>Ga0272441_10001517_pt1 | contig 49483 bp, 37 predicted proteins | sample SSMProp6N_FD_193582 | JGI IMG/M metagenome (GOLD analysis project Ga0272441, IMG submission 193582) | Marine sediment archaeal communities from Little Sippewissett salt marsh, Falmouth, MA, United States - SSM-Prop-6N | ecosystem: Environmental > Aquatic > Marine > Wetlands > Sediment ... | reverse complement strand
GCGGCTCGGCAGGAGTCTCGCCCTCCAATAGAAGGTACTATCGGTTTTCATGGAGGGCGAGGTGCCTGCCGAGCCGCGGGCTGCGGGGTTGCGTTCGGCCGCTGTTGCGCGCTGGAAGCGACACCAGGGAGTTATGGAAAGGACAATACGGAATGACGACAGCTGTGCGAGAGCAGACCGAGCTGACACCGTGCATTGAACGCTGGGAAGTGGAGGTTATCCGCGGGCTGGCCGAGCAGGTTGCGGAGATCGCCGCGGCGTCGCGGATGGCGGCGATCCGCGCGCGTTGGCGCGCGGTGAACGGGCTACGCAAGCCGGACCGCGCGCCGGTCTATTGCCGCCCGATCGGTTGCTGGCGCGAGCTTCTACCGCCTGAGACGCTGGCGTGCCGGACGGGCTGGCTGCGCGGCATGGAACAGGCATTTCGGAAGATCCTGTTGAAGCGTGAGATCGACGACGACACACCGGTCTCGCCGCACTACGCGGTCCCGGCCGTGTTCGAAGTGGATCCGCCGAACACGTGGGGACTGGACATCGGGCAGACCCGACCGGCGGAGTCGGACGGCGCATGGGCATACGATCCGCCGTTGCGGACGGAATCGGACTACGACAAGCTGTGCGCGCCGCACTTCACGTACAACGAGCCGGCGACCCGGCGGCGGCTCGAGCAAGTCTCGGAGGTGCTGGGTGATGCACTGCCTGTGAAGTTGGTCTGCCTGCCTCCTCTGACAGCCAACATCTGTACGTTTGCCGCGAAGCTGCGCGGTCTGGAGCAGATGATGTTGGACATGGCGCTGAACCCTGAGCTGATGCACCGGCTCATGGCGCATCTGCGCGATGCGGTGCTGACCGCGATGGATCAGGTCGAGGCGACCGGACTGCTGACCCCGAACAACGAGGGCCCGATGTTTTGCAGCGATCCGTTCGGGCCGGCGCCGGTGGCCGGTCGCTACGGCTACCGCAACTGCTGGTCGATCGCGAACTCGCAGGAATGCGACCAGGTATCGCCGGCGATGTGGGAGGAGTTCGCGCTCACCTACGAGAAGGCGATTTTCGCGCGGTTCGGGCTGGTTCAGTACGGCTGTTGCGAGAACCTGACGCACAAGATCGACCGGGTCCTGACGATCCCGAACCTGCGCGTATTCGTGTCGAGCGCGTGGACGGACTTGGACAAGGTGATCGAGGCGGTGGGCACCGACTACTGCATCATGTGGCGGCAGAAGGCGACGGACGTGGTGTTTCCGGCCGATGTCTCGAGCATCAAGGCGCATCTTGATGAAGGGACCCGGAAGCTGAAGGGACAGTACTACCAGCTCGTTTTGCGCGAGCTCCAGACGCTTGCCGGGCACATGGACCGGCTGCATGTGTGGGCGCAGCTTGCCAAGGAAGCGGGGGCACGACACGTTTGAGCGGGCCAGCGCCGCATTGCGTCTGGACAGCCGCTGTCTGCGATCTATCTGAGTACCGCAGGCATTCCTGCCTGCGGCTTCCCGCGCGTACGATACCGCTGCGCCGCAGGCAGGAATGCCTGCGGTACTTCCCCTGATTTGGCGTTTACATCCGGGGATCTGGCCCTACAATGCACGGGGTATTTCTTTTTGCACGCGTTTCGGCCGCGCGTCCGTGGGCGCCGGGGCCGCCGGCAAGTATAAGGAACGAGACATGCACAGAAAGATAGAGAAAGTCGGGGTCATGGGCTCGGGCGTGATGGGCAGCGCGATTGCGGCACATTTCGCGAACGTAGGGATCGACTGCCTGCTCCTGGACCTACCCCCGAAAGAGGGTGACGATCCGAACGCGCTTGCGAAGGCGGGCCTTGTCTCCGCGCAGAAGGCAAAGCCGGCGGCGTTCTATCTGCCGGCGTTCAGCGAGCGGATCGAAATCGGCAATTTCGACAGCGACCTCGAACGCGTCAAGGAATGCGACTGGCTCGTGGAAGTGATTGTCGAGCGAATGGACATCAAGAAGTCGTTCCTCGAACGGCTGGACAAGGTCCGCAAGCCGGGCACGATCGTGACGAGCAACACGAGCGGGCTGTCGGTCAACGAGATGGTTTCGGGCTGCTCGGAAGACATGCGCAAGCACTTCATGGGCATGCATTTCTTCAACCCGCCGCGCTATCTGAAGCTGCTCGAAGTGATCCCGACCAAGGACACGGATCCCGAGGTTGTCGCGTTCGTCTCGAAGTTCGGCGAGGACATCCTGGGCAAAGGCGTGGTGTTGTGCAAGGACACTCCGAACTTCATTGCGAACCGGATCGGGGTCTACGCGATGATGAGCGCGATGCAGCTGATGGTCGAGGACGGGTACACGGTCGAGGAGATCGACAATTTTACCGGCCGCAACATCGGGCGCCAGAAAAGCGCGACATTCCGGACCGCCGACCTGGTCGGGCTGGACGTGCTCGCGCATGTCGCGAACAACCTGTACGAAGGGCTCGCGGAGGACGACGAGCGCGACATGTTCAAGATCCCCGAGTTCCTGTCGAAGCTGATCGAGAGCGGCGCGCTCGGCGCGAAGGCGAAGAAGGGTTTCTACGTCAAGACGCCCGAGCGCGAGATCAAGCAGCTCGACATCAAGACGGGCGAGTACGTGTCGCAGGAGAAGCCGCGGTTCAGCTCGATCGGCGCGGCGCGCAACCTGGCGACGGTCCCGGAGAAGGTCAAGGCGATCGTGGGCGGCAAGGACAAGGCCTCGGAATTTCTGTGGAAGAATTTCTCCGCGATGTTTTTGTATTCCGCCAAGCGCATCCCGGAGATTGCCGATACGGTTGTCGAGATCGACAACGCCCTGAAATGGGGGTTCGGCTGGACGCTCGGCCCGTTCGAGACATGGGATGCGCTGGGCGTGCCGGAGACGGTGGCGCGAATGAAAGAGGAGGGCCGCGCGATTCCGGACCTGATCACGAAGTTCCTGGAAGCCGGCAACGAGAGTTTTTACAAGTCGGAGAAGGGCGTCGATTCTTACTACGATTTTCGGGACAACGCCTACAAGCCGATCGCGCGCGATCCGCGGATCGTGATCCTGAAGAACAAGAAGGAGCAGGCCAAGACGATCCTGTCGAACAGCGGCGCGACCTTGATCGATCTGGACGACGGCATAGCGTGCCTCGAGTTCCACACGAAGATGAACGCGGTCGGCGGCGAGATCCTCTCGATGTCGAAGCAGGCGGTGGAAGAGGTCGAGAAGAATTTCGAAGGGCTCGTGATCGCGAACCAGGGCGACCATTTCAGTGCGGGCGCGAACCTGATGCTGATCCTGATGGCAATCATGGAAGAGGAATGGGACGAGATCGACCTGGTCATCCGCATGTTCCAGCGCATGACCATGGGGTTCCGCTACTCGGCGAAGCCGGTGGTGGCCGCGCCGTTCGGCATGACGCTGGGCGGCGGCTGCGAGATCTGCCTGCACGTCGACCAGGTCACGGCGAGCGCCGAGACCTATATGGGGCTCGTCGAGTTCGGGGTCGGCCTGATCCCGGCCGGCGGCGGCACCAAGGAGATGCTGGTCCGCGCGATGGACCGGGTGCCGGACGAAGCGATCAAGCTGCCGTTTCTGCGGCGCGCGCTCGAGACGATGGCCATGGCCAAGGTCGCCACGAGCGGCTGGGAAGCGCGCGCGCTCGGGTTCCTGCGGCACGGCGACACGATCGTCGTGAACCGCGACCACCAGATCGAATACGCGAAGCAGGCGGCGCTCGGGCTCGCGCGCGCGGGCTATCGCCAGCCCAGGGAACGGACCGACGTACCGGTGACCGGCCGGCCCGGCATGGCTGCGGTCAAGGCATTGCTGGCGAGCATGCGTGAAGGCCAATTTATCAGCGAGCACGACGAGGTGATCGCCTCGAAGCTCGGTTATGTGCTGACCGGTGGGAACATCAGCGCGCCACAGCGCGTGAGCGAACGATACCTGCTCGATCTCGAGCGCGAGGTGTTTCTGAGCCTGTGCGGCATGCGCAAGACGCAGGAGCGGATCAAACACATCCTCGATACGGGCAAGCCGTTGCGGAACTAATGACCAATGACCGATAGCGGAGAGATGAACATGAGCAACCCAGTAATCGTGAACGCGGTTCGGACCCCGGTGGGCAAGGCGCGCAAAGGCACGCTGGTGAACTACCGGCCCGACGACCTGGCGGCACATGCAATGAAGGCCCTTTTGGAGCGGACGCCGGCGTTGGATCCGGCGGAGATCGGCGACATCGTGTTCGGCTGTGCGGAACCGGAAGCGGAACAGGGCGTGAACGTGGCGAACATCGCGAAGTTCGCGGCCGGCATCCCGTTCACGGTGCCCGCCGTGACGTTGAACCGGATGTGCGCGTCGGGCCTGCAATCGATCGCGTTCGCGAACGATTCGATTGTCGTGGGGCGTCACGAAGTGACGATCGGGGGCGGCTGCGAGTCGATGACGATGGTGCCGATGGGCGGGCACAAGATCTCGCCGAACCCGGACCTGATGGACACGTATCCGGAAGTGTACACGACCATGGGCCTGACCGCGGAGCGGGTTGCGGAGAAATACGGCGTGACCCGCGAAGAACAGGACCAGTACGCGTACGAGAGCAACATGCGCGCGGTCCAAGCGATCAAGGACAAGAAGTTCGAAGACGAGACCGTACCGATCTCGTTCGAGCAGACGCAGGTCGGACCGGACGGCAAGCCGACGACCAAGACGATCGAGCTGACCGTCGACGAGGGCCCGCGCGCGGACACGACGCTCGAGGCGCTTACCGGCCTGCGCACACCGTTCAAACAGAAGGGCACCGTCACGGCGGGCAACGCCTCCCAGATGAGCGACGGCGCGGCTTGTGTGCTGCTGATGTCGGAGGAGAAGGCGAAAGCGCTCAAGCTCAAGCCGCTCGCGCGGCTTGTCGGTTATACGGCGGCCGGCGTGGAGCCCGAGCTGATGGGGATCGGCCCGATGAAGGCGGTCCCCAAGGTGCTGGAATTGACGGGGTTGAAACTTGACGACATCGGGCTGATCGAATTGAACGAGGCGTTCGCGGCACAGACCCTGGCGGTGATCAAGGAACTGGGCCTGAACCGTGAGATCACGAACGTTAACGGCGGCGCAATCGCGCTGGGCCATCCGCTTGGCGCGACGGGCGCGATTTTGACGGTACGGATGATCCACGAGATGCGGCGTCGCAAGGTGAAGTACGGGCTGGTGACCATGTGTGTCGGCGGCGGTATGGGCGGCGCCGGGGTGATGGAGAATCCGGACGCCTGAGCGGCGTCCGGATTCCAGTGATCAGTAATCAGTAATCAGTGATCACTACTGTCCGGTTAAAAAGTCCCATAAATACAGCTGTTTCGGAGAAGACGCCTCCTCAATTTGGAGGTCGATCTCCGAAAAGGCCTGTAGAATGGGGGTTTTGTGAAAAAGGGTGATGCTCAAAATCTGTAGAATTGTGTAGAGACTCAGATCGAGACAGAGTTGCTTCTTGATGATGGCAACGAGCACGTAGACGGAGATAGCGATCCAGATTTGCGTTTGCACAGCGTTGAAAGATGTACCGTAGAAGGCTTTGATTCGCAGGTGCTGTTTGATCCACTTGAAGAAGATCTCTACGTGCCATCGGTATTTGTACAGCTCTGCGATGCTCAAGGCCGGAAGGATGAAATTGTTGCTCAAGAACACAAACCTGGTGTCCGTTTCGGCGTCGAAGAAACAGATGCGTCGAAGAGGATCTGGATAGTGCTTTCGAGGGTAGAAACTCTGGAGAATGATTGTCTGATCGGATCGCAATCCGGTTGCCTTGTCGATCTGATGAGAATAGCGACGTTTGAACACGAGGTTCTTCCTGGCCCGAATGAGGAAGAAGGCTCCTGATGTTCGTATCCGATTCAGGCGCCTGAAGTGTAGATACGCCCGGTCCATTACATAGAAAGCTCCGGGTTCGAAGACAAGTCGATCGAGGATGTTGACATCGTGAACGCGTGCTGGCGTAATGAAAGCAACGGTGGGAAGGTCGTTTCGCACGTCCAGAAGGGTGTGAAGTTTCACTGCGCCCTCCTCGTTTCGAAATTTGCTCCAAGGACAGAGGCCCAGACACAGCTCGATCGTCGAGGAGTCCAGGGCATAGGTGGCCTGCTGGAGAAGAGTGGCGAAATCTTCTCCTGCGTAGAGCTTGCGGGCTTGAAGAATGAGCACTTGAGCGAAGTCCGCGAAGATTCGCCAGTCTCGTCCCTCGTTGGCATCCGCCAAAGTGCTGCGCGCAATGGTTCCGCGGATGCCGGCGTGGTAGAGCTTGGGCTTCAGAGCTCGCAGACAGGTCACGGTATCCCGCAGACTCCGGCGGTATGTCAGCTGAGCAAATGCCATGCATAGAAATTGGTCCAGACAACTCAGACGCCTGACGCGATGGTTTCCGCGATACCGGTGCACGCATTTGTCGAACTCGTATCTTGGCAACCACTCCATCAACTGGGCGAACACGATTCGGCCTTTGTTCATCGGTCCCTCCTCCTGCCAACGGAGAAGAACCCTTGCACAAACCCGCGTCCCAGTTGAAATCGAAAAAAGTCATTTTCGCTCGATTGCCCCTGATTCTACAGGTGCTTTCGAAGATTCCCTAATTGCTTAACCGGACAGTAGTGATCAGTAATCAGTGATCAGTTCAGGAGAGACGATGGCCGAGAAGAAGCCGGTAGTCTTAATTGTCGACGACGAGAAGAACAGCCGGGACGGGCTCGCCCGGGCGTTGAGCGACAGGTACAAGACGCTGGTTGCCGAAAGCGGCCGGCGCGCGCTGGCGCTGCTGGACGAACACGCTGTGGACGTGCTGCTGGCCGACGTGCGGATGCCGGGCATGGACGGGCTTGCGCTGTTGCAGCGGGTATTGGCGCGTGAACGGCAGCCGGTGTGCATCCTGCTGACGGCCTACGGGACGGTGGAGATGGCGGTGGAAGCGATGAAGCGCGGCGCGCAGAATTTCTTGATGAAGCCCGTGAACCTGGACGAGCTGGACATGGTGATTCGCAAGGAGTTGCACACGCGGGCGGTCGAGGCGGAGAATCGCGGCCTGCGCGAGAAGCTGGACGCCAAGTTCGGGATGGAAGGCATCGTGGGCAACGCGCCGCCCATGCAGAAGGTATTCGACGTGATCCGGCAGGTCGCGCCGTCGACGGCCACGGTGCTGGTCCAGGGCGAGAGCGGGACGGGCAAGGAGCTGGTCGCCCACGCCATCCACCATTTGAGTCCTCGCGCGAAAGGCCCGTTTGTGGCGGTGCATTGTGCCGCGCTTTCGGAGTCTCTGCTCGAGAGCGAGTTGTTCGGACATGAGAAGGGCGCCTTTACGGGCGCGACCGAACGCCGCCGGGGCCGTTTCGAGATGGCCGACGGCGGCACGCTGTTCCTGGACGAGATCGCGGAAATCCCCGCCCCCATGCAGACCAAGCTGCTGCGCGTGCTCGAGGAACGACGGTTCGAGAGGGTCGGCGGCCAGAGCAGCATCGAAGTGGATATCCGGCTGATCGCCGCAACGAACCGGAACTTGCGCGAGCTCGCCGAGCGCGGCTCGTTTCGCCAGGACCTGTTCTTCCGGCTGGACGTCGTGACCGTCGACCTGCCGCCGTTGCGCGAACGCGTGGAGGATATTCCGTTGCTCGTCCATCATTTCCTCGCAGAATTCGCCGAGGCGAACCGAAAACCGGTCTCCGCGATCAGCCCGGCGGCGCTGCGTGTGCTTTCGGGCTACGCATGGCCGGGCAACGTCCGCGAGCTTCGCAATGTCGTGGAGAAGATGGTTGTTCTGAGCCGCGGCCAGGAACTTTCGCTGCACGAGATACCGCCCCAGATTGCCGGTGACACCGGTGCAGGCCCGGCCAAGCAGACCGTCGATCCGAACCTCTCCCTGGCGGAAACGGAGAAGCGGCTCATTCTGCAGGCAGTTGAAGCCTGCGGCGGGAACCGGACCCGCGCCGCGGAACGGCTCGGGATCAGCCGGCGCACGCTGTTGCGAAAGCTCAACGCGTACCGTGAGGAGTCGGACTGATTTGCGTTGCGTCACCGGAGCCGATGCCCTATAGTGTGGCCTCTCTGACGGGCCCATCGTCGCGTGTAGTGCAGGCGGGAAGAATACCATGCCGGAACCGGTAGAAGTCCTCATTCAGAACATTGTCCACAGCGTGGATCAGGGGATCATCTATCGGGTGGTCAGGGTCGGCCTGTTCTTGCTCGCGATCGTGCTGCTGATGCTGTTGTACATGTCGACGCAGTTTACCGGGTTCGCCGACGAGGAGGCCATGGATTGCGCGCAACTGGGCCGCAACATCATGAGCGGCCGCGGGTTCGTGACCCAGAACGTGCGGCCGGCGAGCATCTGGTACCTGGCCAAGAATAAGAAGGCGAAATTCGGCCGCTCGATGCTGCTCAAGCATCCGGATATCGTGCACGCGCCGCTCTATCCTCTCGCGCTCGCTTCGATCTTTCGCGTGGCGAACCCCAGTTTCTCCGCGGGCAGGGGCCGCGGCAGATATGCGCCGGAACAGAAGCTGATCGTGCCGTTCGGCTTTGTGTGCACGTTGTTTTCCGCCGGTTTCCTGTTCCTGCTCGGTAAGACGCTGTTCAGTCGCAGAATCGCGTTGACGAGCCTGGTGCTGTATCTGCTGACGGATTCGGTGCTGGCCGACAGCATATCGGGCCTGCCCATTTCGCTGACGGCTCTTTTGCTTACCGGCGGTCTTTACTTCGCGGTGCTGGCCGTATCGCTTCGGAATGACGGCAGGCGTCTGTGGTGGTGGCTGATCCCGCTGATCTGTTCGTGCGTCTTTGCGGTGCTCGCGTTTCTTACTCGGTACGTCGCCGGCCTGCTGGCGCTCGGCCTGTTCCTCTATATCGGGCTCGGTTTCCGCACCCGGGGTTGGCGGTGGGGCGCGGCGTTTCTGGCGTGTTTTCTGGTCGGGATCCTGCCATGGCTGCTGCGGAACTACATCGTGAGCGGCGGGCCGCTCGGATTGGCGCCGTACGGTGTCCTGAACGAGACGAAGGAGTTTGCGGAGAACGCCTTCGATCGGACGCTGCAGATCGGGCGCATAACCGAGCCGCGCGTCACGGACAATCTTTCGCGCAAATGCGTGGGCAACCTGGAAGAGATGTTCGCGAACCATCTGGGTGTGTTCAAAGGCGGTGTGTTGTTTGTGTTCTTCTTCTGCTCGTTTCTTTTCCGCTTCTCGCGTCGTGAAGTCGGGCTGCTGCGGTGGTGTATGGCGATTGTGATCCTGTTCTGGCTGCTGGTGGGCAGCCTGTTCGGCGAGGTCACCCTGCGTCTGTGTACGGCGCTGTTGCCCTTCATGTTTCTATACGGGGTCGCCTTCTTTTTTGCCATGGCCGACCGGCTCCAATTTCGGCTGCCGGTCATGAATTTGGCCGTTGTGCTGCTGGTCGGGCTGCTGCAGGCGACGCCGCTGATCGTGCGTCTGTTCCCGCCGCGCGCACCGATCCCGTATCCGCCGTATCATGCGCCGTTCATTGCGGGGTTGTGCGAGCTGTATCGGGCGGACGAGGTGATCTGTTCGGACATTCCGGCGGGCGCAGCGTGGTACGGAAACCGCGTGACGTTGGGGTTGCCGGCGAAGGTGGATGACTTCCTTGCGATCTATGACAACATCGGCACGATCGCTGCGATCTACTTCACAACCAAGACCCGGGACCAGCCGTTTGCGACGACCATGCTGCGCGGGCGCAACGCGACGTGGCGGCCGATGATTCTGAACGAGGACATCCCGAAAGACTTCCCCTTGACCACTGGCGTGCACCTGAACATGAAGGACCAGTTCCTGCTTTCGGACTATCCGCGCTGGATGAGACAGTAGTATCGTGAAGAATTCTCCAGAAGCCCCGCTGTCCCGCGGTGCCGTGCTGGTGGTTGTGCTTCTTCTTCTTGCGCTTGTTGTCGCACTGACCGTCCAGAGCCAGTTTGCGGCGCGTATGCGGCTGGCCCGCGGGCGTCGCGCATTGCACGAGGCGCAACTTCGAGAAGCGGCGGCCGATGCCGTACACACCGGCCTGCGCCTTCTCGCGGAATCGGAGGGCTCGGCGGTCGCGCATCCGCCCGAGGCCTGGCTGCCGCCGCTCCGGCGCTTGCTGCCGTCGGGGATTCGTACGTCTTGTTCGATCGTGGACCAGAACCGTTATTTCGACTTGAACAATCTGGCCTGCGCCCGCGACGAACGACAGGCATCGTTGTCGGCCGCGATCGTGCGGCGTATTCTGGTCCTGTGCGGCGCGCCGCGACCCGCGGCGCAGGTTGCCGCGCTCCGCACACGGACGGCCCGTTACGGGCCGTTGTGTTCGTGGCATGACCTCGTCTCGGTCGACGGCTTCTCGCGCGATGTTTGGACGAGCCGCGCGGATGCCGGCCGGATGCCGGGCGCGCCGGAGACGCGGCTCGCCGACTGCCTGGCGCTCGGCGCAACAACGGGCGTCCGGCCGGTACCCGTGAACATCGACACGGCGTGCCGGACCGTGCTTGTCGCGTTGTCGGGCCTGGCTCACGCGCAGGCCGTGGAACGACTGTTGGCCCGGCGGACGGTCACACCGTTGAGGAGTACGCGCGAGTTTCTCGGCCTGCTGGACAAGTCGCAGGCGGCCGCGCTGGCACCGTATGTTTGCGTGAACAGTACGGTGTTTGCCGTCCGCGCCAGCGCGTCGCGCGCGGGTATTACGCGTCGTGCGTGTGCGCTGGCAACACGGCGGGAAGCGGGCCCGGTCGAAGTGGTTCGGTGGATACGGGATTGACGCCAAGATGCGTGCAGGTTGGGCCAGAGAATGCTATTCCGTGAGCCTGTTCGGGGGCGAACCCCGGATCGTGTGGGCGCGGCGGCGTGGCGACAGCGTGAGCGCGACACCGGTCGAACCGGACGACCCGACGCTGCGTGCGCGGCTCGCGTCGGGCGCGGCGCTGGTTGTCGGGGGCATGTCGGTACGGCGCAGCTTCACGCGCTGGCTCGAGGCGCCGTTCGGCTCGATCCGCAAAGCGCGGCGCGTTCTGCCCTCGATATTGGACGTCGAATTGCCGTTCCCGCTGGAAGCCTGCATCTATCTTTTCCCGACCGTAGCGCGAACCGCGCAAGGGCATGTTCGCGCCTTGGCCGTTGCGGCGCGGTATGCAGATGTGCAAGCCGCGATCCGCGAGCTGGATCGGTGCGGCCTGGATCCGCTCTTCCTGGATCAGGAAGGGGTGGCCCTGTGGACGCAAGCCTGTCGAGAGCATGCGCCCGCTGCAGGGCGCGCGCGGGTTGTCGTACACCTGTGCGAGGATCACATTGCCGTGGCGATCGGGCACGGAGCCGTCTTCGCCGACGCGCATGCCGCGCCGGCCGCGGACGCGCGGCAGTTGAGCAGGCTGTTGCGGGCGGCGGTGCCGGCGGACGGCGGCGAAGTCGAATACGTATGGGCGGGGCCCGGTGCGCAAGACGAAACATACGTCGCCGCTTTGCACGGCGAACTGGCCGCGGTCCGGCCGGGGCCTTCCCATGTTCTGGCGGAGCCCGACCTGTTCCTGTGCCGTGCGTTCGCAACGCGTTTGCTGCTGGACGGCCCGTTGCGCTGCAATTTGCGCACAGACCGCTTGATCCATGACGGGCTGCGCCGGCGCCTGTTCCGGCGGGCACGGAACACAGCGCTTGCCTATGTGGCCTGCGGCCTGGTTCTGTGCGGGATCGGCGCCGCATGGCGTCTGCTCTGCGCGCGTCGTGACCGCCACGCGAAACAGGCGGTCGTCACGCAGGCTCGCGCGCTGGCGCCGCGCGCTACACTGCAGCCGGGCCAGGAACTGCGTGCTGTGCGACGCGCGGTCGCGCAGCAAACCGAACGCCTGCGCCCGTTTGCCAGGGCGTTTGCACCGTCCCTGAGCCGGACGCTCGTGCGGATCGTGGCAGCGGGCAAGACGCTGGAACTGCGCTACCAGGCGTTGTCCTTGACGGATGAACGAGTGACGATTGCCGGGACCGCACCGGATTGGGATCGCTGCGCCCGGCTGCTGCCGATCCTGCAGGAACTGGGATACACCGCGCGCGTCGAACGCGAGGACGCGCTGGCCGACGAACGCGTGCGTTTCTCGATCGCCGCGAATGCCCACGGCGCACACTGACGAGGCGGCAGGCACCGTTTTGAGATGAACAGAACGAGAACCATTCAGGGCTTGTGGTTGCTGGCGCTGGCGCTGCTGCTTGCCGGCGTGCTCTTGATCGTGGGGGCCGCCCGCCATGCGCGCGTGGTCGAAACCCGACTGATCGGCCGGCTGGCGGCCGTGGCGGAACTGCGCGTGTTGCAGGAACGGGCGGCGGCCAACGAGGCCGTGCGGCGCGCGTTCGAGGCGTTGCCCGACGAATCCAGCCCGTTGCGCGCCGTGCTTAAGCCGTGCCTCGAGCAGGCGGCGGAGTTCCGGGAGCTGGGCGACGGCGACACGATCGCCGGCTGGCGGCCGCGACGCACCGAACTGGTGGTCAACGAAATGCCTTTGGCCGATCTGCCCGCGTTGGTGGTGCGGGCCGAAACGCATCGGCCGCCCTGGCGGCTGGCCAAATGCGACATCACCGCTTCCGCCCGCGCGCCCGGTACCGGCCGCGTCGTGCTCGTCTTTGAAGGGTTCGTCCCCGTGGGGGGAAGTGATCAGTGATCAGTGATCAGTGATCAGTCTCGTGTGCGCTACGCTCAATAACTGATAACTGATAACTGATAACTGATAACTGATAACTACTGCTGCGGGCCAGCGGCCCGCAGCAGTTCGCGTGCATGCTGCATCGTGACCGTCGTCAGGTCCGGGCCGCCGAGCATGCGAGCGATTTCCTCGGCGCGCGCCTTCTCGTCGAGCCGCTCGATGCTCGTGGCGGTTCGCGCATCGCCGACCTGTTTCGAGACCCGGAAATGGGTGGTGCCGTGCACGGCGACCTGGGGCAGATGCGTGATGCACAGGACCTGGTGCCCTTCGGCGACGCCCTGCAGCTTCTGGCCGACCGCGTTACCCATCTCGCCGCCGACATTCGCGTCGATCTCGTCGAAGACGAGCACCGGTATCTTGTCGTGCGCGGCCAACACCGCCTTGATCGCGAGCATCACCCGTGAGATTTCGCCGCTCGAGGCGATCGCCTTGAGCGGGCGCATCGGCTCGCCGATGTTCGGGGCGAACCCGAAATCGACGATGTCCAGACCCGTGGCGCGAGGTTCGCAGTCCGAGACGCTGACCTCGAAGGTGCCGTGCGCGAGGCCGAGATCGGCAAGCGCAGCGGTGATTGCTTCGGATAGCTGTTTGCCGGCCGATACGCGCTTGTTGCGCAGCGTGCCGCCGACCTTCTCGAGCTTGCGCGTTGTCGCCTGGATCCTGGCGTCGAGCTCGGCGCGTTGTGCCGTGCGTGTGCTCAGATCGTGCAGGCGCTGCTTCGCCTTTTCCAGCACCGCGAGGATTCCAGGGACCGACGCGTCGTACTTGCGTTTCAGCGTATGGTACAGTGCGATCCGATCGTCGAGCCATTGCAGCCGGCCCGGATCGGTCTCTACGCTCTGCGCATAGCCGGAGACGGTGCCCGACAGCTCCTGGATCTGGATCGCGATGGATTTCGCCTCGTCCTGCCACGCCGCGCCGTCGGGCGCGAGCCGGGCGAGTTCCTCGAGCCCGCGCTGCGCCTCGGCCAACGCGGCGAACGCCGCGCCGTCGCCCTCGGTCAGCGCTTCCACGATGCCATTGGCCAGCTCGAGGATGCGCTGTGCGTTCGCCACAACCTTGTGCTCTTGCTCGAGCGCTTCTTCCTCGCCCTCTTCGAGCGCCGCGTCCTCGATCTCTTTGACCTGGAACGCGAGCATGTCGAGCTGGCGCGCCGCTTCCTCGTCGTCGATGTTCAGGGCCGCGCGCTGCTCCTCGAGCGCGCGGCGCTCGGCATAGACCGTTTCGTACGCTTCGCGCTCGTCCCAGAGATGGCCGAACGCGTCGAGCAGGTCGAGTTGGTAGGCGGGATCGAGCAAGGACTGGTGGTCGTGCGGGCCGTGCATGTCGACCAGCAGCGCGCCGAGCCGCTTGAGAACCTGGAGCGTGGTCGGCGAGGCGTTCACGAAGTTTTTCGAGGCGCCCGCTTCACTGACGATCCGGCGGATCACGAGCTGGCCGTCTTCGCAGGGGTCCAGGCCGGAGTCCTCCAGAATCGTGTCGATCTCCGAATCGTCCGCCAGCAGGAATGCGGCTTCCACGCCGTAGGCGTCCGCGCCTGCGCGGATCATGCCTTTGTCCGCGCGCTCGCCCAACACGAGCCCGAGCGCACCGAGCAGCACCGACTTGCCGGCGCCCGTCTCGCCGGTCACCACGTTCAGGCCCGGCTCGAAGTCGACCTTCACGTTCTCGACCAGGGCAAGATTCTTTACACGCAGTGTCTGGAGCATACCGCCGCTAAGGTACTACCGCGCCGGGAATCTTGACAAGCGCAAGTTGCTGAGGAATTCGCGCTTGCGCGCGAATTCCGAAACTTGAGATTTGGAATTTGAGAACCGGCGGGCATGACGGGCGAAAGGAGTTGATTCGCACGCGTTTTCGAGATACGATCAGGGCTGTCTGCTGATGGCTCCTTCAACGGCGGCGTAGCTCAGTTGGTCAGAGCAGTGGAATCATAATCCACGTGTCCGGGGTTCAAATCCCTGCGCCGCCACTTCTTCGGCCGGTGCGCCGGCCGAAGAAGTGCCCTCCGTAGCTCGAGTCCCGAGCGCGCCAGCGCCTCGGGACGAAGAGCGAAGGAGGGCAGCCGCCTCCCCCTTTGCCCCCAGTTGTCAGTGATTACTCATCAGTGATCAGAGAAGAGGGAGACGGGCCGCTCAGCGCCAGTCGCTCTTCCATCTGTCGTATTCTGACGGCCGCAACCGATAGCGGGCGATGTTGCCTTCGTGCAGCCCGATAAGCTCCGACTCTACGACTTCCGCCAATCGTGCGCGGTCTTTCTCAGACGCAAGTTCGCTGGCCCTGTGCTTGATCCAGACTGCCGCATCGCGCTTGTTCAAACGCGCCTGGACCACGTGAGCAACCATCGCCTTCATCGCGTCGCGGAATTTCAGCCGGAACGGATCGGGCGCGCCCAGGGACTGCCGGACCGCGGAATACCTTGCGCACGAACGTTCGTACGCAAAGACAAAAACATCACGCAGATACTCGACGCGATTCAGTTCATAAACCGCGAGAGTGGCTCGAGCATACTCCTCCTGGGCCACGTCAACGAAGGAGAGCGGGCAGAGGTTCTGGCGGACCAGGGGGATGTTGGCGGCCAGACGCGAGACGCGTTTGTTCACGTCCTCAAACGGCTGAAGATACGGAAGTTGTACCATCGCAAACAAGGCTTGCTCGAACGGATTGCCGATGGCCTCGGCCTTCTCAAGGATCATGTCAAAGTATTGTTCGATCTGCTGCGGCACTTGCAGAGGCTCATATACCGAGCCCAGGATGCCAACAAGACGTGTGCGCACACGTCCCCCGGCATCCGGATTCGGCAGCAGGTTCTCCGACAGCAGGGCGTGCAGGTTGCAGATCGTGTGCCGGTTGAAACGCAGGTCTTCCGCCTGCTCGGCAAGCATCTCTATAGCCGCCTTGTGGTTGAGAATCATCTGCGTCTCTTCTGCTGCCTTCCCTTCAGCGCTTTCACCCCGTTCCAGTAGTCGTTGGGTCTCGAGAAGGGAATAGGTGTTGCCCTCCAGGCGACTGGAATTCCAGGATAGATCAATCAGTAGCCGATCCATGAGTTGACGCAGGTAGGTGCCAGCCGGCAGACCGGTCTGCCCGACGTGTCCCATATCTGTGAGCTTGCTCCGAAGCTCCGCCGAGACGTAGGCACTCTCGTTAGGGCGGTAGGACTCCAGGAAGTCTGTACGGTAGCTGATGGGCTTTCGCTGCGATTCCGGACGCAGAAGCAGCCGTCGGATGGTAAGAGCTTCCGCCGATAGTCTCATTTCTCCCGAAGGGAAGGGGGGACGATCTTCGAGCACCGATTCAGGTGCCGTGACCGGTAGGTAGCGTCGAGCCTTCGTCACGCCCCGGGCCACTATCCTGCCTTGCGTGACAAGCTTTCGCAGACGCCGCTTGAGAGTCCAGTCAGGGAGCCTGAGAGCAACTTCCTCCCGGATTGCGTCAAAGCCGACCCCGTCGGCATGCTTCGCGACGATTGAAACGATCGCCACCAGCTCCTCTTCTGGAATCCTTTTTGGCATCTCCGTATTTATATGCTCTGAAAATGATTATTGCAACATAAAAAGGGCTCTATTTGCGATAAAAGGCGTTGATATGTTGCAAAAAGGAGTTATGTGCTCCAATTCTTCTCTCTGGGCAAACCGGCGCGGCGGCAGAAGAAATGCCCCCTTCGCCCCCAGAGATCAGTAATCATGCCAGAATCGACTGCAGTCGATTGCGGTCGATTGCGATCGATTCTCCGGTCTGCGCTGCCGGCGCCGAAGCCGGCTATGAAATCGAGCATTCATGGGAAAGATAGTGAAGGAAGCAACGGTCTGGGGCCGTGCGTGGGTAGCGGCGAGAGTGGGCAGCTACCGACGCAGCTCGTACCAGAGCGTCTTTGCTTCCGGCCCGATGCTGAACTGCAGGCGCTGATCGGTGGCCTTGGCCTGGACTTGTGCGATTGGCTGTCCGGCCCCGTCCAAGCCGTGGACAGTGCGCACGCGGCCCTTGATCGTGACGGTGGCTGGTATCCCGTTCACCTGCGTGGGCCCCTTCCCCCAACTTGTGCCGACGGAGTTGCGTTCCTTGTTCCACCGCATCCCGACGTTCTCGGCGGAGCCGACGGCGACGAGCAGGATGTGGCCGGACTCTTCGAGCGGCCTCGCGTCGAGGCTGGTGACGAGGATAGCGGCATAGTCGCGTTCGACTTTCCCGACCTCGATTCTAAGTTCGCCCAGCTCGAACGTTTGCCCCGCGACGAGTCCCCACACGCCGCGTGAGGCAGGCGTATTCAGCGTGAGACACGCGCGGTCCGGGTCGGTCGCATCCCACGCCACGCTTCCGTCCGGCGTGGCGAGACGTTTTTCTTTCGGGCCTGCCATCGATGCGGGTGCCTTTGCGTTGGGATCGACGCCGGTCCGGGCGGAGAACGCGAACATCGGCGAGGGCGGCGCGTCGAGTGTGCCGACCGCGGTCTGCGAGAGCGCGGGCAGGTCGCCGCGCAGGTAGATATTGGCGCATGCGCTCAGCAGCGCGAGCTTCGCGGGTTGGCCGTTGAACGAGAAGTAGCCGCGCAGCTTGTCCGTGAACCAGCCTTTGTGGTCGCTGTGGTATTGGAAGAAGAACACGCCGTCCCAATCCTGGAGCGCGGCCATCATCGCGGCGAACGGCACCACGCTCGCCGCGTAGTCGTGCGGACTCGGTATGTTCCATTCGGACACCGTGAACGGCCGGTCGAGCAGGCGGTGTGTGGCCACGATCGTCATGGTGTCTTCCCCGGGCGCCGCCTCCATGGGCGTGTTGCCGATCCGCCAGTTTTCCCGGTCCCAGGGCCGTTCCGGGAACCGCGGATGGTGCCAGTATCCGTGCATATCGGCATAGTCACAGGTCGCGGCGATCGATTCGGAGGACTGCCAGCCGATTTGGGAACAGGTGATGGGCACCTTCACACCGAGCTCGTCTTTGAGGAACCGGATCATGTCACGGGTGAACTCCGTTTCCGTGTCGATCATGAACGCGTGCGCTGCCTCGCGCGCCTCGGCCGTCCAGCCGTGGGTCGGGATCTCGACGTTCGCCTGCTCCACGTTCTGGCCGTCGGGCACGGCCCAGAGCGTACCGCCCGGTCGCAGATCGACACCGGCGAGCGAGATGCCGACGGGGCTCCCGCCGAACTTGAAGCAGAGCCGCGCGTTGTCGCGGACGGTCTGCTCGGCACGAAACACGCGTGTGATCTGCGTCCACTCGGGGCTGAGCTCAACCGTTTCCCTGAAGCCCAGCGCCCGCCAGTCGTCCGGGCCCTGGTTCGAGACATCGACGAGCAGCGTGCGCGGCGCGTCGGACTTGGCCCAGAACGAGAGTGTGTAGAGGGCGTCCTTCTCGACGCTCATGTCGCGCAGCACCAGTTCCTGCCGCCAAATGCGCTCTGTGGGCGTGAGGATGTCGAGCTTTACGGCATGCAGCCCGGGCTCGGGGCCGGGCGCCCGGAATCGTGGTTTGACGGTGGCGTCTCCGCCCGCGTGCAGCCGCCACGGTTCGAGCTGAACGCCCAGATCGCCCATGTCGGCCGGCGGCACACCGAGCGGAACCCGGATCTCGTTCCAGGCCCGGCGTACGGCCTCCGTTGTGCCGTAGCGCCGTTTCAGCCACGCGTTCCATTGGCGCTTGAACTCGCCGCGGTACGGCTCGGGCAGTTCCGCGGCCAGGCCCGGGCCCGTCTTGCTGAACCGGTTCTCGTTCGTGATTTCCAGCATCGCGATGCCGGGATCGTCGACCCGGCGCAGCTTGCGGTACGGGTTCTCGTGCGTCAGGTAGAGCCGGCAGAAGTCTTTCAGCTTCTGGCGCATGCGCGGCATGTAATAGAGCAGATACTTGTTGAAGCGCGTGGCGCGCGGCAGGTCTTTGCTCAGAAAACCCTCGTCTTCGCCCAGCGTGCGGGAGACGTGCAGGTTCAGGTTCGCGTAGATCCCGTGCTTGTGGAGCTGGGCCAGAAAGTAATCCTGCCTGTCGAGCTGGCCCGGATCGAGCTGCCGCGTGCCGTCGACCGTTCCGGCCCAGACCCCGCGTGGTGCATCCGCCATGTCGTGGTGATGGAATCGGATCCCATTCACGCCGAGCTTGGCGAGGTGCGCGGCGACCTTCTCCGCCTCCTTGTGGCTCGGGAAATTCGCGCCGAAACAGACGTTCATCCCCCAGATCTTCAGGCGCCGGTTGCCCGTGTAGAATTTCCCGTCCTGCACGCGCACGAAGCCGTCGGCGCCGGCCGGTTTCCTGAGCAGCCCGGACATGTCGGTGGCGGACGGCGTTGCGTCGTCGCCGGGAATCACGAACGGGAACCGTGCCGGCAGCTGAGCACATGTGCCGACCACCGCAGGCAGGGCGAACAGACAGAACAGGAGCAACTCGAAGAAGTGCACAGGAACCACGAAACTCGATGTTTCTGCCGTCATGGGAAGTGGCGAAAGGCTAGTGCACGGGTGGGGGTGCCGTCAAGAGGAGCGGACTTCCGTCCGCTTCTGTCTCCAAACGTAATTCTGGAACGTAATCTGGAACGAGGCCGAAGGCCGCACATCCTCGGGGGGTGTCCGAGATGGGGCGAAGTCCTCGTTCGAAAACATGGAGAATTTCCCACAGATCCCACAGATTGACACAGATTGCCGATGCGCATGGCTCATCTGTGTGTATCTGTGTGATCTGTGGGCAGATCCCCCTTTCATCGTCCTGGATGAGCGGCGGGCCCATGGATGACTCCTCTGAAAATAGAAATTTGAACCACGAATAGACACGAATTCACACCAATGAGAGATCCAATTCGTGTCCATTCGTGTTCATTCGTGGTTCCATCCTCTTTTCATTCGTCTGGGTGGCGCGCAGCGCCATGTGAGCCTCCTCTGAAAATAGAATTCAAACCGCGGATTTGCGCGGATTCTCGCGGATGGGCTCCGGATCCGCGTACATCAGCGTTCATCCGCGGTTCCTCCCTCTTTTCGTTCGTCCGGGTGAGCCACCGGCTCATGAATGGCTCCCTTGAAGACACGCGCCCGGTAGCCGCGCTCGCCAGAGCGTGGACGGGACGTCGCGCCCATCCACCGGCTGGCGCCGGCGGCTACTTCCCATCCCGGGCCGTGCTCTCGAGCGCCATGAGTAACTCCTCTGTACGGCTTTGCCCGCTGACATAATCCAATCCACGAGATGCGGCCGGTGGCCTCGTTCCAGATTATGTTCCAGACCACGTTCCGGGGAGACTGCCGCTTGCAGGCGGGCACGGTCAATCCACAGCGCAATCGGCCGCCGCCAAGGTCATCCCGAACCCCGGCGCATCCGGCACATGCAGCACGCCGTCCTCGAGCCGGTACCCGCTTGCGTCCGCACCCTCGATCCGGCCGGGCACGCCCTCGAGGGTGGGGACGGGGCAGGGGCCGCCCGCCAGGTGTGCGGCGTAGTTCGTCTTGACCTGTGAGCCCCAGGAATGTGGGGAAACCATCACTTTGGCGTCAGCCAATGCCGGCAGCAGCCGGCGCCAGTTCGTGAAGCCGTACCCGAGCACGTCGAACATCACAACGTTGACGATGCCTTGCCGCGCCAACTCGATGAGCGGCCTTTCTGCGCCGGGCCGGACGCCTTCGCCGTCTGCGATCAGAGTGTCCGGGCTCTTCTCGTCCAGCCGCTCGCGTAACCTGCGCAGATTGTCCCCGTCGATCTCGAACGGCTCCTCGATCCAATGGAGGCCGCAGTCTGCCACAGCATCGAAATACTCGAGAAACCCGGCCTCGTCGTAGCCGTTGTTCGCATCGACGAAGATTCGGCAGTCGGGAAACTGCTCGCGGACCAGGCGTGTCACTTTGATGTCGCGCGCCAAGCCGACGGCTGGCGCTACCCATTGGTGGCCACGCCCGATCTTGAGCTTGAACGCGCGATAGCCGAGCCCAAAATCCTGGCGGCAGTTCTCGAGGATGATCTCGGGAGGATCGAGCTCCCCCTTGCGGGGCACGTCGTTCATGTAGATCGCCCCGTCGTAGCACGGCAGACTGAGCGGACCCTCGCACGCGAGCATCCGATAGACGGGGATTCCCAGGATCCGACCCGCCAGATCGTGCAGCGCCGTGTCCAGCCCCATCGCGCGCGGCGCGATCACGCCGATGTCCGGATCGATCAGCTCCGAGAGCCGCGTGCCGCTGAGCCAGGCCTCGTCGGCGCCGGCTTCATACCCGCGCGGGACCCCGCCCCAGCCGGTCGCGCCCCGGTCGGTCGCGATCTCGATGACCGGCAGCTTGTTCAGTTCCCCGTGATCGTCGCGCCGCGCGTTCTTGCCCAGATGCCGCGGGTACCGCGTGCACACGCGCGTCTCGCGCAGAGATGCGATTCTGTGATCAGCCAGCTCGCTCACCGCGCACTCCCTCCAGCAGATCCCTCAAGCGACGCATGGCCGAAGGCTTGGCGAGCCCGGCTCTGTCCGGGCCGGCACCACAACGTGTGTTCGACCGCTCGTGCGTCGCGCTGCCCACGCTCAGTCGCGAACGTGGGGAAACCCTCTGTCGCGAAATCCGCGAATCCACGAAATCCGTGGTTCTTCTCTCTTCACCTTTGCGTGGATGGCGCGCCAAGTCATCGTAGCGCCTCCTGCGGCACGGCCTGCATATCCCCAAAATCCTGGTTCTCGCCGCCCATCGCCCAGACAAACGAATACGACTGCGTGCCGCAGCCCGCGTGGATCGACCAATGCGGCGAGATGACCGCCTGCTTCTCGCGGACCAGAATGTGGCGCGTGTTTTCCGGCTCGCCATGAAAATGCGCCACCAGCCCGTCGCCCATGTCGTAATACAAATACACCTCGGATCGCAACCGATGCGTGTGGCACGGCATCGTGTTCCAGACGTTGCCCGCCGCCAGCACCGTGATGCCCAGCACGAGCTGGCAGCTCCGCGCGCCCGCAGGATGGATGTACTTGTACACCGTCCGCTTGTTCGAATGCGCTGCCTCGCCCAGCGCCAACTGCTCCGCTTCGGACTGAGTCACTTTCGTCGTCGGATACGCCGCGTGCGCAGGGCAACTGACCAGATAGAAGCCGGCCGGCGCCGTAGACTCGTCACTCGCGAACGTGACCGGATGCTCGCCTCGCCCGATGTAGAGGCAGTCCGCCCGGCCAAGCTCGAAGCGCTCGCCCGACACCTCAACAGAACCGCTGCCCGCGCCCACATTCACAATACCCAGCTCGCGACGGGCCGTGAAATGATCCGAGGCCAGTTCCTCCTCCTCCGCCAACACAACCGGCTTGCGCGGCGCTACGCCGCCTACAATCATGCGATCCGCGTCCGTGTAGAATAGCGTCAGCCGGTCCGCAGCGAAAAGTCCCGTCAGCAGGAACCGATCCCGCAGCTCCTGCGCCGCCATCGTCCGTGTCGCCTCCCGCCCTGCTGCGTCGCGTACAATCATAGCCCTCAACCTTTAGGGGCTCATATGTGAAACCGGAGTCTAATAAAGAACCCTAGGGGAGCGGGGGGCGGGATGTCAAAGGGGGGGGGATGGGGAATGGTTGATGGTTGATGGTTGATGGTGGATGGTGGAAAGAGGTGGCAAACGGTTGCCTCCCGGCCATGCGAAGCCATCGCCTGCACACGAATGTGGTTGACTTGCCGAACAGGCAGGGCCCATAAATGCAATGGGCATTCATGACGGCGCAAGAACAGAACGAGATTCTCCGGACGGCGGTATGCCTGCTCGCGGAGCGCTGCCCGCGTCTGGTGGCGCTGTGCTACTGGGCGGGCACCTCGGCGATTTCCCTCGAGGAGCTCTCGCACCGTCAGTCGTTCGACTTGGACTTCCACACGAAGAAGGCGTTGGAGGACGTACGCCCGATCCTGGCGGAGATCCGGGCCCGTTTCCCGGACGGGTTGGAGACAATCCAGTCTCCCGACGAATTCGGGTCCGGCTTTCGAGGGGTTCTTACGCTGCCGGGCGGCGCGCGCATAACGCTGGAAATCCTGTCGAACTACGAAGACGTATGCGGCGAAGACCTTGTGTGTTCGTCGGTTGCCCCCTCGGTTCAGCGCGTGTCGTTGGCGAGATACCTGGCCGACAAGATTCAGTGTGTAGCCGAGCGCGCGGAGGCGAGAGATCTGGTGGACATCTCAGCCGTGCTGGCCCAACACCCGGAGCTGCAGCAGGCGGCCCGGGACTTGCTGTTGAGCCAAGACGCGCTACTGCTGACCGAACGGCTTCTGGCCTGGACAGACGAGGCCATTGCGGAGGACTTGGCGGCCTACGAGGACGTGGCCGGCGGGGATGCGGCCAAGGCGCGCGACATGCTGCTTGGCTGGCTTCGTGCCGAGGGGTTGGAAGGTGGCGGGTCATGAAGCGGACTTGTCGGTTCGTACGCGCTGTCGGCAGCGTGCATTGCCGGCTGGCTTCCGGCACGGAGATCACGGTACCGGTGGTTCAGGGGATACTGAAGCATCCCACGTCGGATTCGCTACATGTTCTGCTGAAGCGGCCGGCGGTGTTGCGGAAGTACACGCGGGAAGCCATCCGGACAGCGCCCTGGTGCGTGCTTCGCTTGTTCCCCCGCACATGGCTCAGGAACTGCATGCCGCAGGCACGTATTCGGCCCGGCCGACGCAAGGCCCTTGAGTTCCTGCTGGGGCCGCCGGACGCGGACGGGCAGTGATCCCTGCCTCAGGACTCCATCTCGTCATCCCGTGTCGACTGCAATCGATTGCGATCGACAGCAATCGACAGCAATCGACGGCAGTCGATCTCATGATCGAAGAAGAGAAGCACGAAGTGGGGCGGGGGATCGACAAGGGGCACGGGACGAAGACCGGCTCATGACACGCTCATGGTCGCGGGGCGAGGTTGAACCCGGCCGGCGGCAGGGGGACGGCGCTTCCTGACTCGTAGGCGCCGATATCCCATGCGCCCGTGGGCCGCGCAGCGCCCTCGAAGTCGATGGTGAAGATGGCGGAGAGGTCCAGGCCGGCATCCTTGAGCTCGCCGATGACGGATTGCGGCTTGAACGCGTTGGCCGATGTCAAGTTGGCGGCCGCGGCTTCGGCTTCGGTCCAGACGACGTTATGTGACTTGCGGTAGTCGTCGACATCGTCATCGAGCGAGTCGACGATGTAGATGCTGTTGCCTGTACTCGTGATGAACAGGTTATTCTGGACCCGCACGGTTTTGAGCGGCTCGCCGACCTTGGCGGTACCGAGGAACAGGGCGGTCCCACGCCGGAAGATGTTGTTATAGAGGAAGATCTCATTCGTGACATCGTCACAGCCCTGGTTCGTCACATCGACGGGGTTACCGGCAAAACCGGGGATATCGAGGATGTTGTTGTAGAAATACTGGGACAGGTTCGACCGGCCGCTCCAACCTGGCAGCAGGTAGACGGTGACCCCTTCTCCGTCATTCATGTCGTACATATGGTTCGCGTGCACGCGGGCGGGCCCCTCGATCCACATCCCGTTCTCGTGCGTGTCGGCCTGGAAGCTGTTGCAGCATTGGTGGAGCCGGTTGTTGCGCACTTCGTAGAAATAGCCGAACACGCCCTGGCTGACCCGCGAGATATCGCAATCGCCGACCAGCTCGAACGTGCCGACGAACCCGCCGCCGGAGGTGACCGGGCCGGTCCCGCCGCGGGAGCGGTACTGCGGGTCGATGGTGGCGGGTCCCCTGACGACACAGTTGCGTGCGACCATATGCTTGGACGCATTCACGTTGGCGATCCCGCCGAACCGGCGGTCCCTGTCCGTGCGCACGACCCAGTCGTGCACGTAGCAGTTGGTGGCCGTGACGTAGTCGGCCGACCAGGCAAGGATGCCCCAGCCGTCGGCGTTGTTGCGATCTACGGGGTTATTCCAGACGAAGTTTCTGATCTCGATCCCGTCGATCGTGACGTAGTCGACGTTCCGGACCTGGATCACGTTGCCCATGTGGCGACCGGCGTGGTTCGTGAACACGCTGCCTTGCGCGTCGAAGACCGGCCGGGTCCATGCCGCCGCGCCCGCGTGCCAGGCGGGGTCGACGCCATAGACGTCGGGGTTGCCGGCGTTGCCGCCCGTCGCGATGTAGAGCGGCAGCGCGGCGTTCGGCCAGGTCACGCCGCCCTTGAAGACGAACCGGTCGCCGGCCTTGTGGGTGTACTTGCCGCTGAACGGGGCCATGGCCGGGCAATGCTGCCATGGCGCGGATTTGGCGAGCCCGTTGTTCGCGTCGTTGCCAGTCGTGTAGTCGATATAGTAAGTGGCCGCGCGGGCGGGGAGGGAGAGGAATATCCAACAGCCAACCAGCCTTCGCCAAGGCTTCCGCCTTCGCTGAGAAGCTTCGGCGGGACAGGTCGGCCGGCAGGCAGGGAATATCCAATGTCCAAGTGGGGGAGGAAGATGGGGGCCCGCCTTGGATACGGGACATTCCTTGTTGGACATTGGCTGTTCCTCCCGGCCCCGCCTACCTGCGGGGATCATACTCGTAGGCCCCGATATCAAAAGCACCTTTGCGCGCGTTGCCGTCCTTGTCGGTGGTGAAGAAGGCGCTGAGGTCCGCGCCCGCGTTGACGAGCGGGCTGCGTGTGCTTGCCGGGCGCGCGTTCCATGTGGAGCGTGGCCCCTTGATGTTGACCAGTCCGGGTTCGGCGACCGCACCGTTTCGATCGCAGCCCAGTGCCTGCCACTGCTCAAGAGAGAGATGCTTTCCGTTGTTGACCACGATCGTCTTCGCGAGCGGCTCCCTTTTCGAGCAGTAGACATTGTGGTCCACGATCAGGTTTCCGATCTCGGACATGGCGGGGAAGTACCAGCAGGACGAGCTCCCCCTGCTTGTGAGTCGGTAGAACAGATTGTTGCGCACGTCCAATGTGTCGAGGTTCGCGCCGCCGGACCCAACGAAGAGGGGTCGTGTCCACCCGATAATCGTGTTGTTCAGGATCCGGACCGTCTGCGTCATGCCGCGGATCTTCTTGCGCCGGATATCGATATGCGCGTTGTTGTGACGATCCTCGTAGAACACGTTCACGGCAATGTGTGCGGTGTGCGCGGAGCTCATTGCGGTGGAGTTCGGCGCGTTGGTCGTGGTGATGAGGCAGCGCGGGCCGGGGCCCCAGCGGTTGCCGTCATAGGTCACAGGGCGACCGCTCTTGCCTCCGGTCAGCCGGATGCCCTTCGTCCGGTAGACCGTGCCGGCCCGGAAGTAGACGGTGTCACCGGGCGCCAGTTTCGTGTCGCTCGCAACGCCACCGGCCCTCTTGTCGCCGGGGCAGTGTTGCCAGGGACGGTGCTGGGAGCTGCCGGGGCTGGCGTCGGAACCGGCTTCGTGGTCGACGTAGTAGGTGGCTGCGTGGGTGGCGAGGGTCAACATGCAATATCCAACAAGGAATGTCCAAGGTCCAAAGGCTCGCCTCCCCATTTGGACATTGGACATTTCCTGTTGGACATTGGACATTCGCTATTTCTTCTTCTTCGGCTTCGTTCCTCCGACCAGGATCTCGCCTTCCCAGATTGCCCGCCGCGCGATGGGCGCCCAGTAGCCGGGCGGTTCGACGGTGAAGGCGAGTTCGTCCACGAAGGCCTGATTCGCAGGCTTCTTGAGGAACCGTTCGGCGATGGGTATGTGTTTCTTCTTCCGGGCCCCGTGGATCTGTCTGGCGAGCTTGTCGATGTAGCCGCGTGCCAGCACACCGCCCTGCCAACTGTTGACGTTGTGCTTCTTGTAGCGTTGTTCGCGATCGCCGCCGCCACGGCTCTTGCAGTATTCGGCGATGGTCTGGCTGTACGGCGCGAGTCCGCCGCACATGTAAGAGCTCTTCCTGGGCTTGCCGGCGGTTGTCGCCCATTTCGGGTTCTTGAAGTCGCCGTTCCAGGTCACTTCGAGTTGGGTCTTGACGAAGCGATCGATGTCGGTCCTGTCGTAGACGAGGCCCTCCCGGAACAGACGGATTGCGTAGTTGAGCGAGAGGTTGTAGTAGCTGGCCTTGTGTTCGGCGCCGAGCCAGTGCTTCCACTGCGTCTTCTTGTCGGGATGGATGTCCCACTTGCCGGCCGGCTCCCAGTAGTTCCAGTTGTAGCGATCTTTCTTGAGCTTCAGGCAACGCTTGAAGAAGGTCCCGAGCTTGATCGCCTTCTTCACGTACTCGTCGTCACCGGTCACTTCGTAGAGCTCGAGCAGCGCGCGCCCGATCGTGGCGTTCTTGTTGGCCGGTTGGGTTAGCGATCCCTTCCACGGGACCAGGTCCGGATGCGTGCGGTAGACGGCGCCGCGCTTGCCGAGATCCATGTAGCACTTGCGCGCATCCCATTTGGGGACGAGATGCCTGGTCATCAGCTCCACGTACTGTTTGCGTTCGGCCGCGTATCGTTTCCGCAGTGCGGGGTCCTGATCGATGAGCCTGATGAACTCGCAGAGCGATTCCACGATGCGGAAGCTGGTGATGATGACATCGACTTTCAGGTCCGGGCGTTTCTTGGGATGGAACCGTTTCAGGGCCTTTCCGTACCAGCCGAGATAGCCGTCGGGTCCTTTCGCGATCTGCTCGTGCAGGATCCCGAAGTTTTTGACGAACAGGTCGAGATATTGCGTGTCGCGTGTGAGGCGATAAGCGGGAACCACGATGTCGAGGACGGGACCGGTCTTCCAGCAGTGGTCTTCGGGCAGCTTGGTCTTGGCGAGTTTCGTCACGGTGGCCGGCGACTCCTTCACATATCCGAGATAGGCCTCGACAATGGCCCGGTCTTTCGGGTCCGTGATCTCGGCGGGCAGCTCGGCGTGACACAGGCAGGCGGCGACCAGAACGGCGGCGATGTTGCAGGTGGATCTCATGGCAGGTGTCCCTCCCTCGGCGTGCTGTCTGATTGTAGACCGATACGGGGCGTCGCGGCAATGTCGGAAGCTACGGGCGGATGTCGGTTCCTGGGGGAGGAATGACGAATGCTGAATGATCATCCTTCGCCCTTCGTGGCTTCGGAGGACAGGTTGAGTGATGAATGGCCGGCTGCCGCAGCGATTCTGCCGTTTCGATTGCGGTCGATTGCGATCGACAGCAGTCGACGGCAATCGATCCTTGTGTCTCGTCTCCTGCCCTCCGGCGCTACCGCGCGCTCTCGCGGTAATGCGCCGGCGAGACACCCTCGGCGCGCTTGAACGCGTGGCTGAACGCGTACGGGTCGTCGAACCCGAGCGCGTAGGCGATTCGCTTGACGCTCATCTGCGTGGTGGCGAGCAGGTCCTTGGCACGCGCGATGCGCTGGCGTTTGATCCAGGCGCCGAGCGAGACACCGACCTCCTTCTTGAACACCGTGGTCAGATAGTTGGGCGAGAGCAGCACGGCGCTGGCCACTTCGGCGATCGTAACCGTGCGGCCCGTATTCTCGGCAATGAACGTCTTGGCCTGTTCGATGAGCGCGCCGTGCGCGTTGGACGGCCCCCTGTGAAGCTGGGTCAGCAGCCGGCGCAGCACGCTGACGGCGAGCGTGAGCATCGCTTCCTTGACGGCCAGGATCGAGGGCGGCTCCTGTGCGGCACAGAACCCGCGCAGATGGCGTGAGGCGGCCTTGCCGTCCTGTCCGAGCGGGCGCAGCGTTACCCGGTCCAGGAACCGGAACCCGTGCTGCGGCGTGTAGTCGGTGACCTGGAAATAGACCTGGTCGGCCGCGGGCAGCCACCATGCGAGCCGGTAGGGCGTGTGCTTGGCGCAATAGGTTTCCGTGTGTGGTTCGTTCGGGCCGAACAGGCCCAGGTCGCCGGTGCGCAGGTGGTAGTGTTCGTGCCGGAAGCTCAACGAGCAGCGTCCGGCGAGCAGCTGGCAGAGCTCGACCCGTTCGTGCGCGTGGGTTTCGGCGTCGATGCTCGGCACGAACGGCGCGGCGCACTTGCGCTTGCGCAGGGCGTCGGGCCAGGGCCCGACCAGCGCACCTTCGTGCAAGGCGCCGATCGCGCGCGGCAGCTCGGTGCTGACCATGTCGGCCAGCGCGAGCGTTTCCTGTTGGGTTGCGTTGCTGATGACCGATCCTAGTCGTCGTTCTCGTCCTCGGTCTTTTTCTCCTCCTCCTTATCTTTGACGAGGTCCTTCTTCTTGATCGTCATGTCGTTGACGTCGGAGGAGGCGACGAGGTAGATCCATTTGCCGAGGTGTTCGTTGAGCTCTTTGGTTTCCTTCGCGAGTTTCTCGCGTTCCTCTCTCTTCTTCTCCTCGGCCTTGCGTTTCTCTTCTTCTTTCCGTTGTCTTTCGGCCTCGGTCCGAGCCTTTTCTTCCTCGGCTTTCTTCTTCTCCTCTTCGGTCAGTTCCTTGTCGGGCTCGCCTTCGGCCGGTTCTTCTTCCTCGACGGCCGGCTCGTCTTGGGCGGGCTCCTCTTCTTCCTTCTCGGGCGGCGGCACATATTCGACGCCGAGCCGCACGTATCGGTCGCTGCTGCCTTCGGGCGCCTTGCCGATCTGGAGCGTGTAGATCCGGCCGTCCTTGGCCTTGGCCTTGTAGACGATCGGCTCGTCGAGTCCCGTCTGTTCGTCGGGCAGCGTGGGGTCGGCGACATCGTTGAACTTCAGGTAGTTGAGCGCGCGCGAGAGCGTGCCGACCTCGGACGCGGCCATCTCGTGCTTGTCGTCCAGGTTCGGCAGCTCGAGCGGGCGGCTTTCGCTTTCGCGTTTGAGGTGGATCGCCTCGCGGTCGGGCCCGGTCACGTCGATTTCCATGAGGTCCCAGGCGGAAGCGCTGATGAACTTGGCGTCGAGCCAGTCTTTGCGTTTGCGGGTCAGATCGCTGAGCTGCTTGTTCAGCAGCAGTACGTCGCCCTTGTCGGTCTTCACGTACCGGCCGCTCTGGTAGCCGCCGCCCCCGAACAGGCCGCCGCCCATCCCCGGTTTCTTGGGGTTCTTGGGGTAGAACTCTTTGCCGAGCAGCAGCGAGGAGAGCTTGTTTTCCTTGGCGTCATAAAGCTCGAGCAGGGTCCCGCGCTTGAACGTGTCGTCTTCGGCTTGCGGCTCGAGCGGCGAACGCAGTTGCAGGTCGGTGAGCTGCTCGTCGGTCACGGGCACGCGCTGCCCGGTCTTGAGCTCGCGCAGCGCGCGCAGCGTGTCGGCGACCTTCCCGAAATCCGCGGGGTAATCGTAGCGTTCCGGGATCGACCATTTCCCTTCAACCCGCGCGACGGTCACCGTGTCGCCGTCGGTGTAGAGCACCATCTTCGTGACCTCGTTCACGTCGAGATCCTCGAGAATCTTCGCGGCCAGCGATGGCTTCTTCTTCTGTTTCATCCGGTTCTGCATGAAGGCAAGTCCACCGAGCAGCGCGGCGAGAACGATCAGGATGATCAGGTTACGACTCTTCATGATGTTCGCGTCCTTCCCTTGTAGACAATGGTTCTTGGATCTGAGGGCGCCGCCCGTGGCTCTGCCACGGGCGGCGCCCTCAGATGTTACCGCTTGGTCCGGGACCGCCGATACACGGCGAACCCGACCCCGCCCATCGCAACGACGAACGGCATGGCCAGGATATTGATGATCTTGAGCCACATGCCGAGCCGCTCGATATCGCGGCGCAAAGCGCGGCGTACCTGCTTGAGCTCCGCCTGAATCCGGCTCTTTTCCTTGCGGAACCGCTCGATCTCACGCTGTTGCTCCGGACTGATAATAAAACGCTGGGTCTGGTCCTTCTTCGCCTGCAGCTCGTTCAGGCGCTGCTGCGTGCTGTCGAGTTGTTCCTGCAGTGCGCGTTCCTTCTCGAGCCATTCGGCCTGGGCCTTGTCTTCGAGTTCCTTGACCTTGTCGAACGGCCGGTCGAAGGTGCCGCGTGAGCGGACATTCATGAGGTCCTTGCTGCCCGCCAGCTGCTCGAGCGCGCCTTGGAAGAAGACGAAATTGTCTGTGAACTGCTGACGTGCGCGCATGCCGAAGCCGATGTTCACTTCCTGGACCCACGCGCTGTCGTGCAGCATGTCGACATCGCCGACCAGGATCACGGTGCTCGGGCCGGTGCTCTCCTTGAGCCACTCTTTCTCGGGCTCCTCTTCGGCTTTCTTGTCCGGCTCTTCGCCTTCCGGCTCTGGCTCGTCCTCTTCCGCCGATTTCGGGGCACCCTCCGGGAAGGCGGTCTTGAACGTGCCTTGTACGCGCACGGCGAGGTTCAGGTTTTTCAGGCCCTTCTTGAACGAGCGCCGAATCGCATCCGAGCCCATCATCGCCATCATGGAGCCGACCATCGCGGACTCCTCCGAGGAATGGAGGAGCGGCGTGACGGTAAGCCCTTCGGCGCCCTCGCCGGAGAATGAGGTGGCGAGAGGGATCAACATCGAGTCGACTCCGGCGGTGATCATGTCGTCCGCGTTCACGTTCGATCGGTCGAGACTCAGAAACACGGGGCTGTCCTCGATCCCGCCGGAGGCGGAACGCACGCGCGTGATGGCGCTGTAGTCGCAGACGAACTTGTCGGTTTCCTGACGGATGCCCCATGCTTGAATCAGCCGGTTCAGGTCGGACGCACGTTTCGGGCGTGACCCGAACGAGGGCGGCCCTTCGGGCGAGGAGCCGGGATCCTGCTGGCACTGCGGGTCGACGAACGCGAGAATGTTGCCGCCGCCCAGCAGGTATTGATCGATGGCAAACACCGTCTTCTCGCTCAGGTCCTTGGGATGCACGATGACGAGCACGTCGATTTCCGGGTCGATCTCTTCGGCCGACGTGCTGATCTCTTCGGTTTCGAAATCGCGCTCGAGATTCGAGAACATCACCCAGGCCGGCCGTTCCGGCGGGCGCGGCTGGCCGGGCATTGCGAATGGCAGCCCGCCGTCGCCCATGACGGGCAGCTCGGTCATGATCCCGACCCGCGGCTTTTCCGGGTGGGTCGCGCGGTAGATGGTTCGCGTGATATCGTACTCCAGCCGCTGTTCGCCGGCCGGCGACAGGAACGGGATCGTCTCGATCTGCGCGCCGGCCACCGCGACCAGTCCGAGATAGATGCTGACGCCCAGGTTGACCGGCTGGCCCTCGATTCCCAACCGTAGCGCGTCGTCCTCGGCCTCGGAGTCCGGCTTTGGATCGAACTGTTCCACCTCGATGTTGCCGCCGCTCACGATCTCGTATTCTTTCAGGAAATCGGCGACGCGCATGGCGAAGTTCCGGAGGCGGATCGGCATCTCGGGGTTCTGGCTCACGAAGAACTTCAGGCTCACCTGATGCCCTTCTTCCGCGAGTTTGGCGATGATCGTGCGCGAGCCTGCGCCGAGCGTGTAAAGCTTCTGCTCGGTCAAGTCGGCACGGATTCGCACGTTGTGCGCCAGCACATTGACGAAGACAAGAATGGCGAACACCGCGATCAGTGCGACCAGGCTTCCGCCGGTCCTCAGCAGTATCAAGGATTTCTTTCTCATCGGTATTCCGTCCTCCCGCTTCGCGGCCCCGACTCTCCGAGAGGTCGGGGTGGCCGCTAGAGCGATTTTCTGTTCTCAAGAACCAGATGCGTGCCGAACAGCATGAAAACGATAACACTCACGTAGTAGAGCATATCGCGCAGGTCCAGCACGCCGCGCTGGCAGGACTCGAAGTGCGGCATCCAGCTGAGCGACGCGGTCATGCGCAAGAGCCACTGCCAACGTTCGGGCAGTCGCATCAGCATATTCGTGATCGGCGGCCACCCGGCCAGCAGCAGGAAGAAAGAGATGAAGACGGCAAGAATGAACCCGATCACCTGATTGCGGGTCATGGCGGAGGTCAGCGTGCCGATCGACAGGTACGCGCCGGCCAGCATAAAGCTGCCGATATAGCTGACGACCACGACGCCCGGGTCCGGCGAGCCCAGGTAGACCGTCGTCAGCACGATTGGGAACGTGAGGGCCAGGGCCAGCCCCATGAAGAGCCAGGCGGCGACGAACTTTCCGAGAATCGCGTCGATCGGCCGAATTGGCATGGTCAGCAGCAGCTCGATCGTGCCGCCGCGCCGCTCCTCGGCCCACAGCCGCATGGTCGCCGCGGGGGCCAGCACCAGATACAGCCAAGGGTGCCAGCGGAAGAAGGCTCCCAGATCCGCCTGTCGGTACTCGTAGTAGCCACCGAGCATAAAGGTGAAGAAGCCCGCGAACATGAGGAAGAAGAACAGGAACACATAGGCCACCGGCGAGTTGAAATAGGAGGCGAGCTCCCTTTTCAGGATCGCCTTCGCGTTGCGAATTGATTCCATTTCTCAGTACCTCCGACGAACAAGAGAACAGAAACACTCAGGCTGCATCAGCAGACGCGTCCCCGGCTACTTGCCCGGACGCCTCGGGCTCCGCTTGGCCATCCCCGAGCGTCAACTTGCGAAACACCTCGTCGAGCCGGCCGTCGAGCACCTTGAGCCCGCGCGGCTCCCAGCCTTCGGCGCGGATCAGGGCGGCGACTTCGGCGAGCAGCGTGTCCGGTTCCGCGGGGTGCACGAGATAGCGGCTCTGCTCGGCATCGACCCGGTCGGCGGCGGCAAGGCCTTGCAGTTTCTCGGCGATGTCCTTGCCGGCCTCCGGCATATCGAGCTGGACGACTCCGTAGGTGTTGCTCATGGCGCGCAGTTCCGTGGGCGTCGCGTTGGCCACGATCCTGCCGCTGCTGATCACGACGGCGCGCGAGCAGATTGCGTCGACCTCCTCGAGGATATGGGTGGAGATGACGATGACTTTCTCGGCTGCCATCTCCTTGATCAGGGTGCGGACCGTGTGTTTCTGGTTCGGATCCAGCCCGTCGGTTGGCTCGTCCATGATCAGGATGGGCGGGTCGTGCAGGATCGCCTGCGCGAAACAGACGCGCTGGTTGTAGCCTTTCGACAGCGTGTCGACCGGCTGGTTGCGGACCTGTCGGAGCTGATACTTCTCGACGATCTCGTCGACCTTCGCGTTGCGGGCCCGGCCCCGGAACCCGCGCAGCTCCGCGGTGAACCGCAGGAAATTCACTACGGTCATGTCCCCGTAGGTTGGTGCGTTTTCGGGCAGATAGCCGATCTGCTTGCGTGCCAGGATCGGCTGGTTCAGGATGTCGTAGCCGTTGACCACGGCGGTCCCGGCCGTGGGCGGCAGGAAACCCGTGATCATGCGCATTGTCGTCGTCTTGCCGGCCCCGTTCGGCCCGAGAAACCCGAGCACCTCGCCGCGTTGCGCGGCGAACGAGACGTCGTTGACGGCGCGGACCGGGCCGAAAGCCTTCACGAGGTTCTTTACTTCCAACATAGTCCCTGCCTCCTTCGAGGCCGCTGCGGGTCCTACGGTGGATTGTCCGCAACGGTCGTGCGATTTGAGTCGGCGGCCGGACGGAGCGCCGGCTGCCGTGCTTTCGGGATCAGGCTTATCTCTTGTCTTGAAGGTCGTATTCTATAGTCGGTCTCGGGCCCGTGTGCAAGCAGATTCTCTCCGGGCTCTTTGCGCACCAACGAGATTTCCGCAGTGAGGAGCCGGTCGCATTCGCTATGCCGGGCAGCCGAGCCAGCCGTGCACGAGCAGCGCGAGCAGGATCCCGATCATACCGCCGAGGAAGACTTCGAGCCGGGTATGCCCGAAGAGCTCGGCGAGTTTGTGTTCCGGGAACCGGCGTTCCTTGACGAGATGCTCGATGATCTGGTTCAGGATCCTGGCCTGTAGCCCCGCGGAGCGGCGCACGGTTTGCGCGTCGAACATGACGACGAGCGCGAGCCCGAGGCTTGTCGCGAATACGGGCGTGTCGAACCCGGCCATCAGTCCGACCGAGGTGGCCAGCGCGCAGACGGCGGCCGAATGCGAACTGGGCATGCCGCCGAGTCTGACCAGATAGCTGAAGTCGATCTTGCGTGTCTCGGCGAAGTTGCAGAGCAACTTGACGCACTGCGTGAAGACCCAGGCGCCGACTCCCGCGAAGATTGCGGGGTTGCGCAGCCATTGCCAGTCGGGTATATGCATCGCCGGAATCGCTCCCTCTTTGCCCAGGCGGCGGGACGAACCCGGTTCCAATCGCCTTTTTTTGCAGGCTTGTCAAGGCGAAAGGCGCCTGTCCGAATGCGCGGCCGCGCATTCGGGTGTTCAATACGCGTTCTTACGCGCGAACAGCGTGCGCGCGAGGATCTTGAAGTCGAGCGCGAGCGACCAGTTCTCGAGGTAGAACAGATCGTATTGGACACGTTTCTCTATGCTTGTGTTGCCGCGGTACCCGTGGACCTGGGCCCAGCCGGTGATACCCGGCTTGGAGACGTGCCGCCACATGTAGCGCCCGATATCTTCCTTGAACTGCTCCACGAAATGGGGCCGTTCCGGGCGGGGCCCGACCAGACTCATCTCACCCTTCAGCACATTCCAGAGTTGCGGCAGCTCGTCGAGATTCGTGCGCCGCAGGAACGCACCGATCCGCGTTCTGCGCGGATCGTCTTCCGTTGTCCATACCGGCCCGCTCTCCTGTTCCGCGTCTGCGCGCATGGTGCGCAGCTTGTAGAGTGTGAACGCTTTGCCGCTGCGTCCGCATCGTTCCTGTCGGAACAACGCGGGGCCCGGCGACGTGCGCCGCACGAGCAGGCCGAGCACACCGAGCAGCGGCGCGGTCAGAACCAGGCCGACCAGCGCGCCGACAATATCCTCGACGCGTTTCAGCGCCTGGTTCCAATACGAGTCCAGCGGCCACGCCCGCGTGCCGAGCAGCGGGATGCCTTCCACGAAGCGCATGTCCATCGTGCTCGTCAGCAGGCGGAACAGGTCGGGCACGAGCGAGAAAGTGATCAGGTTGCGTTCGCACATCATGATGATCCGCACCATCTGCACGTGGCCCAGACTCGTGTCGGCCAGAACCAGTTGGTCCGCCTCCCGGTTCTCGAGCAGGTGCGGCAGATCTTCCACCGTGCCGCGCAGCATCGGCTCGGGAATCGACGGGTCGACCTTCGTGTTCGGCGTGCGGATGAACCCCGTCACCCGCGCGTTCAGACGCGGTTCCCGTTCCAGAGCGCGCATCAGGTCCGCGCCGAGCGTGTCGGCTCCGATCACCAGTACGCGGCCCGGGTTGCCGGCGCGGCGCGCCAGCGTGATCTCGAGGCGAAACAGGACATAGCGCTCGATCAGCAGCAGCACGGTCACGGCGCCGGCCGAGAATACCGCGACCGGCGTCGAGATCGGGGCACGGTTCTTGAGCGTGAACGCCAGGGCCATCGCGATCAGAAAGCCCAACCCGCTTGCGCGACAGAGCCGCGGTACCTTGTCGCCGAATGTGCCGGTCTGCGGCCGCTTGTAGAGTTCGAAAGAATGAAAGATCCACACCAGCAGCACCGTGGCAACGAACGCGCCGCCCACGTAGACCGACAGCACGGGCGGCGCTTCGATCAGCGGAAAACGTTCCCGGATCAGCGGCAATCGCGCGTGCAGCCAGTGCACCAGGCCCGTCTCGAAGCGAAACCATGTCGCGAGCAGGATGCCGCAGAAGACCGCGAGCGCGTCGAAAACGACCGCCAGCGAACTGGCCAGGACATTCAGCCGGCTCTTCACGTGCATCTGCGTATGATACAGAAAACAGCCAAAGTCGGAAGTCGGAAATCGGAAGTCGGAAGTTGGAAATTGGAAACTTTCTCTCCTCTTGCGCTTCTTGCACTGCCAACAGCCCATTTCCTCGTTTCTCGCGAGGATTTTCCCTCCCACCAACGGCCCAGGGAATCGCCGCGAAAGAGCGCAAAGAAACGCAGAGCATCTGCAGATTCGGGTTCTCTCGCTCTGTGATCCATGCGATCTTTCGCGGCCATCTCTCCCCGTTGGCTGCGGCTTCGCCGCGTTGTGCTTCTTTGCGGCTGTTCTTCCCGACCCTCCTTGTCCCGCGTGCCCAGTCGAGTCTGAAGCCTTGGCCATTTGGGATTTGGGTATTTGGCTGTTTCAGCTACAATACGGCTTGTGCTGTCGAACGGAAGTGTGTGGGAGGCAGAAGCATGGCGCGTGTGCTGGTGGTTGACGACGAGGCCGTACTGCGTACGACCTTCAACCAGCTTCTGCTCTACGGCGGGCACGAATCGGTGCTGGCCGAAGATGTGGAGTCCGCGAAGCGGGAACTGCAGAAGCACGACATCGACGTGGTCATCGCGGACATCAACATGCCCGGCGGTCAGAGCGGGATTGACCTGCTGAAGATGTTGCACGAGCAGGATTCCGACATTGCCGTCGTGTTGGTCACGGGCAGTCCGTCGGTGGAGACGGCGCGGGAGGCGGTGCACGCCGGCGCGTTCGACTACATCTCCAAGCCGTTCAACCAGGCCGATGAATTCCTCAAGATCATTGCCGGTGCGGCGCGCCAGGCCGCGCTGCGCAAAGAGAACCGGCGGCTCGACCGGGAGAACGAGGAATACCGGCAGCGGCTCGAGGAAAAGGTTGCGGAACAGGTCCGCGAGATTGCCGAGAAGGAGCGCCAGCTGCAGCAGGCGCAGCGACTCGAGGCGATCGGGACTCTGGCCGCGGGCATTGCGCACGAGATCAATACGCCGGTCCAGTTCATCAGCGACATTGCGACGTTTCTCGCCCAGTCGCTGGACGGGCTGCTGCAACTCGTGCAGGCCTACCGCAAGATCCTGGCCGCGGCAGGCACCGGCGAGAAGGGCGTGGCGATCCTGGAGCAGGCGCGTGCCGCGGAGCAGGAAATCGACCTCGCCTTCATTGAGTCGGAAAAGGACAATGCGGTCGGCATGACCCGTGAGGGGATCGAACAAGTCACCAAGATTGTCGGTGCCATGCGCGAGTTCTCCCACATGGCCGGCGCGGAAATGACGAAAACCGACCTGAACCGCGCGATCGAGAGCACGGTCACGATCTCGCGCAACGAGTGGAAATACGTGGCCGAACTCAAGACGGATCTGGCGCCGGACCTGCCGATGGTCCCGTGTGTGCCGGGCGACATCAAGCAGGTCCTGCTCAACCTGCTCATCAACGCGGCGCATGCGATCGCCGATGTGGTCGGCGAGACCGGCGGCAAAGGCCGGATCACCGTATCGTCCAGGGAAGAGGGCGGAATGGTTGTGATTTCCGTCGCCGACACGGGTACCGGGATCCCGAAGGAAGTGCAACCCCGCATCTTCGACCCGTTCTTCACCACAAAGGCGATCGGGAAAGGCACAGGCCAAGGCCTGTCCATGGCCTATTCGACCGTGGTCCAGAAGCACAACGGGAAGTTGACGTTTCGGACCGAGCCGGGCAAAGGCACCACCTTCTTCGTGCGGCTGCCCGTCTAGACGGACGCGAAGACGCTATGCGTCTTCGCGCCATTTCTCGAGCATGTCCTGCGCGCCGACCTTCTGGAGGTAGTCCATATCCAGCGGCGGCAGGACCGGGCTGTCGGGGCCGAGCAGCCGTTCCATTTCCAGGATGTTTGCCACGTGCACCGCGGTCAGTGGCGAGAGCGTCGCGTTCGCGCATTCGCTCGGCGTGAGATGGTGGTAGACCGCATCGACAATCCCTTCCGGCAGCCCCCATATGCCGAGCAGATAGCCGCCGACCTTGGCGTAGCTGGTCCCGAGCATCTCTGCTTCCGCCTCGGCCAGCGAGGTCTGGCCGCTGCGGTACTTTTCGAAGATCTCGGCATAGCCCTCTCGCACCGCGACCAGGATCAGGATGCCGATCGCATGGAGCATCCCCGCCATGACGGCTTCGTTCGTGAGGGCCTGATTCTCGGACAGGCTCTGCATGATCCGGCCGGCCCGCGCACTTACGTTGCAGCTGTGCGTATAGAGGTTGGCCACCCCGAACGCTTCGGCCTGCTCGGGGGCGAGCCGGTCGAGGATCTCGCCCTTGGTGAACATATCGCGGATCGTCTCGATCCCGAGCGTGGTGACGGCGTGTTCGATGTTCTCGATCTTGTGGCGCAGTCCGAAGAACGCGGAGTTGACGAAATGCAGGACAACGGCCGTCATCGCGACGTCGGAGCCGATGATTTCGGCGACCTCCTCGATCGCGATCCCGTCGGTATCGAGCGCCTTGAGCAACGCATCTTCTCGTTCGGCCAAGGTAGGCAGCGCCTTCATGTCGAGCACGGCGGTGCGCAGCGACTCGTCGGGCAATTGCTCTTGGAGGTACAGAACCTGCGCGACCATCCCCTTGAGGATTTCGGCATTGCAGGGCTTGGCCAGGTACTGGTGCGTTGCGCCGAAAGAGCGGATGATCATTTCCTTGTTCGAGTAGCCCGAGAGGATGAAGCGCACCACGCCTGCGTGTTTCTTGCGGATCTCTTCGAGCAGGTCGCCGCCGTACATTTCGGGCATCAGCATATCCGCGACGATCAAGTCGTACGGTCGTTTTTCCATGACCTCGAGCGCTGCCTTGCTGCCGGTCACGAATTCCATGTCCCATTTCTTGTTCATCGTGTGCAGCATATATCGGAGCCCGTACATCACTCTGGGCTCGTCGTCGACGAAAAGGATGCGGCTCTTCTCGCTGGCCATAACGCCTCCCGAATCTATTGGGTGGGGTTCTCCATGACGTAACCAACCCCCATAGTAGGGCCCGAACAGGGTCGAGGTCAAAGCAAAAAAAGCCGGCATTCGGGGCGATCCGGCGGATTATTCCCTTGTTTGTGCGGGCCGCTCGAACTACATTCTGAGTCTGGGGCGGCGGCGGGCGCAGGCGCCGGCCTGCAGCATGGAGCGCAGACGAAGAACCGATGCACGAGATTCCGCGAACAGTCTTGTTCCCGCTCCGGGTCTTTGGGCTGGATTTGAGCGTAACGAACGAAGTCGTGCTCTTGTGGCTTGCCGGGGCGGCGACCGTTGCCGTCGCGTTGCCGGGTTGCCGGCGGCGCGGGCCGCTGCAAGCGGTTTTTGAGGCGCTGCTCGAGTTCACGACCAGGCAACTTGCCCCGGCCGGCGGTGGGGCCGGCGCCCGTTTCCTTGCGCCGTTCCTTGTCACGCTCTTCTTCTTCGTCTTGTTCTCGAACCTGCTCAGCGTCGTGCCGGTTCCCGCCTTCTTCAAGGCGGCGACCGCGAACGTCAATGTGACCGCGGCGCTGGCGGTGCTGGTCTTCGTGCTTAGTCAGATCCTGGATTTTCGGCATAACGGCGTGCGAGGCTATTTCCGCAAGTTTTGCCCGGGCGATACGCCCGTGTGGGCCAGCGTCTTTCTTTTTCCCATCGAACTGATCAGCCGACTTGCCCGTCCGTTTTCCCTGGCGTTCCGCCTGTTCGCGAACATGTTCGCCGGGCACGCCGTGCTGCTCCTCTTCCTCACGCTGCTGGCGGGCGCGCGCCTTCTGCTGGCGCCGTTTCCGCTTGTTGCCGCGGCGGCGATGATGTTTTTCGAGATCGCCGTGTGTTTTCTGCAGGCTTTTGTCTTTACGATTCTTGCGGCGCTGTACCTGCGGGAAGCCCTGGAACCCGGGCATGGCGGGTAAGGGGGGCGCTGATAGACGGTAGGGGATAGGTGCTAGGTGAGGAGAACGATATGGAGCCGGAGGGAATTGCCTGGTTGAGCGCGGGGCTGTGCATGGGATTGGCGGTAATCGGCGCGGGCTACGGGATCGGCAGACTCGTTGCCGCCGCGCTCGATGCCGTTGCCCGCCAGCCCGAGGCACAGGGCGGTATTCAGCGGCTGATGCTTCTGGGCGTCGCATTCGTGGAAGCGCTTTGCCTGTATGCGCTGGTGATCGCGTACATGCTGGTCGGCAAGGAATGAACGGGCTGCGCACATCTTTGACTGGCTTGTTTGTGCCGCTTCAGGCCGTGGCGGCCGCGGCCGGCGCCGCGCCGCTTGCCGCGCCCGCGGGGCCGACACTGGACTGGGCGTTGCAGGTGTGGACGTTGATCACGTTCGGGCTGGTCCTGTTCGTCCTGTGGCGCTACGCGTACGGCCCGCTGCGTGCGATGCTGGGCAGGCGTGACGCGGAGCTCCGCGATACGCTGGCGCAAGCCGAGGCGGCGCGCCGGGCAGCGGAAGAACTGCACGCGCAGAACGTGGCGCAGCTCGACCGCGCCAGAACCGAGGCCCGCGAACTGATCGAGGAGAGCCGGCGTATTGCAAGAGAAGTGCAGCACGAGGCCGAGCAGCAGGCGCGTGTGAAGGCCGATCAGGTTCTGGCGCAAACGCAGGCCGAGCTGGACGCGGAAGTGCAACGGCGTGTCGAGGAACTGAAGGAGACGGTGGCAAACCTGTCCCTCGGTATTGCCCGCCAGATCGTGAAGGAGAATCTCGACGAGCGCCGCCACGCGGAGTTGATTGATGAGTTCGTCGCGCGTTTGAAGCAGACCCCATGAGCAGCGTCTCCCAACGTGTCGAGTGCTATGCGGCCGCTCTGTTCGAGCTGGCCAAGGCAGCCGACGCGCTCGAGCGGATCGAGTCCGACCTGCATGCGCTGCTCGACCTGTTCGACTCGCAACCGAGCATCCGCAGCTTCCTCGACGCGCCGGGCGTCCGTGTCGAGGGCTGCAGACAGGCGCTCCGCGAGTTGTTGAGCGACCGGATCCACGCCATGCTCCTGGATTTCCTGCTCATCCTGGTCGGCCGGGGCGACGTCGGGCTGTTGCCGCAGATCCCGGCAGCGTTCGTGAAGCGCGTGGCCGGCTCGCCCGAGACGCTGTTCGGCGAGCTCGTCGCCGCGCGCGAACTCGACCGCCCGCGCGTTCGTGCCGTGGAGCAGGCGTTGAGCCGCCGCCTCAGCCGGCCCGTGCGTTTGCGCGTGAAGATCAGACCGGAAGTGTTGGGCGGAATTGCCGTTCGGGTCGGCCATCTGATGCTCGACGGCACGGTGCAGACCAGGTTGGCCTCGGCTCGGACGGCATTGTGCCTGTAGACAGAATCCCGGCGCCCCTCTCTTTTTTTCGTTGCCTGCCCCATTTTTGGGCTTGCAATGACGTTTGGAATGCTCGATAGTCTGCACTGATTGTTGACCGAATCGGAGTCGCGTGAGTGCGACGGAAGTGCGAAGGAGAAGGAGGAGGAGAGCATGACCAAGTCACAGACGCTCGCGTATCTTGCGGAGAAGACGGACCTCTCCAAGGCGCAGGTGGCGCAGGTCCTCGAGGAGCTCGCGAGCCTCGGCTACAAGGAAGCGAAGAACGGATTCACAATTCCGGGGATCGGCAAGCTCGTACTGGTGAACCGCAAGGCGCGCATGGGACGCAATCCTGCGACGGGCGAACAGATCCACATTCCGGCGAAGACGGTCGTCAAGTTCCGCATCGCGAAGATCTGCAAGGAATCGGTGCTGTCGGCCTAACCGCTTTTTGCCGTGGTTCGGCGCCGCCGCGGACCGTGGGTCCGGACGGGCCCGGATCATGGATGCAGGAAAGAGTTGTCTTGTCTCCCCGGAGGCAAGACAACTTTTTTTCTTTATTGGCGATTGACGATCCTCCTTCGCCCTGCCCTGCGGTCGGGTTTCGGAGGACACGTTGACGATTCCATCAGTGGAGTGAACAGGATGCCGAGGACATTGAGGGTGCCGCGTCGCCGGCGGCGGACCCGGCAGATCCAGCTCGGCTCCGTTGCCGTCGGGGGCGGAGCCCCGGTCACGGTCCAGAGCATGACCAAGACCGACCCGCTCGACCGTGATGCGACGATCGCTCAGATCCTGGACCTACAGGCGTGCGGCTGCGACATCGTGCGGGTTGCCGTGCCGAGCGCGGCGGCGATCGGGCCGTTGCGCCGGGTCTGTGAGCGGGTGGACATCCCTGTTGTCGCCGATATCCATTTCGACCACCGCCTGGCCCTGGCGGCGCTGCGTGCGGGGGTTGACGGGCTGCGCATCAACCCCGGCAACATCGGCGGTGTGCGCAAGCTGCGCGAACTGGTAGCCGCGGCACGCGATCGGGCGGTGCCGATTCGCGTGGGTGTGAACAGCGGTTCCGTCGAGCCGGCGCTGTTGCGCAGACACGGCGGGCCTACGCCGGAAGCGCTGGTCGAGAGCGCGCTCGGCAGCGTGGCGGCAATCGAGCGGGCCGGCTACGACCGGATCAAGATCTCGGTCAAGGCCTCGGACGTGCCCCGCACGGTGCAGGCGTACAGACTCCTGGCGCGGCGTACGCACTACCCGTTGCACCTGGGTGTGACCGAATCGGGAACGGCCGTGGCGGGGACCGTTCGTTCCAGCGTGGCCGTGGGGATGCTGCTGGCCGAGGGGATCGGCGACACGCTGCGCATCTCTTTGACCGAGGGGCCGGCCCTGGAAGTGAAGGTGGGGCTCGAGATCCTGCGGTGTCTCGGACTCCGGCCGCCCGGCCCGAACGTGATCTCCTGTCCAACCTGCGGCCGTGTCGGGATTGACGTGGTTGGCCTTGCGCACGCGGTGGAGGCCGCCCTGGAGCGCCATTACCTGGCGGATCCGGACGCGCCACGCCCGTTGGTGGCGGTCATGGGATGCATGGTCAACGGGCCGGGCGAGGCGCGCGAAGCGGACGTTGCCGTTGCGGGCGGCAAGGGCAAGGCTGCGCTCTACGTGCGCGGCCGGCGTGTGGCCACGGTCGCCGAATCGGAGATCGTGGATGCCGTGCTGGCGCAGGTCAGGGATTGGCAGGCCGAGTGACCGGGAGCGATTCCATTGAAGCGTTCCCGCAAGGGAAGGCGGTGCATATGGCCAGTTTGCTTGTGAACCCGGGAACACCGAACGAGTTGCGGCTCACGCTGGACGAAGCGTCGCCGACACGGATCGGGCGTTCGGCCGGCAACGAAGTCTGCCTGGACAACGAGTCGGTTTCCGGTCAGCACGCCCGCATCGAGCATCGGCAGGACGGCTGGTACGTGGTGGATCTGGAGAGCACCAACGGCACGATGCTGAACGATGCGGGGGTCTCGTTCCAGAAGCTGGCCCACGAAGACCGGCTCTTGTTCGGGGACGTGCCCGCCGTGTTCCTGTTGCCGGAGCCGGCGGCCGCGGCCGCGCCCGCGGAGCCGACGGTCGAGGAACTGCCGGCTCAGGAACTGGCGCTTGCCCCGGTGGTCGCGGGCAGGGCGCGTTGCATGCGGTGCGGCGCCGAGCTGGGGGCCGATATGCGGATTTGCCCGTACTGCGGCGCGCCCGCGGGCGCGCTGCCAGCCTTGGCCAGCGACTACATTCCTCCGGCCGTGACCCCGACGGCCATGGGCGCGGGGGTGCTGCCGGTTATTGCGTTTCTTGCCGCCCTCACGGTCATCGGGTTTCCCGTCGCCATCGTGCTCGGCCTGATGTCGCTGTCCGTCATTCGCCGGCGCGGCGGCACCGTGCGCGATCGGAACATGGCGCAGTGGTCCGTCGGGCTGGGTACGCTGTGGCTGATGCTGGCTCTCGCGCTCGGCGCCTGGGTCACGAAGCGTCGCAGGGACCGGGACAGACACGAATCGGCCAGGACCGCGATCGAGGCGAACGAGGTGCGCGTGATCGCCGCGCTCAAAGGGTTGGCGCGCGCCGAGAAATACGCCTGTACCATTGAATTCCGGGACGCCGATGCCGACGGAAACGGCGAATATGCGCCGCTCGCCGAGCTCGCCGCGGTCGGTTCCCGTTTCTTCGACGAAACGTTGGCCGACGGCTCTGCCTACGGCTACCGGTTCTTCATCAAGGAAACAAGCGAACGCAATTTCCATGCGCTCGCCGAACCGCTCGAATACGGGCGCACGGGCCTGCGCTCGTTCGCCGTGGACCGCTCGGGCCAGATCCGGGGCAAGGATTTGGGAGGTCAACGCTTGACGGAGGCGACCGCGGCGCTGCCGGTCCTGGCGAACGAGCAGAACGCCTATCACGAGGTGGACGAAGAGATTGCCGGCGACGCCTTGAACGTGCTGAAGCGTCTCCCGGACGACCCCGCGTCGCGGGAGAAACGCTGGCGCATCCTCGAACGGCTGCGCAAGGAGTTCACACTCACCGAGGTCGGCCGGCAACTGATCGGCGGCGTTGCCGATGTCGTGGATCGTGACGTCACCGAGTATCGGGCCGAAGCGCTCTACGCGCAGGCCCGCCGCCACATGCAGGCGGGCGAAGACGAGGCGGCCTTGGCCGTGCTCGGCGAGATTGCGGAGGACTATGCCGGATTCTCCAAAATCGCGGAAGTCGGCCGGGCCGCAACAACGCTGCGCTCGCAGATTGCCGAACGGCATGAGCGGGAGGCGCGGGAGCTGTTTGCGAAGGCCGAAGCGTTGGAACGTGACGGCCGCAGCGAAGCCGCGCACCAGCTCTACCAGAAAATCGAAAAACACTATCCCCAGACGGACGTGGCCGTTCGTATCGCGGAGTTGAAGCCCGAGCTCCAGCGCTCGCTGCGCGAGAAGAACGCCGAGGAGGTTTTCGCCGAGATGATGGAGCTGTCGCCGGAACGCGAGTTCAGACGCATCCTGAACCTTTCCACGCAGCTCCAGCGCAACTACGCGGACACCGATCTGTTCGGTAAGAACCGTGAGGCGATCGACAAGAAGCAGCGCAAGGCGCGCTCGGCCAAGTGGCGGCTCGAAACGCTCGACGATATGAACGCCGGCCGCAGCCGCGGGGCGCTGGCCCGGCTGGAAGCCGCATTGCGCGAGGATCCCGATCTGGCCTACGACCTGCGCGATGTGCTGATTCGGCTCTACCATCGGGTGGCCGCGAAACTGGTGGAGGAAAAGGACGCGCGCGAAGCGTTGCGGATGTACACGAACTTGCAGAAGCTGCTGCAGGGCGTTGAGGATTCGCAGCAGGTCCCGCCCGAACTGATGGCGAAGCTGCACAACGAGGTGGGCCAGTCCGAGTTCGAACGCGGGGACTATGCTTCGGCGCGATGGCATCTGGCCAACGCCGCATGGTTCCACGGCAAGGACGCGCAGTTCAATTTGAGGTTGGGCATCGCGAACCTGCACGAGGGCCTGTACATGCCGGCTTTGGAAGCGCTGAGCCGGGCGGTCGCGTTGAATCCGGGCATGGACCAGGCCTATCTGTACCGGACCTATCTGAACGTGCGCTATGTGGGATATCAGGAGCGCGCGCTTCGCGCGGTTTTCGAGAAGGCCGATGCCTCGGAGTCCGCGAACCGGCCGGCGGACGGCGCGGGCGCGGGTGCGTCTGGCGGCCGGGATGCCGCGGCCCCCGCGGGGCCTGACGAGGGCGTGCCGACGGGCGGCGTGGCCTCGGCAGGGGCATTTCTCGGCGCGTCTCGCGTCACGGCGCCGGCGAGCGCGGATGAGCCGGGCATCGGGCAAGGCACAACGATTCCCGACCCGCGGGACAAGGGCATCGCGCTGGAGTACAACTACCAGCGCAGCAGCCGGCTGTTGCCGGCGTTGATCGATTTTATTCGACGCCTGCATGACGCCAAGTCTTCGTTCCGCCGAGACATGGACAGGGCCAAAGGCAAGCGCAAGGGCTCGGTCGAAGATGTGAAGATGCGCCAGTATGTCCAGATTACGAAATTTCGTAACGAAATGAGCAATTTCCGGGCACGGACCGCGGCGGATGCGACGGCACGGGACCGGCTGATTGCGAGTATGAAGGACGTGCACGCCCGGCTCGAACAGGCGGCGCTCGATCTGCGGGCGGCCCGGAAGCTGCGTCAGGAATATGCCGCGTTGTCCGAACGGCTGCTGGCCGAGATGCAGCGCAAGGGCCGCCTGCTCGCGACGGCCAGCGCCCTGATATCGGGCAGTATGCGGAAGGAAGTGCGGACGCAGAACAAGGCACTGGAGTTCGCCGAGGTCGTGCTGAAACAGGTGCAGGCGGGGAGTCGGACCGGGCTGGACGTGCCTCGGTTCCTGCAGGATCTCGTGCAGCGCTCGGGAGACCGTGGGGATTTGGACCGGGGCTTGATGGCATTGCGAAAGTCGACCGAAGAGCCTTTGGACGCCGGCGATGTCTTTCGGGCGGTTCAGGGCCAGGCGGTGCCCCAAGCCCGCGCCGAGTAGGCGCGGATTTGCAGTGGCGGATGGTTGACTTGTCCTCCGTAGCCCGACCGCAGGAAAAGGCGGAGGCGGACGGTTGATGGACGGCAAGCAGGCGCAACAGATTCGCAGACGGTTCCGGTCGTACGTGCGGCGTTTTGAGACGCCGGCCGGCCGGCTGCCCTCCTTGCTGCAGCGGAAATACGAGCACAGCAAGCGTGTTGCGCGGCTGGCGGCGAAGCTGGCGCACGCGAAGCGCTGGACACCGGGCCGGTGCCGCACGGCCCGTGTGCTGGGGCTCGTGCACGATATCGGGCGTTTCCTGCAAATTGAGCGGTACGGGACACTCGACGATGCGGCCTCCATCGATCACGGCGCGGCCGGGGTCCGCGCGTTGCAGGAGGCCCGTGTGCTGGCGCCGTGTGCGCCGCCGGTGCGCCGCCGGATCACCGACGGCGTGCGCTACCACAACCGCGCCAGGATCCCCAGCGATGTCGGGCCCGCGAGCATGCCCTACGTGCGGATCATCCGGGATGCGGACAAACTGGACCTGTTCGATCTTGCCTACCATTCGATCACCAGCGGCGAGATCAAGAAACACCCGGCCATCACCTACGGAAAGGTCGGGCTCGACGGGCCGGTCAATCCGGTGGTGTTGCGCAAGCTGCGTGCGCACGCGCTGATTGTGCACGATGACGTGCGGTGCGTGCCCGACTTCCTCGTGCTCCAGCTCGGCTGGGTGCTCGAACTCGACTGCAACGCGGCGTTGCGGCTCGCACTCGACAAGCAGGTCGTGGACCGCATCGCCGAACTGCTGCCCCGGGATCGGCTGGTCGACGACGCCTTGGCGTTCGTGCGCCGCAGCGTAGCGGCGCGGCTGGCAAATGCCGTTTAGACAAGCGCGGGTTGGGGTCTCTGCCAGTACCGCAGGCATTCCTGCCTGCGGCTTCCTGCGCTTACGAACGCGCTTAGTACTCCGATTCGTAAATACGGTGACGTATTTACGAATCGGAGTACTTAGCTAGGCGCCGTTCGCGGCCAGCCACTGCTCGATTTGCGGCGGGAACGGATCGACGGCCAGAATACTGCCCTCCTGGTCGCCCTCGGCTGTCGGCAGCGACACCGTATCGTTCGGCGTGTGCCCGTGCAGCCGGCGCGCCAGACCGCTGCTCGAGGAGATGATGCCGAGTTGCTCGTCGCTGTCCCATTCGCCCAGGATCGTGTACTGTTTCGTGCTGCCGTCGGCATACTGAATCGTAACCGCGGTGCCGGGCCCCGCCTTGTCCTTCGGGAATTCGGAGAAGTCCGTGCCCCGGATCTGGGCCAGGCTCTCCTCCAGCTCCGCCTGGCGGCGCAACAGGATGCCCTGCATCTCTTTCGCGGCTTTGTATTCATGGTTCTCCGACAGGTCCCCGTAGCTGCGCGCCACGGCGATCTCTCGGCTGTTCTCGGGAATCTCCACGTTGACCAAGTGCTGGTATTGCTCCTGGCGCTCACGGTAACTGCGCCAGGAGGTGAACCGGCCGGCGGCCGGGACTTCTTCTTGGGCCGGCTCCTCGAGCAGCGCCTCGTGAAGCTGCGGGAACAGCTTGATGATACGGCCCAACAGCGACTGTCGTTCGGCGACCGGGAAAGCGAGCGTGTCTTTGATGCGCAACATGAACAGCCGTTGATCGGCCGCGGTCATATCGCCGACGGTCACGGCGAGCCAGTCCTTCTTCTCGAACACGGCCGCGAGCTGCTTGCGCGCTTTGAGGTGCTCGCCATGGTGGTCCTGCTCCAGACATCGGAAGACCTTCATGGCAAACTCGCCGCGCGAGTCGAGCTGCCAGGATTCGAGCAGTTCGAGTCTTTTCGCCAGCCAACACAATGTCTCGACTCCGGGCCGCTCCGAATCGAGCTCGCGTCGGAAGACTTCGCTGCAGCGCGCGTGCCGGTTCCGTTCCTGGAGCAGGGCCATGGCCTCGTTCAAAAGAGTCATGTGCATCTGCGGCATTGCGGCCAGGAACGTTTCCAGTGCCGCCTCTTCGTCCGCATCGACCAGGCGCTTGAGCAGCAGTTTCTGCTGGCGCGCCGGCAGGCTGTGCGCGAAGCGCAGCAGCGTTTCGGGCGCCAGCAGCGCGGCGGTGCGCGACGCAAGATCGACAAGTCCGGCGGGCAGCGTCAGCTGCGCGGCCGCCAGAAAGGCCTGCGCCGCCAGTTTCGGTTTCTTGGCCCAGCATGCGCGCATCGCGTAGTCCAACTGGCGGCCGAGTGTTTCCACGGCCCGTGGCTCGAGCGCGGCAGCGCCCGACGCTTCGAGCAGCTCCTCGACCTGCCCGACGATCCGGTGCGGCAATCGCTCCGCGGCGAGCGCCGCAAACCAGGCCGCGTCGTAGGATTCTTCGGTTTCCAGCAGCGTGATCGGGGCCTGTCTCTTTGCCGGCATCCGCACGAGCGGATCGGTTTTCAGGCCCTTGCGCGCATCGTCCCAGAACCTCTTCCACCCGGTCGCATCGACGATGTCGGGGCACAACAATTCCTGAAGCTGCAGGACGGAGAGGGGCCCGAAACTGCGGAGCGCGAGCTTGACGACCTCGTCGGGCGCGGAGCGCACAAGGTCGGCCAGCGCATCGGGGTCCCGGCGCCGGCGTGCCAGAATATGGTCGTCCTCCAGGATCTGGAGCACTTCGGCGGCGTAGGCAAGCGACATTTGATGGCCGCTCTTGTTGTCGAAGTCGATGGTCACGCGCTGGTAGAAGTCGTCGGTATCCGTCACCACGCCGCAGCCCCATGTCTTGTCGTAGCAGAGCGTGCCGGGCCTCAGGCGCAGGAGCAATCGAAGCCGGCGCAGGCATTCCGGCAGCGGCGTGCCGGCGTCGAATCCGACATTCTTCAGGCAGGCCGTTGCCAAGCGGTCACGGTCGAGCGCGTCCGCCAGCGCACGCCGCGCGGTCTCGCGGAACGCGGCGTCTTGTTCTTGCCATGAAGCGCGCAGCTCGAGCAGGTCAACGACCTGCTGAGGCGCCGTGATCGTTTCCTGCAGCAGCTCCGCGCAGGCGTCCGCGCGGTCCGTCTCGCCGCCGCCGGCCAGGCCACGCAACGCCTTTGTCAGTTCCGACAGGTCGCGGTCCGGCTTCTCGAGCTG
>Ga0272441_10001516_pt1 | contig 49502 bp, 55 predicted proteins | sample SSMProp6N_FD_193582 | JGI IMG/M metagenome (GOLD analysis project Ga0272441, IMG submission 193582) | Marine sediment archaeal communities from Little Sippewissett salt marsh, Falmouth, MA, United States - SSM-Prop-6N | ecosystem: Environmental > Aquatic > Marine > Wetlands > Sediment ... | reverse complement strand
ATTTTACAATACAATGAAGAAAAAGAAACTTGTCGCTGCTTTTCATATAACCTGTTAACATTAGGATACCGAATCTTTATTATAAGAATTTTGAAATATAATACATTCTTCCTTTTTCAAATCTTTTCAAATTACTTGAAACTTTTCAAATAAATTATATAAATTTCAAAAAATATTTTAATATTGAAAAGTAAATATTATGTACTAGAGGAAAAAATGAACAGAAAAAAAGACCATAAGAGAAGAATCTTACAGTTTATATTGCTATCAGTTGTTATTATTGGAATTTTAGTACCAACTGGAATAACAACTTATCACGAAAACCCAGAACAGGAAACATCTTTTGATACGGAATCAAAAAATGAAATAACTGATACTAAAAGTTTGTGGGATTGTATTACTCGTTGTACAAATTGGGGAAACTGGGGGCCCTATGGGCCATGGACTTTGGTAAAACAAACACCAGTAGGTGGAGGATTTCTTTGTGACTATGAGAGTTGTAGATCAAGATCTAGGCATTGTGTTAAGAATTGCTGGTTTTTGGGTGAACATGTATTTCACGATGATTGGTTTGAATTCGAAACCCAGTGTTTAGAAAAACAATGTCCATCAGATGATGATTGCCCTGCAACACCAACTTGCTAGGTATGATTTGATTATACTTTTTTCTTTTTTTTTAATCATTAAATGTGCGAAAATTTCCAATAAAGTTGGAAGATTTGACATACTTTACATAGCAAATCATAGATTTTTTTGTAAATGTCCGAATCTTTTCAAATTACTTGAAACTCTTCAAATAAATTATTTATACATATAAAATAAAAAATTTATTATAAAAAAGTGTTGAATACAATTAAACATCTATATTGGAGATGTTGAGTTTGGTTAGAGAACTTAAAATAAAAAAATATGTGAGAACATCCTTGCTTATCACGATTATTATAACTTTTATTCTGCAAGGATTTAACAGGAGCGGAAAGAACTCTTTTTCAAAACCTATACCTACTTATCTTCGTATGCATAAATATTGTTTCTTTTTTACCATAATTAACTCTGAAAATATGGAGGGAACCCATGACTGTCTTTAAGAAAAAAACCATTTTTATATTATTGAGTACACTTTTAGTAACAATTATTGCTACGATACTATTAGCTACTCCTCAATCAGAAAACCCAATTTATGAAAGTAGCTTATTTCTATACAGAACATCAGCAGCAAGTGAGAATCCGCCAATAATCCCAAGAATTACTTATTTAAATGACAACGGATTTGGGAATTCTCCCTATGATAACTATGTGTGCTATAAAGATATGAAACCCAAGGTGGAGCCTGCAACAGTACAACCATCATTATGTGTAGCTTGTATAAGTTACGATGGAACCTGTAATAATGAAGAAACCTGTAATCAGGAGATAACCTGTAATCAGGAAGCAACCTGCCAAGGTTATACCTGCACGGGGACCTGTTTTGAAGATACCTGTTATCAAGTAACCTGTAATTGGTATACCTGTAGTGAAGGAACCACCTGCGGTGGAGACGATGGAGATACTTGTGATGGAGATCAGACAGAGTATGTAACTTGTTATGGCTACACCTGTCATTATACCTGTAATGGGGGAAATACCTGTGATGGAACACAAGGATGTGATGGAACCGATACAAATGATCAAGAACCCACCTGTGATGGAAAACCTACTTGTGACGGAACAGGTACCTGTAACGCAGGATATACATGTGCAGGTTACCATAACTGTGTACAAACACAAGATGGGGCAGGAAATTGTATTACCTCTTCTGGAACAACCTGTAATAGTGGTATTACCTGCGATTGGACTTGTGGATATACCTGTGTCCAAACCTGTAGTGGATGGACAGCATGCGGGGGTACCTGCGGAGGAGTGACATGTGAATCCACCTGCGGTTTCACCTGTGGAGAAGACTGCAATGGGCATACTATGCAATCAACCTGTTTCCACACCTGTCGATATACTTGTGGGCAAACCTGTTTAGGATATACCTGTAGTCCCACGTGTCAATCTACCTGTGATGGAGAAGGATGTGGCGATCCAGAGTGCGATGAATGTGAAGATCCTGAAGGAATTATTTATCTTAAAGTAAATGAAGAATATGAATTTGAGTCACCGTGTCCCGACGGAGGAACAACCACATGGGAAGCTCCTGGTGGAGAACCTGACTCGGGACAAGGATCCTCGTTTTCTACAAAATTTCCAACACCGGGTGATAAAACAGTTACCGTAGAATGGGAAGAAGATGACTGTTCAGATGACGCCGAATTTCAAGTAATAGTCAGTGAAACAGATAAGTGGACTGTTATGATCTACATCTGTGCTGATGACAATGAATCCGAAGGGGAGTTTATTACTTGTTTTAAATCAATGGCAGCTGCTGGATCTAACGAAGAAGTAAATTTTGTTGCACAAATGGATCGTTATTCTGGGGATGATACAAGTTATGGTGATTGGACTGATGTACGACGAGGTCTTATTAATAAAAGTGATGTACCAAGTGATGGTACAGATGGAAATCGAGCCTGGGGCGTAAGTATCGGAGAACAAGATATGGCAGATCCAGGAACTTTAGTTAACTTTGTAAATTGGGGGACTAATACATACCCAGCAGAACATTATGCTTTATTCTTTTTAGGACATGGATCAGGTTGGTGGGGGGGCTTTTGGGATTTCTATCCTAATTATGATTGTCTTGAAACTCGGGAGTTTAGAGATGCATTGGAACAGATTAATGCCGATATTGAACTCGTAGCTATGGATTCTTGTTATATGAATACATTAGAAGTAGCCTACGAAATCAGAGAGTATAGCGACGTGTTTGTAGCATCACAAGATGAACAATATGGTTGGTGGTTATATCTACCGATATTTCATTCTTTAAGGACAGATCCTGATATGGATTGTTATGAATTTGGTGAGATGATAGTAAAAGAAACTTTTTGCGATGACCCTTTTTATAATTGGATAATTCCTTCAGCTATTGATCTTTCAAAAATTGATACAGTAGTAAATGCTGTGAGTAATCTTGCTTCAACCATCATGAATACTGCAGATAATAATGATTATCTAGATTTACGTACTATTTATGATCTTTCTAAGAAATATCCTACAAATGAGAGTAGTCATTGGGAACAAAACCCCGTTGATCTTGGTGATTTTCTATGGATGATAAAAGTCTTGCAATTATGTAACCAGGAAATAACAAATGCTGCAATCAACGCATTCAACGCATATGAAGATTCGATTATATGGAGAATGGGATGTTATGACGATTGCAATTATGAACATGCATTTACTGGTTTAGATATTGAACTACAAAAATATGGAGAACCGCCCCTTGGTTATTATGATGATTCTCTAATGTTTGTCAAAAATACCCAATGGGATGAATTCCTGCAATGGTGGGAACATGGGCCATAATATGAGGTGAACATATGACATTACAAATAAAAGAAAAAAATAAAAAATGGATAAGCCTAGGTATCGTCCTTATTTTAACGCTAGTCAGTCTACAGCCATTAGTTACACAGGTTATCGGAGATGATACACCACCTTCATCCCATGAAAGCGACATGAGTGATGGAGATCCCTGTAAGAAGGATGGAACAAAGCCAGAGGCAGCTGAGATAGAAAATGAGGATATGGGTGAAGAAGAAATTGATTACTCGCTTCAACAATCACCACATATAGAGCCCTATAGACCTGAGGAAGATGATCAAGATAGACCTAGTATAAATAATCAACCTGATAAAAGCATAGGAGATGGTCTTCACCTTGACCCCACCACGGGTGCAATTACTACTGAAATTCCTCTATGTCCTGGATTTACGATAAGATATAACTCTCTCGATGCTAATGTATTAACCACCTTGGGATATGGATGGACACATGGTAATAATATCTATCTTGAGGAGGTTGATGACGGTGTCGTTATTGTTGATGGATATGGAATGAGAAGTAAATATCTAGGGAATAAGCAGGATGGTTTTATTCGCCCCCCCCAACGAAAATCTGATTTATACCATGAAAATGGTTTTTATACCTTGAAATACTTTGATGGAAGCATGATTCTTTTTAATGCAGTCCCTTCATGGTTTGATGGCAATTTATACATTTGGAAATACATCTCAAGTTATGGATTAGAAACTGAGTTTTCTTATAATGACAAAGGACTATTAGTAACGATTACAGTGGGGAACACTCCTGTTATTACTCTTACATATGAAGAAGATATCTATAAAATTGAGTTTATTTATTATCATGGTATTAAACATGCTACTTTTATTTATAATGAACAAGAACATACTTTATCTTCGGTTACTGGTGCTGGTCCTTATGGTCATGATTCTAAATATGCATATGACAATCAGCACCGGATTATCTTTGAAAAGTTACGGAATATGACAGCAAATCCCTTTCACCCTGACCTAATAACCTATGAGGGTGTAAATTTTACCTGTTCATATATTGAAGAAAATGACATTTCTACAGAACGCTTTCTGAATGACTCCGAAGGTAACGTAATGTATCATCTTGTGTCCCTTGATGGATTCCCTGATCAACGCCCCATAACCTGCACTCCAGGTATTGTGACCCTTACAGATGGCAATGGGAAAACATGGAAAATCACTCGAAATAGCTATGGTCAACAAACAAAAATAGAATCGCCAGATGGATATACCCAATATTTCTATTACCATGAATCAGGGAATGGTGAGCGCATGCTTAGTAAACAGAAAAACCCACGTGGGTACACTATACAATATTTCTATGATTCCATGAATAATCTTCGCTTTATTATCGATCAAAAAGAAGATGTCGTTGAATATCAATATGAGAATCCTGATTTTCCGGGACTTATGACTAAAAAAATCCGTGATGATGTCATTTGGCAATATACTTATGATGAAAACGGTTGTCTTGAAAGTACGACAGATCCTTTAGGTAACAGCTCTACCTATGAATATACGTATTGGTCTGAAACATTTCGAATAAAAACTATTACTGCAACTGATCGAAATGATCATGTTAGCCTGTGGGAGTATAATAAATATGGACAACTTGTTAATTACACGATTGACCCAGAAGAATTACAATTAAAAGTGCACTATGAGTATGAATACATCGAAAGCAATCGTAGATACAATATTACGAAGAGCATCCAACGTAAACCAGGTGAATATACAAACCAAACCTCCATGCTTGATGTTGAAAATCGTTTGCTACAGAAGACTATCGACCCTGATGATTTACACCTCACTGAATCTTATCTATACGACGGTATGAACAACATCAGGTTATATACCGACCCCAAAGGAATAACCACCAAACTTGATGCAGATCATCGAGGCAGAATCATTGATATTACCAAAGATTACACAAAAGATAATGGTGGATTGAACATAAAGACAACATTCGAATATGACGGCAACAGCAACCTTGTCAATATCACGGATCCCCTTGGTAACAAAACTCAATTTATTTATGATAGTCAGAACTGGTTAATCAAAACCATTGACGCTGAAGGATACATTACCCGCTATGATCGTGATCCCAATGGAAACATCATAGGTATCTCTCGAGGATTATATCCAGATAGTGAGACACCTTGCTATCAAGTTGCTTATGAGTATGATGAACTGGATCGGTTGAACAAAACAATCATTGACCCTAATGGAAAAGCACTCGTCACAGAAATTGAATACGTAGATGGTGTTGGTAACTGTGGCTGTGGTGGTACCTTTAAAGATTTAATTGATAAAATAGTAGATGCTAAAGGCAATGTAACATTCTTCAAATATGATACCTTAGAACGTCTTACCAAAATTGTTCAGAAGATAGGTGATACCGAAGATATTATAGATGACGATGACAGCGTAATACAATACGCTTACGACGCTGAAGGAAACATACTAGACATCATAGGACCAGAAGGTGAACACATCAAATACGCCTATGATGCCGCTGATCGCCTATGGCAAATACGTGATGGTCCTGACAACCTCAACATGATATGGACCTATGAATATGATGGTGCCAATAACCTCAACACAACAATATTACCTAATGGAAACGTCATAAAGGCAACCTATGACCTTGCCAATCGGTTAGAAACAGTTTCTGATAACCTAGGAGCTATCTCAGAACGTACCTACGACGCTAACAGCAATATTCTCACCATAACAGATGCCCTTGGCAACACCACAGAATATACCTACGACAACCTGAGCCGCCCCAAAACCATCACCGATCCAGATTTATTTGAACAAAAATATGAATATGATGACAACAGCAACCTCATTAAATATACTGATCAAAATGATATTATCACCAAATACATCTACAATGCATTAGGATGGCCAACTAACACCATTTATAACCTCAACGGTGACGATGACACAGCAGATACTCATACGTCTCAAATATATAATGGCCTAGGATTAGTTGAATGGTTAATAGATGGTAAAGGTAATCTCACCCGATATCTCTACGATTCTGTTGGGAATCTTGAGGAAATACGGTATGCTGATGATTTGGATGGAACTGGTAATGATCATATTTCATTTACTTATGATAATGTTAGTAACCTGCGAACAAAAACCGATCAGAATGGCAATGCTATTGAGTTTTTCTATGATGATCTTCACAATCTTATTGAAATCCATCATCCTTTTCTTGGTGATCAATCTGGTTGGTATGCCGATGTCTATAATTATGATAAATCCGGCAACCTCATTGAAGCAACCAATCCCTTCGCCCATTGGACATTTGGCTATGATGTACTAGGACGCTTGCTCTGGCATAATCAATCTATTACTGGTATGCAGGATGCATACAACACGACATTTTCCTATACCATCGATGAACGAAGTGAGATACAATTAGAGTATCCCGATGACGGTCGTAAAGTCACTTATGGTTTTGATATACGGTTAAGACCAAGTGATATAATCTCCGATGAAATCTCAGGAAGCTGGTCGTTTAACCTAGCTGATCAATTCGAAGAAATCATCTTTGGCCCTAATGCCATCACCTCAACCTTTGACTATAACAACCGTGGACTCCTAACAGATATAAAATACATCCATGAAGAGGAAACCATTTACCATGATCAGTATGGTTATGATGGCGTTGGTAACCGTTTGTTCACCAGAAAAATATCTGCCCCTGAAAAAAGTGAACTTTACATCTATGATGATCTCCATCGTTTAGAAACCTTCCAACGTGGCACCCTCAACCAAGACGGAACTGCTATTGAAATACCATATTCTGGAGTCTTGCCATTGCTACAAAAACAAATATGGGACTTAGACCCCAATGGCAATTGGCTTCAGACACAAACAACACTCGTAGATTCAGATCCCATCATTGAAACACGAGAGGTCAACCAGGTCAATGAATACACCCTTATTGATGGGTCTTCTTTCGAAGACAACTACGATCTCAATGGCAACCTCCTTGATGATGGCAGAAACACTTATGCATACGATGATATGAACCGATTAATCAGAATTGTGAATCAGACTACCCAAAAAGAAACCAAGTTTACCTATGGGCCACTCGGCAACCGAGTTATCACAACCTATGACGATGACACCACATATCAACTCTACAGCGGAACCGATATCATCCAAGAGCGAAACGCTGATGAGACTCTTCTTCGTGAATTTATTTGGGATTTCTCTGGACCATTCTCCATGATTGACTATTATGAAGGAGTTCAAGAATCATTTTATTATCTCAAAGACATCCTAGGAAGTACCGTTGCCTTAACAGATACAGACGGTAATGTTGTAGAACGGTACTTCTATGAACCCTATGGCACCACCATCATATCAGATGGCGACGGAAGCAATACACGAACTTCCTCAGCCTATGGTAATCCCTTTATGTGGACTGGACAACGCTATGACAGTACAAATAACCTCTATCATTTCTGGGCACGAACCTATTCACCTGTACTTGGCCGATGGTTACAACGAGACCCACTTGGTTATGTTGACGGGTTAAATCTTTATCAATATGTTCATAGTAATCCAGTGAGATATATAGATCCATATGGCTTGGCTAATAAAGATGATGGGTTTGGATGGCCTTCTTTCTTTAAACATACTACTAAGCATGATGAAGATTCAGGAATGACTAGCGAGCAAGCTCTTGACCGTGCATCTGAAATAATTAGATACAAGACTCTGGCAGAAGGAATGGGTGGTGTTGCAGGACCCCCAGTTGGCATTGCCATATTTTCTGCACCAATTTGGGGTCGAGCCGTGGTTAGATTCTTTTTTGGAAAAGGTGGACTCCTTAATAATAATTATATACGATTGGGGGCGAATAAACGGGGCGTATGGAGATTTGTAATAGGAACAGCAGAGAGCTGGGGTAAAAAACATGGTTTTGCAAAAATATTTGGAGTGAGGATACCTCATATTCACCTAATCGATTTTTGGCCGTTACGTGCTGCAATTACATCACCAGCAAATATAAGAAATCTGCTTCTTGCTATAACTCTCCTTCTAACGGGAGATGAAAAAGAAGAGACAGAAACAGACGATTCAGAAGATGGTATACAAGCAGCGATAGGTGCAACACGACGATCTCCACCAACGCCACGACGACCACCAGGAAGCTGGGGCATTCTTGCAGCACCAGCTCCACCAGGTACTCCAGATCCGTGTAAATAATAAGTAGATAGGGTGATAAAAATATGAGACTAGGAAGTAAACATCAAAACTCAATGAGAAGATGCATTCTCATTATTAAAAAAATTTTAATCTTTTCAAAATACTTGATTCTTTTCAAATAATATTTATATTTAATAAAAAATATATAATAATTAAGAAAAGGGGATAAGAAAAATGAGGAATAGAATTAAAGATAAACTGAATAAGATAATTTTCATAATTAGTTTAATATCAATTAGTAGTATAGCAGTTACTCTAGTAGGGGCACATAATGAGATTAAAATTGAGGAAAGTGATTTATTTGAATATCGAACTGCAGAAGCTACTGATATGAATTTTAGAGATCCAAATATTTTATTTTTGCATGATGAAGATATTATTCAAATTGATGATGAAAATAATAATAATGATCTTTCTACATCTAACGTTGGCGTTGTATTAAGCTTCCTATTTGGCACCTGTGATGGTCATACTTGTACAGGTACCTGTTATCAAAGTTGTGATGGAACGTGTTTTTTCTATCAAGGAGCAACTTGTGATCATAGACCTGGTGCTTCCACGTGTGATGGAACCTGTGCTGTCGATACCTGTGATGGTTATCAGACATGTGATTTAACCTGTCCAGGAGATGGGCATACCTGCTGGTGTGGTCATGAAACCTGTGACAATCAGGGAGATTGTACAGGGACATAAACACTGGTACTACAGATTCTCACTGAGATAAGAACAATTCTTTACTATGTGTTGAATTTCCTCTTTGGTAGCATTCTCAATATGAATACCGCCAACAACTACCACTTTTTTCTTGTATTTCTGACAGGCAGCTTGAGCAAGAGGCTCTAAGATTACATAATCATAGTGATGCTCTAAGCGAATTACTTGAGGTGTTTTATCAGGTTCACAGACCACCATGCCACCAATATGACTTTGCTCTCCACCACCTAAAATAAAAAGAAGATCATCACCCACGCGTTCTTGTTTAAGCCACACTTTATATTTTCCTTTACCGTAGGTAATCATCAATCGTCACTTTCTTGTATTTCACTACTTCATAGTTCTTTGTATCTACCTCAGAAGGAATCGTGGCATCTACACCCACTTTCGTGGTCAAGGTCTTTTTCCCTGGTTCATGTTTTCCAGAAGGATCAAGAGAGCTTCCTGGTTGGTCTGGTTTAATCACTAAATCCTTATCACCCTGAAATCGAGTAGCAATTGCCCATTCTAGAGCTTGAGGATTATAGATATCAACATCCTCATCAACAATAACGACATGTTTCATGCTTTTATGACCAGCAAAAGCTGCTTCAATTGCTTTTTTACCATCATCAGCATGCTTCTTTACAATCTGTACCACACCATGGAGCCAGGAACCGCCCCCCATAGTAACTAAAACATTCTTACAGGTTACCACCTTGCTTACTTCATTATAAATGGTCGGCTCCTTAGGCATGCCCATTAGAATCTTATGTTCAAAACGACCCGGTATTAGGGCTTGATACATAGCATCACATCGATGGGTAATACAATCGACGACAAAGACAGGTTCTTGACGCTCAAAATCACGGGTTTCTGTTAAATCCACAAACGGACCTTCTCGATCAAGGTCTCGCGTGAGTCGCCCTTCTAATACAAATTCTGATTCGGCAGGTACTTCCAACTCTTTAGTAATGCATTTTACTAACGGTGTCCTATCTAAGGCATTGGCAAGGGCAAATTCATCGACACCTGGAGGTGGACCTAGGGAAGCAGCGACCATGACCGCGATTGAATTACCAATACACACTGCCATTTCAAGATCACCACTTATTTTATCATAGGTCGTCCGTGTTTGTCTCTTTTTGATAAGACGGGCTGTAAATTTGTTTTTTCCAACTCTCATTAAACGATGATACGAAACATTGCGACCCGTTTCTGGGTCTTTTATCGTAGCAACAGTAGCAGTTGCATATTTATCACCGTCTCCTTCTAAATGATAGAGTAGCGGTAACAAATTAATATCCGGATTCCTAATTATAATTTCTTGGCAGGGGGCTTTCGTAATAAGTTCGGGTTTTTTTGGATGACGCAGTGCATCAACAAGTTTGAAAAGGAGTTGCTCTTTGGTGGTGCCAAGTCCTTTAGCAATCACCTCTCTACAGGAGGTTATGCCTGCAAAGACAGGAAAGTCAGATCCTTTCACCTTTTCAAAAAGAACAGGTTGCTCATCCAGGGAATAGATAATATTTGCAATTTCATAGTCAGGAGATACTTCTTTGTGAATCCTCTTTAGTGTCCCTTCTTTTTCCAATGTTTGTAAAAAAGGGCGAAGGTACATTCAGTCAAGTCCTCCGTGAGTGGCACCAATAACGGTCTTAACGGTTTGAAACCCTTCCTTTTCTATGGCATTGGCGACATCGTCCTGAAGGTCTCTATCAGGAGTCAAGGCAATCATATTACCACCAAGACCTCCTCCTGTAAGTTTTGCACCAAGTGCTCCTTGCTCTCGAGCGATATTAACTAAAAAATCAAGCTCTCGGGAGGAAACTTCAATTTGCTGTAAGAGTTTATGACTTTCATTCATGAGCTTTCCTACTTCTTTATAGTCATCCTCTTGAAGCGCTCGCTTTGCAAGATACGCAATGTTTTCTGCTCGATCAAAGATTTCCTTGTATTTTTCTGGATTGTTATCTTTGCGCTCTCTTACACCTGCAACCGCTGCGGCGGTATCTGCCACTTTTCCGGTGTTACCTATTACAATCTCAATAGGATTTTGGAGAGGAATTCTTTCTATAGAATTGTCCTCTCCTTTTTGAAACCAAATAAGTCCTCCGAAGGTAGATGCAGTATTATCAACACCCGAGGGGGTCCCATGATATCCTTTTTCACCTTCATAGGCAATGTCATTGATTTCTTCATCAGAGAGGTTCAAGCTATAATAGTTTGATAAAGCCTTAGCAATAGCAACGCAGGAGGCAGCACTAGCACCAATGCCACTAGCAGCAATTAAATTGCCTTCCAGCATAATCGTGATGCCTTCTTTTGAAAGATCAAGATTCATCTTTGAAAACATGTTTTGTAATGATGCTTTCTGTTGCTGGAATTTTTCTTCTTTGTAGTTGGGTGTCGCTTTTCGATTATCTACAAGCTCATAGCCAGCTTTCGTACTCGGTTCAATTTTAGCTACTGTATATTTACCAATAGCTGACACTATAGAAGGAATTCCATAGACAACGAAATGTTCGTTAAAGAGTATTGCCTTTCCAAAGCCTCTACCTAGTCCATTCATTCTTATCACATAGCTGTAAGATAACTGCGCAGTAAATATTTAAATCAGTATATTAGAGTTATGGAAAATACACTTAAATTCTTATGAAACATAAGGTACATAGATGCAACAAACAAAAGAGGAGCTACGCCATTTAATTTTACAGAGACGAAGTAAACTACCTAGAACAGACCATAGTGCAAAAAGTAAACAGATTATAAAGAGACTTTTTTTATTAGATGAGTTTCAGAAGGCAACAACCATTCTGTTTTATGTCTCTTATGGAAGTGAAGTTGATACCCATCAGCTAATCCAACAGAGTCTATCATTAGGAAAAACAGTTATTGTCCCAAAATCGGATACTGCACAGACCTCATTGCTTCTTTCACAATTGAAAACATGGGAAGATTTAGAGAAAGGTGCTTATTCAATTCTAGAACCAAAGCAATCTGCTTTCATACCTATCCAACCTGATGTGTTGGAGTTGATTCTTGTTCCCGGTATTGTCTTTGATATGCATGGTTATCGCATTGGGCATGGAAAAGGATACTATGATAAGTTACTTTCAAAAACAAATATTACATGTATTGGACTTGCTTTTGAAATACAGATAGTTGATAAAATTCCAATTGAAGAACATGATGAAAAAATCGATATAATTATTACAGAAGAGAGAATGATAAATTGTAATAAGTGAAATGATGAAAATAACTGCGTGTCCAAAATGTGGTAGTAGAAATATATTTCAAGGAACTGTGGGAGATGGCGTTTTAGCTGGCTATACAACAAAAGATGTTTGTAAAGATTGTGGATATCAGGGAAGTCCCATTATCTTTGATACTAAAGAAGATTACGAAAAGTTTCATCAAGAATTTGAAAATAAAATAAAAAGGGGAAAGGGCAGTAAAATTGAAAAAAAGAAAGCTTCAATTAAAAATAAGAAGATAAATCAAATTGAATTATCAAAAAAGGAAAAAGAGGTTATAGATTTTCTAAATGAAAAAGAAGTAAAATCAATAAACAAAGAATCAAAAGAAAAACAAATTGTTAACCATTCGAAAAATTGGTTGCCTGAGATTCTATTGGCCATGATTTTATCTGCAATATCAATAGTGATAACATACAGACCTTTTTTTTCATCAATAATGGACAGTACATCACTGTTAATTTACAGTATTTTATTATTTGTTGTCTTACTATTTACTTATTTATTTGGCATAGTAGTAATCGAATATTTTATAAAAAGTATGAAAAAGCAATTAAAAAATAATAAATTCAAGTAACAATTTCTTTGAGTTTATCCGCCTCTATTGCTTTTTTTATCTCAAGTGCAATTCTTTCACCATAACTAATCGACTCACCATAGAGATAGCCAGAATGAGGAGTAAAACGCGTTAGGGGACTTCCTGGAATTCTCATAGAAACATCAAAAACTACCATTTCTTCTTTAGCTTTATCGGCAGCAATCGCACCTTGGAGGGCAAAAGGACCAATGATACCTGGAGGGCATTCTTTCTTAGTTGTTGCGACAAATTTTTCACCAAGGGCAAAAATCTTCTCAATAATAGATTCTTTTGTCGTTGCTGCAATATGGCCTGTCTCAATGATCTTAGGTTTCATATGCTTAAGAACTTCCATTTGTTCATCTGCAGGAAGCCTAATGAGACCATCAAGATTTGTCTGTCGTCGAGTATCCGTTCCCATGATCTCTAGTTCATCATCTATTATGGAATAAAAATAGTTGAAATTAACCTGGGCACCGATCACATATTCCTCAATAACTGCTTTATCAAGTGCTTCTTTTGTTATCAACTTCTTCTTAAGCATCTCATCAGATTTTTTCGTATAATCCTCAAAAGTTGTAGCATAAAAAAACGCTCGTTCATAACCTCGAATAGCTTCATTTACCTTTACAATTACAAGCTTATTAATATCTTTTGGTGATTTGAAAATCATGGGGTATCGTATTCCGGCCTTTTCTAAAAGATAGTATTGATTCTTTGGTACATCTCGCTCTTCGAGTTTCAGCATAGAGCGCGTTCCAAAAATTGGCACGTTAAAGGTATTCTCAATATCAGTAAAATCAAAATAAACCCAGAAATAACGATTGTGGATAAAGATAGTATTCTCTTTTCTTAATTGTTCCTGGATATTTGGTTTTGTAATGTCTGAGAATTTATCAAGTACAATAGTCTTATCAATACAACCTCTTCCATCAGATCGAGTTTTATAGTACTTAGTATAGGTTTTTTCTCTCCCTTTTTGACAAACAGCTAGAGTTTTGAAACCGTGTTTTTTAGCACCTCGGCACACATCAAGACCAGAGTGTCCTCCCAACACCCCTATAGTAATATTGTTTGTATCATAGGAATCAACTAGCTTTTGTATCTCCTTTCTTTGTATCATAGGGAAGCTCCCCCAAAGTTATTCATATTATTTGAATTTTGGCCTTCTTGATAAATAAGGAGAAAGAGGTAAAGGTTCCTGAGGAAAACCTTTGGAGTGTGTAAGAACGATGGTAGCAAGTTCTTGTAATGTATACAATTTGGAACTATCTCCTACCGTTTCGTTTCTAAATCGTGGAGTAAAGGCATTACTCTTTTTTTCTTTTTCACCAACAACAACAATGATGGGAATCCATTCTTTTTCGGCATCTCTAATCTTACGCCCCACACTCTCCTCACGATCATCGATATCGGATCGTATGCATTGATACTCAGCAATGGCGTTTAATTTATCACGATAGGTCTCACACTCAGAAAGAAACTCTTTGCTAATCGGAATAAATCTGATGTGTGTAGGACAAAGCCAGACTGGAAACATTGGTTTTTGACCTTTACTTATCTTGATTGCTTCTTTTTCAAGAAGGGCATACATCACTCGTTCGATAGCTCCAGAAGGACTGCAATGAAGGATGTAAGGGTGCTTTAAGGTTCCATCTTTATCGGCAAAGGTAATGTCATATCGTTCACCATTTTCAATATCAATTTGATCGGTACTGAGCGCAGAGGCTTTTTCTGACATATCGACAAAGTTGAATTCATATTTCAAAATAAAGTAAAATATTCTCTCATCCCACATCTCAAGTAACACTGGTTTGCCTAATTTTTTAACAAGATCCACCAAAAAATCCTTATGATCATTATAAAAATCCTTGGTGGTGCGCAGCGCCATCTCAATATCATCAGTATCGATACCAATATTTTTCAGAACACTCAACGATAGATCATAGCGCACCTTGAATTCGTCCATGGCCATCTCTAAATCAGCCACTAAGGCATGGACATCTGGCATGGTAAACGCTCGTAATCGTCGCAAGCCAGAAAGCTCTCCCGATTGTTCTCTTCGAAAAGAATATCTTGTCAGTTCATACATCTTGAGGGGTAAATCCTTATAGCTAAAGGTGGCGTCATGAGCCATTAAGAATTGTCCAAAACAAGCTGCAAATCGTAAAAAAAACCTTCTTTTATCACTTTCAATTTGATATTGTCTTGCAGGAAATCTCTGTAGATATTTTGAGAGTGTCGGGTGATCCATGTCATACATTATGGGAGTTTCTACCTCAAGACCACCGTAGTCAACAACCCTTCGTGTAACATACTCTTCGATTAACTTCTTGATGAATCTACCTTTGGGGTAATATCGCATATTTCCCGCATCAGAAGCAGGTTCATAATCGGCAATTTCCAATGTTTTCATGAGTTTTACATGAGGTGGCTCTTGTTTTACTGCTCTTGATTTTTCCTTTTCATACACGACAAATTTCTTTAAATTTTCATGGTCCTTAAACTTAAATGTACTCACATCATGCAATGTCCCATCTTCCGTAAGAACATACCAAAACGAACTCAGCTTTCGTTCCTTTTTCAATGAATCTGTTTCCTCTTCTCCGGGAATGATTTCTCGAGAGAGTTCTGATAAAGGATGGCCCTTGCAGGAAATTTTAAAGGCTTTATACCAACCAAAAGGAGAACGTTTGACATTGAAGTCTTTCTTTTTTAGTTCCTCTTCTATTTCTATTAAAATTTGTTGAGCTTTTTTTGGACTAGCAAGATTAGATGATAGATGAGCATAAGGATACAGCATGATATTTTTTACTTTCAGTTGATCTGCAGTCTTTTCAATTTCAGCAACAGCATCCATCACTGCTTGTCGAGATGATTTTTCATCAACCTTTTCTATAGCTGTAAAAGCAGTCAATGCTTCTTCAAATCTATCACTTTTTTTGTCTGTTTCTTCAGGATTTTTTATGGCTTTTTCTTTTACTTCGTACTCAATATAGTCACTATGGATGAGCAGGAGTTTCATAGAATCGACCTATAAAACAAATAATTGTTCTTAAAGATAATGATTCACTAAAGTAATGGGGGAGGCGGCGGAGGTGTTAAACACCGCACGTAAAAAACTTTTATTGTTACTCTTGCAATCCCATCTCTCCGCCTACAAATGAATAGGATTTTTCATATAAGAACATTTCGTTTATTTTATTGCAACCAATATTTTATCTTTCTATTAATAATTAAAATATTTTATATAAGACATACTAATATTAATCTAAAAATCCTAATGCTTCTTCAATTCTCCCCATTTCAATACCTGTGGTCAGATTACCAATAATGGCTCCGTGTGAATTTGCTACAAGACCACTGCCGATGAGGGGAAAGCCGTGGTTTACGGTACCTATCATCACATCCACATCAAACAAACGCTCGAGCTGTTGTTTCTCGTGCTCCAATACTTTAGGGTGACAGAGGCATCCTTTATTGGTAACGACAGCAGCGGATCCTACCGTCTCAAGGGAAGCAATCGTTCCACGTTCTACAGGAACGCCTAATGTTTCGCTGATTCTTTTCAGCGATGAATCTTTTATTTTGGGATGGATGAGGGCTCCTGTATCATTTGCCAGAATATCATTTCCTGCAGCATTAATGACGTCTTTGATTACAAATATTCGAAGATCCTGCTCTTCAATTTTTTTTCGAGATTCTTCATCGATAAAAGTAGTAACAATAGCCCCATACGAATTTAAAGCAAGTAAGGACCCAACAATGGTGGAATCTACAAGAGATAATTCAACAAGATCAACATCAAGGGTAGTAGTTATTTTCTTTTTTACACTCTTCAACAATCTTTTTTGGACAAAAACAACGGTGTCATTGGCTCGACAATACACACCGACATTTGGATTCTCATTAAAATCCAAAAGTTGGAGCATCTCTTCTTCACTTTTTCTTTTTGGTTGCTGTTTTTTTCTTCGATGATTTCTTCTTTGTGTCCTTTATTTGTTTCTTAGAAGAGCTGCTCTTTTTTGTAGATTTTTTCGTTTGTTTTTTTTCGGCTTTCTTTACCTCTTTCTTTTTTGGGGCGGCTTCTGCTTTCTTTTCTTTTGGGGCCTTCTTTTTCTTAATTTTAACCTCTCCATCCCCTGTTGGTGCAATTTCATAATCTTCAGTTCCAGCAGCACCTTCTTCAGGCATTTCTGCTTCTTCTCTTCTAAGGATAGGTTCTTTCTTTTCCTTTTCTTCTTTGAGAAGCTCTCGTCGAGATTTTTTCTCACCAATCTCTGGAAGGGTAACTTCAACTACTCCATCATCAAATTTAACAGCACGAACACGCATCTTGCTAGGTATTTTATATTTCCCTTGTGACCATAACTCTTGATTGAGAGAATCGTCTATCCAGATATCTTCACTATGTACTTTCATGTGCTTAGTGAGATAGCTGCGAACCTGTTTCACTGCTTTAGGGGCAGCTTGTGAAGACGGTCCGAGTTTTGCCTTTTTTAAGGGAATAATATAGATTCTTTCGAGTTCCTTTTCTGTTTCTTTTTCAGCCATAGCAATCAACTTTTCTTAAGTTTTGATCGTCGCCAATGCCTTGTTTTAGGATGTCGTGTAAATCGTCTGTTGGTACGAATCATGACCCAGGCTGGCACTCTTCTATTGCTTTTCGTCGCTTTATTTAATCGTAATTTTTTTCCTAATGATTTATGTGTTGACACTTACAACCCTCTTCGTTGTATTTTAAACTCTCTTTTTTTTGGAATTATTTTGGAAAGTAACTCCTGTAACTGTTCATCGTTTATTTTATTTTTGAGTCTCCCTGATTGAGCAAGGACAATAAGTTGGCGTTCAATATTTTCAGCAAGTTCGGGACGAGCTACCTTAATTCTTCCAAGCCGCTCTCGTGCTTCAGTCGTAAGAATGGTCCGTAGGATAGCTTTTTTTTGTTCTTCGAACTCCTTTGCTTGCGTATCTTCTTGGTCTACATCTTGAGCGACCATCTGTTGTTGTAATTCCATGAGTTTCTTTTTCTTTAACTCTTCTAATTTGTCATCCATAAAGCTATTGCCTCAAGACAATTTTATGATTCTATTGATTATTAATATTTTTTTAATTCAGGATATATATCAAGAAGTTCTTTTTTAACTTCAAATGCTGTATTATCTAAAAAAGATGTTCCTTTTGAGGTCAATAAACGTCCTTTCCCTCTCATTTTGGTGATATAACCAGCTTTTTCTAATTGATGAACTGCATGCCGGGTAATAGCTCCACTACCGGCCTTTGCTTTATATGGTTTTGATCCCTTATCGCGCTTTCCTCCATATTCATTGCGGAGATGTTCAATTCCAATACATTTTTTAATATATATCTTTCGGAGTATGGATGCACAGCGTGTATACCACCAGTCTTTATTCTCAGGAGGATTTTCTTTTGATACCCCAGTACGTACAAAAACACTCCATTCGGGAGGTGTCATGTCTTTTTCTTTCTGTAATTTTTTTGAAAGGGCATCGATAAGATCCTGGGCAGGAACATCATATGCAGTAGTCATAGTAATTCTCTTCCGTTAATATATAAAGTGGGTAACGGTAATAAACCATTTGTTATATAAGCATATTGGAGCCTTTTAACATAAGAAAAAAGAAGTACTCATGTAGAAAACATTATCTTTTTTTAAGTGGAAATCTAGAATATTTTTGGCAGTCATAACAATAGGTAATAATTTTCTGTCGATGGATTCGTACTCGGCAGTTTATGCTTGGAAGGAGATAGGAATAGCAATGTTTACAAAACTTTCGTTTAAATTCTTGTGGTATAGAAACAAGATATCGCATCGAGAGTTTCCGAGCAAGATGGACATATCTATTTGAAAAGTGAAGTCTCTGCTCTAAGGCAGATTCTTCTGCAAGTGTATATAAATATTGTATCCTTTTTTGGGCAATTTTTCTATAAAGCTGTTTTTTCCTCGAGTGATAGTGAGACATTTTTAACGCTCTTAGGGGTAAGTAATCAATTTCTTCTTAAAAAAGAGATGGATGTCTCTCTTGGAATACGGTAAATATTTAAAGAAAAAAGGAAAAAGAAATAATCTAGATTATTTCTTTTTCAAATATGGAAGACCTGTTCTTTTGTTAACTCCAACGGTGTAACCAGTTGGTAATTCGCAAGGTTTGCCGCTCTTTGGCGATCTCTTGCTAAAGAAGTAAATTGTCTGGTTTCTTCCGCCTTTGAGCTTTACATCTCGTGTATATAAGGTCCATCCTTCATGTGTATATGCCATAAAATACCTCCTTTGCGCCAGGTATAGGTATCTTGAGATTTAAACCTTTCCTTATTCTCCTCCTTATAAATGTTTCTAATTAAACGGTATTTTTCAAACAAAAACGATGCTTTTAATGCTAATAATTATTCGTTGTTAAAAAGAGCCGGTAGTTGTCGCCCACATTAAAGAATGTGCTGTTTATTTTAAAGACTTTCGAAATTAATCAGATCTCTACAAATGTTTTTGAACTCCTAGTAAATGGACTCCTACGATAGCATGTCAAAAGGTCAACTTATCTTTATAGGTCTTGGTCTCTTTGATGAACATGATATTTCTTTCAAAGGTCTTACCGAATTAAAAAAATGTGATAAAATATTTGTTGAATTTTACACCTCACAACTTTCAGGATTAAATACAACAAATTTTGAAAAGATGATTGGAAAGAAAGTAAATATCTTAACACGTGAAGAGACAGAAAAAGGTGACAAAATTTTAGCTGAAGCACAACACAAACGCATCGCCTTCCTTAGTGGTGGCGATCCAATGACTGCCACCACTCATATTGATTTACGAATAAGAGCATATAATCTGGGTATTGCTACAAGTATTATTCATGGAAATAGTATTATTACTGCAGCTCCAGGTCTTTTAGGCCTCCAGAATTATAAGTTTGGAAGAACAACAACACTTGTTTTTCCTGGGAAAGGATATTTTCCTACAAGTCCCTATACTACTATCCTTGAAAATAAAAAAACAGGATTACATTCCCTTGTTCTTCTAGATATCAAAACAGAAGAAGACCTCTATATGACTGCAAATCAAGGATTACAACTTCTTTTAGAAATGGAGAGAAAAAAGAACAACCATTTATTTACATCAGACTCTTTAGCATGTGTCGTTGCTCAAGCAGGATCGTTAAAGCCTATCGTTGCGGCTAATTCAATAAAAAATTTATTACAACATGATTTTGGTCCGCCTCTTCATATTCTTATTATTCCTGGATCACTTCATTTTATGGAGCTTGAGGCGTTGGAAAAATTTGCAGGCTTGCCAAAAACTCAAAGTAAAAAATTACAAAAAATATAATTACCTGTAATAACTATCTAGGGAATTGGATGCAACAAAAAAACGGATCTATCGGAATCATTTATGGCGATGTCGGTTCAACCGAGTTTAATTTTACCGTTGACAGTCATAATCTACGAAAATTTGATTACGTCACCGCACCGCATAAAGAAGGCTATATACTTGCTCAAGTCATGGATATCAAACGGTATTCGGACTTAAAATTTCAAGACGCAGTCACATTGAAAAGCGATGAGGAACTACCTTATATTAAGTCAAATATCTCCGCCTATGCTGATGTCATAGGATATAGAGACAAAAGAGGATATTTACAGGCCCCTCGTACTCCTTTTGACGCAGGGGGCAAAATAGCACTAGCGCAGGAGGATCTCATTCGTCATGTTCTTGGTCTTCATAATGATAAAACAAATGGAGCATATCTTGGTCTTCTTAAAGGACATAACCTTCCTGTTTATCTCAACATTGATGCACTTGTTCAAAAACATATCTGTATCCTGGCAAAAACTGGTGCTGGAAAAAGCTATGTCTGTGGAGTTTTAGTCGAAGAGTTTCTTAAGAAAAAAATCCCGATGGTTATTATTGATACTCATGGCGAATATATGTCTCTTACCAAGTCAAACACTGACCGAAAAGACAAAAAAAATATGGAAAAGTTTGGCATTAAACCAAGACAATATTCTGATCAGCTTATCGGCTATTCTCCTTTAGGTAGCAAAGGGAGTATGAAGCATCTTACCTTAAATGGCATCAGTCTTGAAGCAAGAGAAATTATTGATCTTCTTCAAGCAAAGCTTTCTGGCCCTCAAATTGGTGTTTTATATCAGTCGATTAAGGAGATGAAGGAGTATAAACAGCATTATACCATTCGAGATATCATAGAAGCAGTGAATCGAAGTAAAAGTAATGCTCGATGGAATGTTATAGCTTCCCTTGAATCACTTGACTCGATTGGTGTTTTCTCAGAAACAGGTACAACGACTGATGAACTTGTGAAAAAAGGAAAATGTTCTCTTATTAATATGAAGGGAGTTCCGCCCGATATTCAAGATGTGGTCGTTGCACGTCTTACAAAAGAATTATTTGATGATCGAAAAGCTGGTAAAATCCCTCCATTTCTACTTATCGTTGAAGAGGCACATAACTACTGCCCTGAACGAGGGTTAGGAAATGCAGTATCATCAAACATACTAAGGACAATTGCTTCAGAGGGGCGTAAGTTTGGAATGGGACTTTGTGTTGTCAGTCAGCGTCCTGCTAAAGTTGATAAAAACATTATTTCACAATGTAACACAAATATTATCCTTAAAGTGACAAATCCAAATGATTTAAAGGCAATTATTCAATCAGTTGAGGGTCTCACCAATCAGACATATCGTGAGATACAGCGTCTTCCTATTGGCGTTGCACTTATTTCTGGTGCGTCCATTCAGATTCCCATTATGATGGAGGTACGAACAAGGGAAACAAGTCATGGCGGAAAATCTGTAACCGTTTTTAAGAACGGCGAACCAACTGATTTTGTGCCAAAAATCCCAAAAATGCCTGCACCACCCCCTCAGCCTAAAGAACAATCACCAAAGATAGAGCCCAAACAAAAAGTCGATACCGTCACTGAAAAAGCAAAAAGAGTAAATCGAGTTGCAAAAAGATTAGGGTGGGTGACTACAGATGATCCTGATGAAACCATACAGATACTTTCTAAAGAAGCAGAAAAGATGAAAGAAAATGTGTATAAATATCTTGAATCACTGGCTGTTCTTGGTAACAAATATTGTCATGTAACCAATCCCGAGTGCCCTCGATGTCCCATGAATGCTGGTTGTCAATATAAAGAAAAAAGTAAAAAACCCGGATTCTTTAAACGATAATGATTGTCATATGAAAACTATAGGCATTATCGCAATGTTTCTTATTTTGAGTATCTCCCTTTCAGGATGTTTAGATTTTTCCTCATCGGGCTCCATTACGTATGAATCACATCCTACAAAGATACAATACACTATTGAATATGGATATCTTGTTGAGAGTGAGGGCTCGGGTTCATATGAGATTACCTATGATTGTAATATTCCAAGGGCACTCTTTGGATCTACCATCTACACGCTTTTGTTTACTGAAGATTATGAACCAATCAACCTTGTAAATAATTCCTTTATTCGCTGGAATCTTGCAGGTATCGACCAAGCATCTTACGAACTTGGTCTCTCAGTTGCTATTGAAGCTGAAGCACTTCTTGTCACGGATTTAGAAGGCGAGAAAGTTTTAACGATTGGAGAAATTCAGGAAACTTATTCTGATATCACACAGAACTATCTAAACCAACAGTCAAATGATACTCTTGTTCTTATTGATCCTCAAGACTCTGCCATTCAAAATATTGCCAATGAAGTTAAAACGAAAGTAGAAACAGAAAATTCCCTTCTTTTAGCAAAAGCGCTCTTCATATGGCTAAAAGAAAATACAAGTTATCAGATTCATCCAAACCAAGAACACGTACAACCTGCCTCAGAGACATTTCTTAAAAAAACAGGGGATTGTGATGATCTTTCCTATCTTTATATTTCACTCTGTCGAGCAATCGGTATTCCTGCCCGGTTTATTCGAGGTTATTTGTTACAAGAAGAAAATGGAGAAGTAACAGCGGCAGCTCATGCTTGGAGTGAGGTCTTTGTTGGTGGGACTATAGGCAATGGAGGATGGGTTCCTGTTGAATGTTCTTGTTGTACCACTTCTATTGATGCTAACATTCATCAAAATTTTGGTGTTGAAAGTGCTTATCATCTCCGTTTATTTATTGATGATGGTAGTGACGAATCTCTAAATATTTCACAGTCTGGTATTTCTTATGTATATGGTATAGAACAACAGATTACTACTCAATCCTTTACAACAGTTAAAAATTATCAAGAGATTGAATCACATAAACTTGTTGTGACAAAAGAGAATACTAGAGTATATGAATAGGGAGAGTTGAGAATCAAGAAAGGGCTGCAGAGGTTCAATGTGAGGAGAGGAGGAAAGGATTGAAATTCAAGATGGGATGAAAAAATTCTTTCACTTAAATCTCTACAACCCCAGAAGTAACATACCCGTATATAATATAAATGTTTCGTAAATGATTTAAATGTTACTGCAAGTAGGCATTTTTCTGGAAACAAATGCGTTGATTAAGAACATTTGTCACAATAAAAAATATTGTATATAACAGAAATTGATACAGGTAAACTCTATTTCCTTAAATACTATTTATGTGATAAGAAGATATATCTACGAGAGTGATGTACTGATTAATAAAGTAACGGCAAAGCGATTTTTACAGTACATGAAAAAATATCCCCACTTCTACGAAACATTGGCAAAAAAAGTTACTCAGCATGCTGCTTTGCCGCATCCAATAATTTTAGATGTTGGTACAGGACCCGGTTTATTGCTCGAAGCTCTTCAGAAAAAAATGCCAAAGGCAATTCTTATCGGAATTGATCCATCAATTGACATGTTATTCCTTGCTTCAAAGACGATAAAAAACAACTCAATTGAATTGATTCAAGCAACAGCAGAACATCTTCCCCTTAAACAGAATTCCGTTGATATGGTGGTCGTTAGATTTAGTTTGGTATATTGGCAGAATCCTGAAAAAACATTTCAGATGATCTATAATATACTCAAACCAAAGGGAAAACTACTCCTTGAAACATTAAACAGAACATACCCACCATGGAAACTGGCGTTAGTAAAATGTCATATGCTTCTCCATGGCGCAGGACGAGAAGTCATTACCTATCATTCTTCCTCCTACTCATCAGCATATATGTTCAATCAGGTACAACAATTTCTGATAAAATCACACTTTTCAATTCTTGATACTGAATATAAAAAACATAATTGGAAATTTCTTATTATGGCAGAGAAAGGATAACGCGCTATTACAAAAGTTATAAATAGTTTATAAATATAATATTTTAATAATATATGAAACCAATCAAGAAATTGCCTCTTTATTTTTCAAAATCATCTGTAGTGTTAGTATTATTACTCCTGCTTTTATCACTGATTATTTCACCTGAGATGCTGTGTTCCTCAACAGTCACTACCTCAGAAACCATGCAAGAAAAAGAGATCTATCTTGTGCGATCAGAACATTATTTCTATATTAATGCTACAGACAACATCGATACGTTTCATATTAAATACTCCTTTCCTCCCAATTATGCGTTTCAAGTTCCTATTTATCTAGAACTGATTAATGATACCACTGTTGACATCATCCACTATTGTATTGAAAATGAAGAAAAGGAGCCTAATACATATATCAACTTTACTATAGGATCAATGGAGAAAAACGAAAGCGCCCATCTTCATTTTTACTCTTGGGTACTGATAAAGAACTATAAGTATCAAGATCTTCCCGGTTATGTTCAAATTCCCAAAAAACGAGATTTACCTGAAGAAACAAAAATTTGGTTACAATCCTCGGAAGTTGTCCAAACAAAAAGTATTCTCTTGCGACTAAAAGCGCGACAGCTAAGAGGATTGAACACAAATCTCTTGGTTCTTGCCCAGCGCATTGCTACCTTTACTAGATATCACAGATATCTACTCTTTATTCTCCAATTTAATCTTGGTTTACTGGGTCCGCAGGATGCGCTTACTACACTTCTTAGAAATGGAGAGTGCCCAGGCCGCTCTCATCTTGGCTGCGCTTTATTTAGGATTAATAATGTACCAGCCCGGGTTATTTTGGCTACTCCTCATTATGATTTTTGGTATCAAATCCACTGTATGACTGAATATTACCTACCAGAGTATGGATGGATTCTTACAGAAGTCCATGGAGGAAAAACGCCATATGAACCAAAAAATCAGATCATTCTACGAATTTGTTATCCGGAAGATGAAGACAATACCCATACAGATTATATTTTCCCTCGTATGAAAGGCATAGAAAACTGGTTTTGGATAGATAACGACTCGATCATTCCTTACTATAAAGATTTTATTGGGGGCAGTAAATCAAATATGTTTATGGAACAGATGACCGTCGCGGATTCCTTTTCAGCAGATTATTCCTTTTTTATCACTCAAACGGTTTTTTATCTCTATCAATTGTACTTGGGAATGGAACTTCTTGGAGAAAATCTACAGCATTTCGAAAATGCAACAACGTATCAAAGAATGGCAATTCAACAATTTATTTCCTCAGCAAATCTGCAAAACTATCTTATTCATATGGATTTAGGCTATACTGAATTCATGAAAATCAATATTGGAAACTAATTTTCTAGTGAAATTTTGATATTAAAGGATTATTTTTGAGAAAATATCCATACATTTATTATTTAATGATTGGTTTTATTCAGTGTGACTCAATCAACAAATACAAAAAACCCCTCTCCATTTTTCATAAAAAGAATTTTACTTTTTTTAAGTATCTTTTTAGTTTTTTCTTTTGGATTTGTACCCATTGTTGTCCTTGGAGTTATAGTATATTATTTTCTTACTATTCCTCTTCTCTGGTACCTGCTTTTATTGCCCTTTCTTCTTATAGCTACCATTATCATAGTTCTTGCCTCTCAAATACTTATTTCAGGAGTAATTATCAAAATTTGTAAACTTTGGTATAAACCAGGTACGTATGAATATACTTTTCAAAATAAAACAGCATTTCGATGGATACTTTTTTGTGCCCTGTATACTCCCTGCAGAAAATTATTGGAAATATTTCCTATAACTTCTCTTCGTCAGGTCTACTATGAACTTCTTGGTATGAAAATTGGTAAAAATTGCCTCCTTGGAGGTGTCATCAAAGATCCTTGTGTTACGATTTTTGGTCATCATGTGACTATGGGTGAATATGCCATAATCTATGGCCATATCCATAATTATGAAAAAGGTACAATTACGATAAAAGAGGTTCACATTGGCAATAATTGCATTATTGGGGCTGGAGCGATTATTATGCCGGGAGCAATCCTTCAAGATTCTGTAACCGTTGCAGCAGGGGCTGTAGTGACAGGAAACCAGATCTTACAGCAAGGAAAAAATTATGGTGGTGTACCTTCACAAGAGTTAAAATAATACTCCTTGTATTTTGATAGAATATAATAGAGATTTTCCTTCCCTTAGTTGTTTTTTTATTCAATACTTTGTAGTAATCTAGTTACGATTGTATCAAACCAAGAGTAAGATATCATAGTCTGTAGTCTAGAGAATACTCTTCTAGCAAAGGTATTGGCTGTCACGTCTGTATTACTCTGAACATAAGTTGATGTGGACGATATACTATTTCTTGCAGTAACTAATACGTTACCATTGACATCAGGTACGCTTATTTCCGCACCGCCCTCTTCGTTTGTATAATAATCTTTTCCCATTACAGTAACTACTGCCTCGTTGATAGGGTTATTTGCAGCATCATTAACTGAAACGCTTAATACCCCAGCGCTAATAGTTGCTGCGCTAATCGTGACTGGTGACGAAGTAGCTGCTACAGCGGCATCTTCTGTATTTGTGGGTATATCATTAGGGGAGCCTGTTACTTGTGATACCTGTTCACTTATTGAATCTTCAGTATTCTGCGGAGCTAGTGCCGTATCTGTGGTTGTTGTAGTACCATCTGATGAAGTTGTAGTTTGAAGTAATGTAGTAGAAGTTGCTTCAAAGATATCATTTAAAGTATTAGTTGGAGGAACCGCAGTTCCTGCTGGTAACGTAACTACGATGAATTGAAAACTGCAGAGCATAGCAATCATAACAAAGATCCAATTTTTTGTTTTTTTCTCCTTAACTACCATAGATTTATCTTTATACATAAAGTTATATAAACATATGGTGGAATAATGTCAAAATGATATTTTTTAGTGATTTGATAACAACTGTACAACAAGTACTTTATATTCATAAATAAACCACAATTAGAGAATATGGGAAGTATCATAAAACGGAAAGACAGCACAAGTATATTTTGTCTAAGATCATTCCATCACTATTCAGATTTAAAGATTAAGGGCATCGAACTACTAGTTGCTTGTTTTTTTATTATTATAGGTGCCTGGCTTTTCCTTTCAACATCTTAAAATTTTATTCTTCTATTTGTTAAAATTATTAATTTTCTTCGATTTTCAACGAAATTTATATAAAATATTACCAACTAATATTAATATGCAAGCATATGAATCAGTGTTGAGGTAGTCATATGATCAGCATCAAAGTCTTCAAACAAGGAAACGATCTTGTGATCGGAGCATGTGATGAAAACATCCTTGGAAAAAAATTTGTTGACGGAAAGTTCCAGATTGATGTTGCAAAGAGTTTCTATGATGGAAATCGCATTGATAGTAAGAAGCTAGAAGAATATCTTCATAATGCCACCATAGCAAATTTAGTCGGGGAAGAAACAGTAAAATGTGCTATTCGATTAGGTCTTATAAATCCAGATGCTATTATGCGGATTAAAGGTGTTCCGCATGCACAAATGATTCGTATGTTATGATTCTTTTATCAGATGCTTTATTTTTTTTAGCATATGCTGACAATGGGTCCCCATCCAATAATACCTCTGACAGGAAATACAATACCAAAATTGTTGATTGCTTTCAAAAATGTTTTGAAGTACTTTACCTTTAATTTCTTTTTTATCAATTGGTTGTAAGATAGAATTACAGAGGGTGCATCGAGTTAGTATATTTTTTTTCTCTATTTTGATTTTTTTTAATACCTGCTGTAATTGTTCATCAATATCTGTAGTGTGAAGTTCCAATACTGATAGATTTCTTCTTTTTCCTCGAAAAATCAATTCTTTATCCCGTGAAATAATCAATCGGTTTTCTAGTTCTGCTTGCTTTAATAGTTCGTCATCTGTCATATTTTCATGTTCATAAAAGGTGTCAAAACCACAAATACGGAGCCACTTTGCAAGTGTACCTAACATTTGATCGCAGAGTACTTTCATGGTATCAATTGATAATGAACAAGAACCCCCTCACCAAGGTGTTTAACTTCTACAATTTTTAATTTAATCATTTGAGATTCTTCTGCTGTTCCTTCTCCATCAGCAACTGTAGGTGTTGTTTTTCCCCCAATGATGTAAGGGCCAATATAGATATATAAATCATCTACGAGTCTTTTTTGGAGAAAGTCCCAAATCACTGTTCCCCCTCCTTCCACCAAGATACTTTTGAATCCCTTTTTCATAAGTAACTCTAGAAGGCTTTCTAAATCAAGGAATCCTCTTTTATCAATGGGGCAACTAAGAACCTCAATATGGTCCTTATGAAAATGTTTTTGTCGTCCTGGTGCGGTGACGATGAGTGTTTTTGCATCTGTATTTACGACCAGAGCGTCAGGAGGTATTCTGCAGTTACTATCTAGGACTATACGTAAGGGTTGATGAACCTTTTTAACATAGTCAGATTTCACGGTTAACCGTGGATTATCTGATAAAACAGTCTCTATTCCCACTACTACTGCATCACAAATATTTCGTAGTTGATACATTCGAACGATGTCTTCCCTGTTGGAGATTCTAACTTGCTTTCGTGAGGAAAGTGCGATTTTTCCATCTGCAGACATTGCACAATTAATAATAACATGTGGTCTTTTCATGTCCACTCACTTTGGATATAAGGGGCAATCTGGTTTGTTTTCAGGACATATCTTTTTAGTCTTGCAGGGGGGGCCAGCATTTTTAAAAATATAGGGTGCAATTTTTTTCACTTCTTGAAGCATTTTCTGTGCAAGCCTTCGAATTTCCCATTGAGCATGCAAGCAGCAACGAAGCTCAAAGAAATTAAGTAATGATCGGGCATTCATCGTGACGATAATATTCGTACAGGTGGCATTTGGTAGGACATATCTACTGTCCTCAGCAGGAATTCCCAGGGTGAGTAATTTATTATATTGATCCCAGATAAGTATCATAGTCTTTTCATAGGCTTTTTTCATCTGAGTATCTTTTTCTATAGTGGGAGGAATCACATAATGGGGGTCATTTAGATTGACATATCGTTGACTTTGCTGGGCATAACTTGCAATTCTATGACGGACTAATTGGTGGGTTAATGATCGACTCACATCACTTATCGCAAAGGTGAAAGAGGTATGTTCAACAACGCTTGTATGACCAAGTTTCATCACCTGCTCAAGAATTGTTTGTAATTCTTTCTCTGAGGACTTGCCTAACTCTTCAGGTTTTGTTTTACTATGGGTTAATTTTGCAGCCATTGCAGGGATTTTTTCTGGATCGGGAGAAAAACCAATTAATTTTACATTCATCATCAAGGCCTACAACTACAATGAAAATTCTGTTTAAAAAGATTCCATACTAATGTTTATGCAAACCGTAAGGTTTTAAAAATAGTTACAATTACACACGGATATCAAAGAACACGTGTAGGGAGGTAAAAATGCTAGCATTTGTTGTAACCACGATTATATGTTTTATAACTTATTTATTATTGACGACTGGGAGTGGAAATCTTGGTTTTTGGAGTTTTGAAGAAATGCTCTTTGGGGTTATTCTCTCTCTCATTGTTGGATTTGTGACAAGGACTATCTTTGTTAAAGAAAACTTTCGTATGGCAAATCCTATCCGTTGGATAACGTTTCTTGCCTATTTGGTTGGACCCTTTTTTGTTGGTATGGCAAAAGCAAATTTTGATGTTGCCTATCGCGTTATAACAGGAAAAATTAATCCAGGAATTGTCAAGATATCTCCTAACCTTAAAACTGATTTGGGAATAACATTACTGGCAAACTCTATAACGCTAACTCCAGGCACTTTAAGTGTGGATATCGATGAGAAAAAGAACGATCTCTTCATTCATTGGATCAATGTTAACAAAGAAGCCCTGAAAACAAAACCAGTCGATTGTAAATATGTGTGCGGTTCTTTTCATAAATGGGCACGGAGGATTGCCGAATGATTTCTTTTGAGTCGTATATGATCATTCTTGCCTTTCTATCTCTTAGCATTCTTATAGCTATTATTCGGGTTATTCGAGGACCAACTGCTCCTGATCGAGTTGTTGGTTTAGATACCATTAATACTATTGTTATATCCAGTATGGTCCTCTTCGGTGCAGCATATAATGAGGCAATTTATATCGATGTAGCCATTGTCTACGCTCTGTTATCCTTTATTTCAACTCTCTTTATCGCGAAATATCTTGAAGGAGGTGACTTCTAAATGACTGTTTCTGATATTTTCTTCCCCATTATCTATATCTTTTTTGGTATTGGTGTGTTTTTTAATCTTTTAGGAAGTCTTGGTCTTATACGTTTTCCTGATGTTTATACCCGATTGCATGCAGGAACAAAATGTACCACTTTTGGATCTATTTTTTTAATTGGTGCAGTAATTCTCTTAGGTATCTATCAATGGATAACCAGTTCGTCAAATGGATCGGTACTTGCTATTCATTCAGCGGTTGCTTTAGTCGCGATTCTTCTAACTAACCCTACGGGTGCTCATGCCATTGCTAGGGCTGCCCATCGTAGTGGAGTGAAACCAGTTGGCGCTATAGTAGATGATCTTGCGTCAACACCTGTGAAAAAAGCATCACCAAAAAAACAAGGTAAGAAAAAAACGGAGGCAAAAACATGACCTTTCTAGATATTTTACATATTGTTATTCCTATCCTGATTGTTGCTGCTTCTCTTTTTGCTGTTCTCTTAAAAGATCTCTTGGCAGCTGCGATTGCTATTGCTGCAATGAGTTTACTCCTATCACTTGAATTCTATATCCTTCAGGCACCAGATGTTGCTATAGCAGAAGCCGGAGTTGGCGCCTGTCTTACTACAGCTATCTTTATTATTGCCATCAAAGGAACAAAAAGAATGGAGGAGGTATAACAATGAATAAACGTACTATTGCTGCTGTTTTGTTTTTTTCTATTGTTTGCCTTTTATTTGTCTTCACAGCTCTTATAATGCATCCTTTCGGCGTTCTTGATGAATCTGAAATGGACGATTATATTATCGACAATACTCAAGGGGAGGCAGGTGCAGACAATGGTGTAACCTCCGTTGTATTTGATTATCGAGGCTTTGATACTCTTGGAGAAGCAACCGTACTTTTTACGGCAGTGGCTGGCGTCATAGTAATTTTTAGGAGGTTAAAACATGACTGAGATGTCACGCATTGTCCGAACTATTACGTCCATTGCATTTCCCTTCTCAATGATCTTTGGATTGTATATTATTGCTCATGGTCATTTAACTCCCGGAGGAGGTTTCCAGGGAGGTGCAGTTGTTGCCTCCGCGTGTGCTATGATCTTGGTTGCGTTTGGATCAAAGTGGACTCTTAAGAAAATCAAAGAACAACAGCTTTCTGTCCTTGAAAGTGTTGGAGCCATTTGTTTTATCGCCCTTGCCTTTTTTGGTCTTATCTTTGGCATAGCATTTTTCAACAATTTTCTTGTTGGAAATGAGTTTCTTTTTGGAGTTATTCCCAAAGGTCTTTCAAATATTAATACTGGCGGTGTTCTTCCTCTTATGAATTTTGCAGTGGGGATGAAAGTGGTCGCAGGATTGTTTGTTATCGTGCTTGTAATGGCTTATGCGACATCAGAGTACAAACAAAACCCAAGGGGGGGGCATAAGTGATTTTCAATATCCCTTATCTTGCTGTTGCTGCGTTGATTCTTATTGGCCTCTATACACTCCTTTTTAAAAGAAATCTTATCAAGATGATCATTGGAATCACCTTAATTGAAAGTGGCGTCAATCTTTTTCTTATAACTTTGGGGTATCGTAAAGGTAGTGTTGCACCAATTTACACCAGTTCATCAGGAGGAATCATGGCACTCCCTGTTCCACAAGCTCTTACCCTTACCAGTATTGTCATTGGAGTAGCTGTTCTAGCACTCATGCTTTCCCTTGTTATTCATATTTACCGACACTATGGCACTCTTGACGTTCGTCATGTGAGGAGGCTAAGAGAATGACCATAACAATTCCAGACTATATGCCTGCTCTCATTGTTGCTGTCCCTCTTCTCGGAGCCTTTCTTACGCCTCTTATTAGTAAAATCAATGGAAAAATAAGGAATGGCTTTGTCATCTTTATTCTTTTAGTAAATACTGCTTTGGTTTTTCTCTTATCCTATGATGTGATAACCAATGGAATTAGAACCTATATTTTTGGTTCATCACAAGAAGTCACCCTACCTATTGTACGGATTCTTTTTGAAGTGGATGCTATGAGTGTCTTTATGGGTATCATTATCTCAATTCTTGTTCTTATCTCGGTGATTTACTCCTGGGCTTTTATGGAAAAGAATACTGGTCTTGATAAGTACTACACACTCATATTACTATTAACAGCCGGAATGCTAGGAATGGTAAGTACAGGAGATATGTTTAATTTCTTTGTATTTCTTGAAATTACTTCTATTGCCTCATGCGCTCTTATCGCTTTCTGGACCCATCATGCAGAATCGATAGAAGCAGGATTCAAATATATTGTCATCAGTTCGATTGGTGCACTGTTTGTGCTCTTTTCTATAGCACTTTTATATGGTCAATATGATGCGTTAAATATTGCTATTCTTTCAGATGCAATCCAATATACATTTCTTGATAAAGTTGCCCTTGTTCTTTTAGTGGTTGCCCTAGCAATGAAAGCAGGTATTGTTCCAATGCATATGTGGTTGCCAGATTCCTATGGTAAAGCACCTTCAACGATTTCTGTCATTCTTGTGAGTGCGACACTGGCAAGTCTTTATGGTGTTCTGAGAGTTATTTTTACCTTATATGGAAATGTGCTAGATGTTGTAACTAGAGATATTGAATTTTTAAATATTAAAGTCATGACTGGCCAATGGCTGGGATGGTTGATTATACTCTTAGCAATCGCCTCGATCCTGGTCGGTGTTATTATGGCGTTACGACAAACAGATTTCAAGCGATTAATTGCTTTTGCGGCAGTTGCTGAAATAGGGTATATGTTTTTAGGAGTGGGTGTTCGTTTGGCTTCTGTGTTTGTTGAAAATGGGAATGGTTTGACCGTCGTTCATCCTGGATTTGGTGATACCGCCCTCCAAGGTAGTGTTTTTCACATTATGAATGACGCCTTAGATGTGGGACTTCTTTTCTTAGTGGCGGGTGCTATTTACTATGCAACAAGAGAACTTTCCTTAGATAAATTAGGTGGTCTTGCAAGAAATATGAAATATACCACAATCTTTTTCCTGATTGGTCTTCTTGCCGTTTCAGGGATGCCCCCTCTAAATGGTTTTGCTTCAAAATTGATTATTTATGAGACAACCTTTCAACTTAATCCAATTTTAGGCATCATTGCTATTCTCTGTAGTATCTTATTATTAGCAACCTTTGTAAAAGTCTTCCATTCTATCTTTCTTGGACCGCCCCTTCCCCAATATAAAGAAGTAAAAGAGGTACCAAAAAGCATGCTTCTAGCAATGGGCGTAATTGCTGGTCTTATTATTTTTATTGGACTCTTTCCAGAAATTATCTATACAAATATTGTCCAACCAGCGGCAGATGCACTCATTAATTATTCTAGTTATATTACCACTGTTGTAGGAGGTATCTAAGGATGTTTACGATTGAGACTGGAAGTGGATTTTGGAACCCTCTTCTTTGGATGCTTTGCATTGTTGTAGCCTTTATTGTTTTCTATATCATTCGAAGTTTGGGATCAAAAGAATATAAAAAAGATACGGAACAAGTGAAGGCATTTTTATCAGGAAATCCAGAATATGCAAAAGAACATATGCATGTTAAATCTTCAAATTTATATTGGGGTTTTACAGAGAGCATCAAGTTCTTTTATACCTTTTTAAGAAAACTTCATACCGGTAATGTAAGTGATTATATTCTCTTTTTTGTCATCATCCTAGCCATCTTCTTTATTATTGGGGTGATTTAAGTGAGTCTTGTCGGATTTTCAGAATCTGCTTTACGAGCTATCTTGGGAACTCTTGGAGTAGTATTTTTTGGGATTGTTTTTGGTTTGTTGTATAAAGGTCTCGATCGGAAAATTTCTGCTCATATGCAAGGGCGAATTGGTCCACCCATTGTACAGCCTTTTAGAGATGTACGAAAGCTATTGACCAAAGAAAATATTGTCCCTGAAAATGCTGTCCCCTGGATTTTTAATCTCGTTCCCCTTATTGGTCTAGTGGCTACCATTTCTATTCTCTTGTATTTACCAATTCTACCTGTAGAAGGTTTTTCACCCATTCTTGCAACAGAAGGAGACTTAATTCTTATTTTGTACTTGCTCTTAATTCCTTCGCTTGCTATGGTTATTGGCGGTTTTTCTTCAGGGTCTCCCTACGCTATTGTAGGTGCACAAAGAGAAATGGCAACTATGATTGCTTATGAATTTCCGTTAGCCATTATCATTATCAGTATTGCTACGCGACTCATTGAAACAGGGGACCAACCAGTATTTGCTCTGTCTACCATTGCTACAACACCAGTCTTTAATGTTGTAGGTATTGTTGGATTTATTGGGTTGATTATTTTGTTACTCATCTTAATTCTTGTAACACCTGCAGAACTTTCTAAAATACCTTTTGATGCTCCAGAAGCAGAAACAGAAATTGCTGGTGGGCTGCTTGCTGAGTATTCTGGTAGAAATTTAGCAATGTTTTATCTAACTGATGCTGTAAAAACATTTGTCATGGCCTCGCTTATTGTTGTTTTATTCTTTCCTTATAACCTTTCACCCTTAATAGGTTTGGAAAATATGTATGCTATCGTTCTCATTGATGGTATTTTCTTTTTATTGAAGGTATTTCTTGTAGCATTCTTTTCAGTTACCTTAATTAGAGTGGCTATTGCACGATTAAGAATTGATCAAATCGTCTATACCTATTGGGTCCCGCTTACCCTGTTAGCGCTAATCGGTCTTATCTGTATTATGTGGGATCAAGTAGCGACGAATTATTTAATGGAGAAATTTGGCTGGGAAAGTACATTTTTCGAACAACTATCTAATCTTTTTTAGTTGTAATATAAGATTTAAGATCGTAGTTCACTCTGTTGATAGAGATACCTCTCGCTTCTTATTTAAGTTGAATTTATAAAATAGATATCTTATTTCTCATCTTTTTAAACATAACTCTCTTAAATTAAATGTTACTTTAGGATGTGAAAATTAATGAGTAAAAACCAAAAATCTCAAAATGACTTCATTGTACTTTTATTTCTTTTAATACCAACATTGATGCTATTTCTTGGCTATTTTCTATATCCCTATCCACCGTCAGAGCTGGCTCAACAATTAGTGAATATACCACTCTTTGGTGGCATTATTTTCTTAGGAATAGGTTTTTTTTGGAGACAAAAATATGTAGCAAGTATTCTGAAAATGATAGGTTGGTCTGTCTTTGCCTTTTTCTGGGCGACCTCTCCCAGTTATTTATATTATTCAGAAGGGGGGGATGTCTTTAATGCCGCTGTTTGTATAATAGGAGTATATGTACTGATGTATCTTGCCTATCATGAATGGCTTTCACTGGAGCGACAAGACTATCCATCCTGTCTAAATTGGATAGCAGGAGGATCGTTTGTAGCTGGCCTTATTTATTTTTCAATAGATTCAAACCTCTTTCCTTTTTTAAAAGAAGGGCTTATAGAGCTTGTTGCAGAACATAGTACTCTTTTTATGAACCTTTTTTCCCTTGACGCAATTCGTGAAGGATCAACGATTGTCTACAACGAAACGCCAATCTCCATAATTTTTGCCTGCACAGCTATTCAATCCATTGTATTATTTGTTGGAATGATTGCGGCCATTACTAATGCATCAATAAAACGCAAAATCGTAGCACTATTTGCAACAGTTTTTTCTATCTATTTTTTAAATTTAATTCGAAATGCTGGTGTCATCTTTCTGGTAGGATCAAAACTTGCGGATTTTAATCTTGCTCATAATATTATTGCTAAGCTTGGATCATTGCTTGCATTAATTGCCTTACTTTTTATCACATTTAAAATATTGCCAGAACTCTATGATGAAATTATGTGTCTAATAGATTTACCAAAAAGAGATGGCCCTCTAGAAACATTTTTTACAAGAAAAGGAAAACGGTAGAATGAATATTGCGCGAGGAGGGTGGTCATGGATCCTTTTCTCATTTTTTCTTACTGTAATTTTTTTTATTACAAATTTTCTTATCCATTCATTGTATCAAAGAATCAGTTTACTTCTTTTTTTTCTCTTTCTTCTTTGTACAGTTATACTTATTATCTTTTTTCGAGATCCAGAGCGATCTGTTGGTCATGGTCTTGTTGCAGTAGCTGATGGAAAAATAAGAGAAATTTCCCAAGGGACGGATAGAGATATTGGAGATTATACAAAAATATCTACCTTTATGAATCTTCATAATGTACACGTCAATAGAATGCCCCTCACTGGAAAAATACTATCAATACGCCATATTGCAGGATCCCATCTTCCAGCCTTTGCCAAAGAATCTGAGAGAAATGAACGAGTAATAATTCTTCTACACTCACAGATTGGTACCATTAGACTTATTCAAATTGCTGGAACAATAGCCCGTCGTATTGTCCCTTATCTTAAAAAGGGGGAAACGTATGAGAAAGGAGATCGTATTGGTCTTATTCGGATGGGTTCTCGTGTTGATTTGTATATCCCAACAAAAAAAATAAAATCACTTAATATTTCACTACATCAAAGAATTAAAGCAGGAGAAGATTCCCTTGCAGAAATCAATGATTAAATTCGTAACCTTTGCCGATATTGTTTCACTACTAAATGCACTTTTCGGCTTTTTTGCATTATTAATGTTATTTTCAAAGGAATTTAATATTGCTTTTTCCTTGATTTTCTTAGCCCTTCTTGCTGATGGTCTTGATGGTGTTATTGCCAGAAGAATAAATAAAGGAAAAATGGGGGAATATCTCGAAGCAATGGCAGATATGATTTCGCTTTCCATTGCACCTATTCTTTTTGTCTATTGCCAATATTATACTGCTCTTATCTCCTCAATTTTTCTCCAAGGTGTGTTTTATGCTATCTTTATTTTCTTTATCATTTGTAGTATTATTCGATTATCCTCTTTTCATATGTTAAAGGATAAGCGTTCTTTTATTGGCCTTCCTGCTTCAGCAAGTACCATTTTTATCTTGGTGTTAGCCTATGTTAACATCGACTATCTTTACCTTTTAAGCCTAATTCTCATTATTTCATTGTTTATGATCTCTCAGATTCGATTTCCAAAACCAACAATAAAGGTAAACACCATTGCAGCCCTTCTTATTATTTTATCAATCCTATTTCAAGATACCTTTAATTCGCTTTTTCTTATCCTTTTATTCATCGCATTAAGTATATATTCTATAGGTGGACCAATTTATCTAAAATATAAAAAATTTGTATAGAATTTAGTTATTATTTACATAAATCGGGGAATCCAAACATTTCTAAAGATAAATTACATTACCTACTGCTATTATGGACGACATTCCAAAGATCGGTATCACCGGTATGCCTAGTGTGGGCAAAACCCAAACCCTTATAAAAATTATTGAAAAAATTGAAAAAAGTGGTTATAAACTTGAGGGAATGATAACCAAGCCAATTATTGAGCATAAGAAACGTGTTGGTTTTTATGTTGAAGATTGGCAGACACATGAAAAAGAAGTTTTTGCACATCTTGATTTTGATACAAAAGATAAAGTTGGCAAATACGGTGTTGATTTAAACGTTTTAGATCGCATTGGGGTTCCAGCTATTGAAAAGGCAATTACTGATGAAGAATTTGACGTCATTATTATCGACGAAATAGGCAAAATGGAAATGCTTTCAGAGAAGTTTTGTGAAGTGGTCATTGATGCCTTAGATTCTGACAAACCGATCATGGTCACGCTACATAAAAAGTCACGAACACCTCTCCTTCAAGATATTAGAAGAAGAGACGATATACGCATATTAGAAGTAACTGCAGTAAATAGAAATCTTCTTCCTTACAAGATAGAAAAAATTATGGCAGAAAAACTACCGCCACTGTTTTAATTATAATGTCACAAAAAACAAAACGTATTACGGAAGGTACTACCACTATCACTATTTTTAATCAAAAAACCTCCCCTAAAGGACCTGCTTCAAAAAATCCCGTTCCTTTTTATAATCCAGCAATGGAACTAAATCGGGACTTTTCAATAGTACTTGCTCAATGGTTTATCAATCAAAGTAAGCGAATCTTCCGCTTGCTTGATGGACTTGGGGCATCAGGTATTAGAGGTATTCGATTTGCAAAAGAGGTAGAAGGGACCTTTGAGGTTTTTATTAATGATTGGAATACCCAAGCTTATGAGTTAATTAAAAGAAATGTTGCAGTTAATAAGGTAGATCAAATTACTGTCTATAATCGAAACATAAATGCACTCTTATCTGAAAACTCATATGACTACATTGATATTGATCCCTTTGGTTCTCCGGTTTCTTATATTGATGCTGCTTTGAGAAGTATCTCCCATAATGGCATTATTGCCTGTACAGCAACAGATACCGCAACGTTATGCGGCGTCTACCCAAAAGTGTGCCTTCGCCGGTATCATGCACAACCATTACACTCCTTTGTAATGCACGAAATCGGTCTTCGTATCTTACTTGGTTTTCTCTGTAGAGAAGCAGCAAAGTATGATAAAGGAATAGAGCCACTTGCTAGTTATTATGACGATCATTATTTTCGAACTTATATTCAAATTAAAAATGGGAAAAATATTTCGAACAGCTCCATAGAAAATAATAGAATCATCAATTCTTGTGAGCATATTTTCCCATGCACTTCTCAAAAGTCTATAGGGCCATTATGGATGGGGAGTCTTCACCAAAAGAAGGTCATAGCCATAATTCGCACTTTATTATTTACTAAAGAATTAAACACAAAGAACCGTTTATGGAAATTACTTTCTCTTCTTGAAGAAGAAGCAGATAGTCCACCTTTTTATTTTACAACAGATGTTATTGCTTCTTTTCTAGGATGTTCGGTACCAAAACTGGATAAAGTTATTTCCTCCATAAAAGAAAAAGGATTCCAAGCAACACGAACGCAATTTCAAATGAATGGTTTCAAAACAAATGCACCTGTTCCTATTATTAAGGAAGTTTTTAAAGAGTAAAAGACATGACAGAGTGTGAAAACTATGTCAGAAAAACTCCGAGTAGGTGTCTTAGCATCTGGCGGCGGAACTGATCTTCAAAGTATTATTGATGCATCAGAAAAAAAGATGATCGATGCAAACGTTGTTGTTGTTATTAGTGATAAAAAAGATGCTTTTGCTTTAAAACGAGCATGTACTCATGGAATTCCAGGATATTTTATTGATCCAAAGGGAAAAGACACCACTATACATGAGAAAGAAATTAATAGTATTCTATCAAAAGCTAAGGTTCATTTAGTAGTTGGTGCTGGTTATATGCGCATTTTATCATCAGATTTTGTGAAACAATGGTATGGAAAATTAATTAATATTCATCCTACTCTTCTTCCCTCTTTTAAGGGTACAAATGGACAAGGAGATGCTCTTTTCTATGGGGTAAAACTTACTGGTTGTACCACCCATTTTATGGATGAAGAAATGGATCACGGCCCCATCATCCTTCAAGCTGCTGTAAAAATACAACCTAATGATGATCGAGATGCATTAGCTGTTCGTATCTTGGAAGTAGAACATCAGATCTTACCTCGTAGCATTCAACTTTTTGCACAAAAGAGATTGAAAATTACTGGAAGAAAAGTTACCATTCTTCCTGGTGATTCTTGGTTAAATATCTATAAAACAATTCCTGACGTATTATACTCAGAAGGATACTAGGTTGTATGCAATATAAAGAGGCAATGCAATGGCTGTACAGTTTTAAGCAATATGGATCAAAATTAGGATTAGAACGTATTTTATATCTTGTATCTCGCTTAGATAACCCTCAATCTACTCTCAAAGTTATTCATGTAACAGGTACAAATGGAAAGGGTTCAGTTTGTAACTACATTGCTTCCATTCTTCACAGGGCTGGCTATTCTGTTGGTATTTACGTCTCTCCTCATTTACAACGATTTTCAGAGCGCATCGTCATTAACAACAACGAAATAACCAATAAGCAACTCACTCAACTCATTCAAGAGATGCAACCGATAGTGGAAGACATGATCAAACAGAAAAACACACCAACATTTTTTGAAATTGTCACCGCTCTTGCTTTTAAATTCTTTCATGATCAGCGTGTCGATTTTGCAGTTATAGAAGTTGGACTTGGTGGTAGATTTGATGCTACCAATGTTGTAAGTCCCATTCTTACATTGATTACTAATGTTACCCTTGAACATACACAACAATTGGGAGAAACTGTTGAATCTATTTCGTATGAAAAAGGTGGAATTATTAAAGAGAGCATTCCTGTGATTACCGCTGCAGAAGGTAAAGCAAAAGCTGTTATTACCTCTATTTCTCATGAAAAGAATGCTCCCTTGCATACAATAGATACCACAATCTGGGAACGAGTCGACCAAAATTATCAACAACAGACCTTCCATATTAAAGGAATGATATCCGACTATATGGTGACAACTTCAATGCAAGGTGGCTATCAAGGAGAAAATATTGCTCTTGCTCTTATTGCCATCGAACAACTCCAGCTTGATGGTTTTTATCTTACTCAAGATGATATTATCAAAGGTGTTGTAACTTCCTTTAATCCCGGTCGTATGGAAATTGTTCAAAAACATCCCTTAATTCTATTGGATGGTGCTCATAATCCTTCAGGAATGGAAAAGTTAAAGGATACATTGGAGCAGGATTTTATTTATGATCGACTTATCCTTATTGTTGGAATATTGAAAGATAAAGCATTGAGGCCAATGTTATCAACTATTTATCCTCTTGCACATACCATTATTTGTACCCAGTCAGAAAATATGCGGGCTTGTCCGCCTCAGCAACTTCAGGAATTGTTAAAGATAGTTGGTTTCAAAGGGACAATATATCTTGAACCTTCTGTTCGAAAAGCTATTGATCATGCAAAAAAAATAGCTGAGAAAAACGATCTCATGTGTATAACTGGTTCCTTATATACTATTGGAGAGGCTCGTTCATATCTTACCTGTTAAGAAGGTGTTGTACACCCTTCTTTTCAAGTTGTTGCATAAAGTGTGTTTCCAAGAGACGATCGCCACTGCCAATTGCTTCCTCAAGGTTTTGATCAAAAGCAATACTCCCCAAATATGGAATGCCCATGGAGGTTACCGTAGATTCAATATAGGGAGATTCAATCATTTTCATGTTTTCAATAACACCGATGATTGGTTTTTTAAGTTCCAAGAGAATTTTTAATAGTTTACTTACAGAATTCATGGCTACTTTTGAAGGTGTTGTAACAATTAAGAATTCACTTCTTTTCATATATTTCATCACATCTAATGTTTCATCGCCAATACCTGGTGGCATATCTACAATTAGAAAGTCAAGAGATCCCCATTGCGTGATGGCCAATAATTCAATAATAATATTGGTAATATCAATTCCTCGAAACGAAGAGGGCTTATCTTCAGTAAAATAGACAATGGATAAGAATCGAATATTATGTATTTTTGGAGGGATAATGCCCTTTTCTTCCTCTGGAAATACATCCTTTATTCCTAAAATAATATGGGATGAGGGCCCATATAAATCCAAATCTAATAATCCTACTTTTTTGCCTTTATACGCAAGATTTAAAGCAAGGGATGAAGCCACAAGACTTTTTCCAACACCACCCTTTCCGCTAGCAACAGCAATAATCCTTTTGATTTTCGAAAGTCTTGTATCAATTACACTAGTTCTAACATCTATACTATTCATCTTGGCACCATTTACTAATAAACTGTTTTGCAGCTTTTTTTGTTTTAGGGCTACTACTCTCAAGTTGGTTTCTCACGAAATTAATAATTTCATCTTTTTTACTAGACCTTTCAAAAATATTTGAAAATGATTCAACAACAGCTGCTTTAACAAGTTCAATTTGTTTACCGGGATGAATTTGCTCAATATTGAGAAGTAAATTTGTGATTTTTTCTTCAAGATGTGGTTTAGAACCAATAATTCTAGTAGAAGATTTTACCACATAAATCGGAACTATTGTTTTTTCACTTTTCAAATTGTCATAAAATGCATTAAAAATTACTTCGAATTTCTGATGACTATCCACTGCTGTTAAATTGGCAATAATGGAAACTGCTGACATTTTATGATAATTATTCTTACTATCTAGATGATCAATAAAAAAATCCCAATAGGGATATATTATATCTGGTTTTTTTTCAGAAACAGTAAAAAGCATTTTAAAACAGTTATATCGAAATGTCTCATTTTTTGAAAGTAAACCATCCAGATATTCTGGAATTAAATCTGAATTCTTAATTAAATTTTCAGCATAATTATCTTGATTAATCTCTTTTTTTTCTAAGCCAGAAATCATTTTATTTCTTTCCTTTAATTGATAATATCGAAACGCCTCTCCCTTTAGTAATTTCGAAATCTGGGCTTCCACATTTTAGGCAACGAGAATGAACAAAGGCAACCTCTGGAATAAAATGAATAGCTTCGGACTCATCCTCATTAAGTTTCTTTTTCATATCATAAAAAGTCCATTCATGACCACAGTTATTACATACTAAGCTACTCTGCTCTAATTTAATATGAATTTTTACATCCTTCAACATGTCACCCTGTACTTTAACGATTTCACCAAGGGCAAATTCAAAGATATCTAGTTCTATTTGCTGGAGTTCTCCTAATCCTATTTTGATTTCAGTGATTATTTTAAGTTTTTCTTTCTCAGCTGCTTCAATTGCTGCAACAACAATCGACTCTGCTAGTGCCCACTCATGCATGTAAAAAGAGGGTACTGGGCATCTAGGTTTAAAGTTTACTCAAACAATTCTTTAGAAAAAAAGAAAAATCCAACTGTTATTTGCTTTACGAGATGACAATGAAATATACTAAAAAAGATTTACTCAAGAAAGAAATTCAACATATTGATATTTCCTCTTTTAATTGTGTTCCGTTGATTGAATCTTTTCACCAAATGGCGTTTCAGTCACGTAACCTTGCAAATGCTTGTAAAATTTATGATAGGATGCTCCAAGACAAAGACTGTACGATTTTTCTTTGTTTAGCTGGGTCACTCTTTAGTGCAGGATTGAAAAAAATCGTTCACACCATGATCTCTAATAACATGGTTGATGGTATTATCTCAACAGGGGCAATCATCGTTGATATGGATTTTTTTGAAGCACTTGGTTTTAAACATTATTTTGGTACTCCCTTTGTAAATGATGATGAACTTCGCCGGTTACATATCGATAGGATTTATGATACCTTTATCGATGAAGATGAACTACGAATTTGTGATCATACAGTCAAGATAATTGCTGATTCATTGAAACCTCAACCATATTCTTCTCGAGAATTTATTACTGAGATGGGACGATATCTTGACATACAGGGATGTAAAGTAAATGACTCTGTCATTTATGCTGCTCATCAACATCAAGTTCCTATTTTTGTACCTGCATTTTCGGACTGTAGTGCAGGATTTGGCCTGTTGGATCACCAACGACAACATCCAAAAGACCATGTTACGATAGATTCTGCTCGTGATTTTAGAGAACTAATTGATATTGTACTTAAATCAAAAGAGACTGGAATAGTCATGGTGGGAGGGGGAGTACCAAAAAATTTCGTGCAAGACGCCGTCCTTGGCGGAGAAGTCACCGAGACTGGTGAACTCCGAGATCCTACAAGGATGCATAAATATGCAATACAAATCACACTTGCTAGCGAATATGATGGCGCACTTTCAGGGTCCACACTCAAGGAAGCAAGTTCCTGGGGAAAAGTCGATCAGACGTATGAACAAATGGTTTTTTGTGAAGCTACTATTGCCATGCCACTTCTTGCAAGTTATGTCTATCATAAAGGCAATTGGAAAAAGAGAAAAGCAAAAAAATTTAACCAATACTTCATTAAAAATCATTAAATATCTGTTGTTTTTATCATATAATTTGTGAACGGGGATTCTTCTACAAAATTAGAAAAGCTAAAAGAAAATATCAAACAAATGGGAAGTGTAGCTATTGCATTTTCAGGGGGAGTTGATAGCACGTTTCTCTCAAAAATCTCTTACGATCTTCTTGGAAAGAATGCAGTAGCAGTCACTGCCATTTCTGCAACATATCCAAAAAGTGAACTAGATCATGCAAAAAAAATAGCAAAGAGTATAGGAATAAAACATCTATTCATTACAACAGAAGAAACGGAAAGTAAAGTCTTTATGAATAATCCGATAAATAGATGTTACTTTTGTAAAAAAGAGCTATTTTTAAAAATTAAGACAATCGCAAAACAAGAGAATCTAAACCATGTTTTAGATGGATCGAATTTTAATGACACAGGTGATTATAGACCAGGAATGAAAGCTTTATCTGAATTAGAGATCATAAGTCCTCTTTTAGAGGTAAAGCTTACAAAACAAGAAATACGTGAATTATCTAAAGCTATCAATCTTGAAACTTGGAATAAACCTGCCTATGCTTGTCTTGCATCAAGGTTTCCTTATGGGGAAAAGATAACTGCATCAAAACTGAATCGGGTAGAAAAAGCCGAATCATACCTTTTTGCTCTGGGAATAGAACAAGTGCGTGTCCGATATCATAATACCATTGCAAGAATTGAGGTAAGCAAAGAGGATGTTCAGAATATAGTACAACGTTCTGAAGATATTGTAAAGCGATTGAAAGAACTTGGCTTTGAGTATGTCACGTTAGATTTGGAAGGATATCGAACTGGAAGTTTAAATGAGGTTCTTAAACAATGAAAAAAGTACTAGAGGAATTCAAAAAAGGAAAGATTGAACTTCACGAAGTAATAGAAAAAATGAAAACCCTTCCTTATAAAGATTTAGATTTTGCAAAAATCGATACACATCGATCTCTTCGGAAGGGATTTCCTGAAACTGTTTTTTGTCAAGGAAAGACAATTCCTCAGATAATACGCATTATTAACTTCATGAACAAAAACGATCATAATATTCTTGCAACTAAAGCAAATAAGAAAATATTTAATGCTGTAAAAAAAGAATTTCCCAAAGCAGAATATAATGAACTTGCTAAAACCATCGTGATAAGAAAAGAAAAAATAAAAGCAAAAAAAGGGAAGGTTTTAATAATTACGGCAGGTACATCAGACATTCCAGTTGCAGAAGAAGCAGTACTTACAGCTGAACTTATGGGAAATAAAGTTGAAAAAGTCTATGATGTGGGTGTAGCAGGAGTTCACCGTTTATTTGATATTAAAGACAAAATCTTTGATGCACATGTCATCATTGTTGTTGCCGGTATGGAAGGTGCTCTTGCTAGTTTAGTTGGAGGTCTTACTGCAAAACCAGTAATCGCAGTGCCCACTAGTGTTGGCTACGGTGCAAGTTTTAAGGGAATAGCACCACTTCTTACTATGATGAATTGTTGTGCAGAAGGAGTTGTTGTGGTCAATATTGATAATGGATTTGGTGCCGGATATTTTGCAAGTATTATTAACAGGTGAAACATAAATGGTGGTTGCATATTTTGATTGTTTTTCAGGTATCTGTGGTGATATGATACTAGGAGCACTACTTGACCTTGGTTTAGATAGTAATATTCTACAAAAGGAACTGAAAAAATTAGATATTTCAGGATATAACATACACGTAAAAAAAGTTGAAAGCCATTCTCTTGCAGGGTCAGATATTGAAATCATTGTAAAAGAAAAACAACACCAGAGAAATTTGCATGATATTAGCAAAATACTTGATGAAAGTACCCTTGACCAAGATATTAAAACAAGGAGTAAACAGATATTTCTTAAACTTGCGAGAGCTGAAAGCAAGGTACACAATACAACAGTAGAAACAATCCATTTTCATGAGATAGGAGCGGTTGACTCTATTATAGATATTGTAGGATCAGTGATCGGAATTAAAAAGTTGGATATATCAACGATATTTTGTTCACCACTTCCTCTTGGAAAAGGTTTTATAGAATGTAATCACGGTATTCTACCTGTTCCAGCACCTGCTACTGTCGAACTTTTAAAGAATGTCCCCATCTACCAAACAGATAGAAAGCAGGAGCTCGTAACTCCCACTGGTGCTGCAATTATAACAACCTTAACACAAAGTTTTGGGGACATGCCTAACATGAAAATTACAAAAATTGGGTATGGTGCTGGAAAAACAAAAAGCCAATATCCAAATCTGTTAAGAGTATTTATTGGTGAATTAGAAAAAAAAGAAAAAGGATTATGATTTTATCGCTTTTTTTATCTGCAATACTTTTCGTTGTGAGAGAGCAACCATGATAAGCCAAATACTTACAATAGCTATGGTCATCGTTCCTCCAACGGTAGCCATCTCTTGGAGCATCACAGGTATCTCCGCTGGAGTCTGCATAGCAGTCAAAAAGGGCGGATACAAGACAACTTCTCCGTGAGCAATATGTTCAACTGCAAGCATTATTACTCCACCCCAAATCATAATGTTTAACCAGCCTATTTTTAAATTTTCAGGTATTTTTTTCCTAAAAACTGTTGTTACTATTGCCAAACTCATTGGTGCAATAAAACATGCCATTCTACTTGCCTCCCATACTTTTTTCTTTTGGTTTAGACGTTATTAAGAGAATCTCCCAAAGAACAAAGATTGGTATGAGCATTACAACACCAAGCAGCGTTCCATTGGTAATGAGTCCCTCTGTTTCAAGTTCGATGAAAGTCCCTCCCTCATAGCCAAGGATGTGGTCAACAAGGATCATTATCGATGTTCCCCAAAGCATTAAACTGAGAATATCCAGCTTATAGATTTTAGGTTTTATATACCATATTGCAGTGACAGCAATGGCTGCAATTATTGTTGTTACAAGCCACATAATAGATTTTCCTCCGCAACATTTCTTACTATGATTATCAGGGAAACATAGGACCAATATTTAAGAATTGTGGTAACAAAAAATTTATATTCGTGCTACGTCTATCTTTAGAACGTGTTACTATGGAAAAAATAACCCGCTTTGGAGTGTCAATTGAACCAGAACTACTAAAAGCATTTGATAGAATGATAAAAAAAGAAGGATATGTTAATCGCTCAGAAGCAATAAGGGATCTTATTAGAAAAAATATACTTGCAGATAAGCTAAAAGACTCGGAGATGGATGCATTAGGTACTCTTACCATTACGTACGATCATCATACCGGTTCTTTAACAAATAGATTGCTTAATATTGAACATGATCATCATACTGAAATATTGACAACCACCCATCTTCATATTGATCATAATAATTGTTTGGAAGTTCTCATACTCAAAGGAAAAATAGGAAAAATTCAGAATCTAGCAAATGGCATTAAATCCTTGAAAGGAATTAAACATGGTGAACTAGTCGTTACAAGAACTACGCTTTAGTCTGTTACTGCGATGGCATTATTTAATTCTTTAACAAATTCCTTGACATCGGTTCCATGAACTGCTGCAATATCTTTTATTTTTTCAAAAGAAGCTGCAATACATCCAATACAGCCCATATTATATTTTGCAAAAACTGCAATTGTTTCTGGATATTTATCAATAACTTCTTTGATATTCATATCTTCGGTAATCTTGTCTATAGTCATTTTTCACACCGATGAAAGCCAAGTATTCATATCTTTTATTTAATATTTTTCTTTAGTATTATTACTTATTACTGTTCAGAATTAATTAAATATAGGTGCTATAGTTATAAATTGAGATTTTGATCTATAAAATATTAATATAATATCTGATTTGATAGTGTCGTATCTTTCTTATTTAAAAGGATAATTTTTTTCTGATTTATAATTTGGGTGAATACAAGACCAGAATTACTTACCCTTACGCCAACTATTTATTAAAGAAAAATTCTTATGATGCCAAGATCGTGTAAAAGCCGGTAACTGCTCACTTACTTTTCTAATATCTTCAATTGAGTAAAATGCTCGTGGATTATACTGCTTAACAATTCTTATCACTCTCTGAATATTCTGACGATTGACAATAGTATAAATAATTTTTACTTTCCCCTTAGCACCTTCTGCATCTACAACAGTAATACCAAAATTTGATTTTTTTAAGGCATTTACTAACTCTGTAGCATCGTATCGAGTTATGATTCGTACGCCAACAATTCCAATGGATAATCTTTCATCTATAAGAATTCCAACGAAATTTCCTGTCGCAAATCCTGCTGCAAAAAAGATATAATAATAGACATTGGTCAAGTTCTGTATTATTTGACCTATTGCTAACAACCAAATTAAAATTTCGAAAAAACCTACAAGTGGTGCAAGATATTTGATCCCTTTAGAGATAAAAATTATACGTATTGTTCCAAGACTGACATCGCAAACGCGAGCGAGGAAGATTAAAATAGGTAAAATTACCCATGCATAGATTTGTGGAGGAGTTAGACAAAAGATATCCGTCATCACAGCTCACCAAGCCCAAGTTTTTGATGTGGTACATTCAATATTTAAAGAAAGACAAAAGAAATTGATTATTAAGATTTTTCTGCTTATTGTAAATTCTCAATAATATTATAATTTTATTTACTTCATTTTGGTGAGGAGAAACCGGACGGTTCGATTTTGGGAGGAGGTAAAAAAGTGATAGTTGATTTAGGTGGGCTCCGTCCGGTAGAGATCTGCAAAACAAGAAAGGTTTGTTCTTTTATATAAAGAAAAATCACAGTTGAGTGAAACTATTACTAGGCTTTGTCTCAAAAGTATTCCTCCTCAACAATTTTTCGTACTAAAATCATCAAATTATACACAATGATTTTCAACGCGATTTCAACATGCTGAATATTCCTTTTTATGGAGGAAACATAACCTCCA
>Ga0272441_10001515_pt1 | contig 49504 bp, 41 predicted proteins | sample SSMProp6N_FD_193582 | JGI IMG/M metagenome (GOLD analysis project Ga0272441, IMG submission 193582) | Marine sediment archaeal communities from Little Sippewissett salt marsh, Falmouth, MA, United States - SSM-Prop-6N | ecosystem: Environmental > Aquatic > Marine > Wetlands > Sediment ... | reverse complement strand
GAAAGGGGACGATGGAAAGGGGGAGATGGAAAGGGGAAGATGGAAAGGGGAAGATGGAAAGGGGGAGATGGAAAGGGGAAGATGGAAAGGGGGAGATGGAAAGGGGAAGATGGAAAGGGGGAGATGGAAAGGGGAAGATGGAAAGGGGGAGATGGAAAGGGGGAGATGGAAAGGGGGAGATGGAAAGAAGAATAAGGAAAAAAGGAGATGACTCGGTCATGGTAACCACGATTGCGGAGATCGGTTCCAACTGGCTTGGCGATGTCGAGCTTGGGAAACGGCTGATCAAGGAATGCAAGAACGTGAACGCCAGTGCGGTGAAGTTCCAGATGTGGAAGGCGGAACGTCAGTTCTCAAAAAGCCATCCTTTCAAATCACTTCTTGAAGGTGCGGAACTCACCTTTGTCAAGGCCAAGGAGCTCAAACAGTTTGCCGATTTTTTAAAGATCGAATGGTTCTGCTCCGTGTACTATCCAGAGGCCGTGGATTTTTTAGAATCCGTTGATGTGGTCAGGTATCAGATAGACCTTAAGGCCATGGAGGACAACGACCTCATCAGAAAGGTGTCCCAAACAGGAAAACCCGTTTACGTTAGCCTGAACCCGGAAATGGATATTGATATCCTCAACAAGATATCCGAGATGTTCTCGGAGGGACAGGTGAAGGTCCTCTACGCCCTCCCGGGAGCAGTGACAAAGGACGAGGAGTTGAACCTCAGATTCATCGATTCCGATATCTACGACGGCTTCATAGATCCCTTCCCTGCCAACCTGCCATCCATATGCGCCGTTTCCAGAGGGGCCAGGATCATTGAAAAGTTTGTTTGTGCCAATCGGAGCACCATCTCCCCCGAGATCGATATGAGCATCACCGTGGAAGACCTCAGAACGCTTATCGGCCTTCTCAACAGAGTGGAGAAGCTCATGGGATATCATTCACCCACCCCGGTAGGTCCCCTGGATGACTCACCGGTGGAAGAGGGAATGGAAACGGAGGTAAAAAGGGGGGTGGAAACGGAGGATGACAACACCGGTTCAAATACGGATGGGGCCGAGGATTCAGGAGTGTCTCCATCCACCCGGCCGGCTGAAACCGTGCCCTCACCTACCCAATCAGCCGACGCGACTCACCAAGTCAACCCGGTTTTGCCATCAGATATCCCAATATCTCCAGATAGCGTCAAACCCCCATCACAGGACGCAAAGGACGACGGCGGACAAGATACACCCCAAGGCACACCACAGCCAGGGCCAGCAGGACAGACCCGGCATCAAAACCAGGGATCAGAGGAGTCCTCTGACTAATGGTTATCTTCGAGCCGGGTAGTTGGCCGTTATCGGTTGTGTAACTTCTTCCCTCAATGTACAATATGAATGTCACTTCAATTTCACCGGTTGGTGCATCTGGGTGAGTCCAAACAGTCCATGTGATGGTGACGTTCTCATCGGGATCGAAGCGGTCCGATGACCATGATTCCCTCAGAGTGTTCGATGGGGAAAATCGAAAAAAGTCTCTGTCCAGTTCCTCCGAACCACCCTCATCCAAGGACGATAATCTATCCATCGAGACCGTAAGGGTCACATTGTTCAGCGATAGAATGCCGCGGTTTTCTAAAAATACGGACAGCTGACCTTCCTGCCCCTGCCGAATCTCCAGATCCTTCACTTCCATGTCAAGGGGTACCGATCCACCATCTCCCCTTCCTAGGAACCCTCCCCTCAACACTTCCCGGGCATTGGATTCACAGGATGCCACTTCACATGTGGTAAGTATCATCAACAGCAAAATGGTAAAGATCAATCCCATCGGCATCATACGAAAAAATATCCTGGGGATCAACGTTCCCCGGGGCTTCCGAGAAGGGGCGGACTGCCCGATCGCCACCCTCACTCACCCCGGAGTTCCAGGATGCGCTCATCGATCTCGTCGAGTTCTTTTTGCAGCTTTGCCTTACGGTTTTTGAAATGATCCACCACCTTGACATCCCCCTCCTCTATCCTCTCGTCGCAGAGCTTGATCTCCTGCCTGACACGCCTCCACTGGTGCACCAATTCCTGAAGCTCCTGGGTGGTGGTGGTCCTGATGTGGGTCTCCCTGCCCAGTCTCTTAATGGAAAGATCCACTTCCCTGAGATCCTCGAACAACCGGTCCCTCTTCGATTTCAGCTTCTTCTTTGCCTTTCCCTCACTTCTCTCCAGCTTTCGATCCAGAGAACCAAGTTCAAGTTTGAGCTCCCGCCAGTGATCCATTAGATCGTACATCTTCTGTCGCTGGTCTTGGGATATTGCCTGGTCCAGCTCCACATTATACCCCCTCCCCAGGAGCGGGAATGCGCCTCGATAATATGCCCAGACGAAGAATACGACTGTATAAACGGCATGTGTGATCCATATGTTGAAGGCAGTGAAGTACCCTTTTCCGGTGTCAGGATTGATCCCGATGGTTCCCAGAACGAAACCATTCAACACCGTTATGACAATGGATAGCGCAATTCCCAAAACTATCCTGTAAAGCAAATCATCCTCCTCGTCCAGTTCGTTCCTCCTGGGGAAAAGGACATTGACGAGCATGAAGCCTGGTAGAAAGAAAATGATTAGAAGGGCGATAACTACCTGAACGATCTCCAGAAATGACATCCTGTGCTCCTCGCGCTCACCTGGGCCCACTGTCTTTTGAGGGGTACATCATGGAATTGATCTTGGTATCATGCCAATATCCCCGGGCGTGGGAAAAAGGTTTCGGACAGGATACCCGGATGGGACATCGGCGACAGGTATTATGATCCGTGGCGGATGGACGGTGGGATTGATATGGTGGTGTGGTAAGATCGGTGCATCACATTCGATACCCTTCAACAAACTGGACTCAGCGATCGCCCTTCACACGTTTAATTCGTTTTGGGCTGATCCTTGCCACAGGAGTACCTTTACTTTTTTGGGATGGGTATTTATCCAGGGCAGCGTTCCCGCCTCGGTCGCCTATTCTCCCTATCCCGCCTATCCCTAAGGGCTTTGCTCCGTCACCAACACCTGCAGTGAGGGGTCTGGGTTTGGGTCTAGGGTGCATGAAACGCCATATCTGGTCCTGTCCCCACCTCATAAGGTCCATCAACTGATCCTTCATGCGGATCAGGGTCCCCACGATTACCAATACGACCACCATGATCACTATGGATACCACCATCCCGAATATGGATTGCAGTTCCACCGAACGGGCAATGGACTGCGGTGCCCATTTGGTTATGGCCCCGGTGAGGTCCAATGACAGCAGGACGATCACCGTGGACAGGATCACGAAAAGGAAGAAGAATCGTATGTAACGTTGGATAATGGCCTCCAGTTGTTGCTGGAAGAACTCTGAGCTCTCGTACTCGGGTTGCCTTGCCACCATTCGAGATATGTTGGAGACCGAGTCCGCAATCTCAATGAAACAGAAAAAGGCAACTGCAAAGACCACAAGCTCGGCCAGTCGGTCATAACCCAGTGTCGGTATCTCTCCTGTCAGGATCATATCGTATGAAGATATTATCACCACGGTACTGATTATGAACATGCCAGAAAGCCCGACGAAGAGGGATCTTTTCTTCCATATACCGTAGGTACCGAATACCATGGGGGCAAGAAAAATAAGAATTGTCATCGCCTTGAGAAGGCCTACCAATGAACGGTAGAATGACCCGTAGATCATCTCGTCGCTACCGCCCAGCATGTATACCATCAGGGGACCTCCAAAGAACAGCATGACGAACAGTGACAGGGACATCCATATGATCCATCTTTTCAAACCCTCCTTCATGGATGACAGATAGAACATAAACATCCCGGTGCCAAACCCCACAAATGCCGCAAACGGCAGGGAGACCGTGCCCACAAAACCTACAAAACTGCCCAGCTCAGATCTAAAATCCCCGTTGAGATGGTAGTTGAACATGAATATTGCAAAAAGCATCACCGTGGAAACTATCTGAAGAAGCAGTATGCTGTCGTTTACCGGTGACCTTTCCATCCGGTTGGCGAAAAATCCGGTAGATTCCAGATTGGACCCGTATTCGTAATGATAATCCTCGTACCGGGTGAGGCGGGGATCCTTTTGGTGGTGAGCGGAGGGGCCACCGATCGGTGTTTCCCGGTGGACGGGGGCACGGCCTCCCTGGTGAGGTTCAGTTTGGTCCCATTCCACCCGGGCTCCCCTCCCCGCCGTATTGACGCCGTTGTACATGTCGTAATCATTCCAGTAACCTTCATCCCCGAAAGCGTCATACTCATCCCCGTAACCGTCATACTCATACCCGTCCGCCCCCATTGACCAGCGTACACCATCACTTTCCGTCAATGTCCCCTCACCTCCCTGACTATGGAATCAATGGACCGGTCCGGTGTCCAGTCTATTACCCGGGCGCCGTATCCCCGGAGGGTGGTCATGAAGTTCTCCCGTTCCATGCGGAGAAGAAGGTATTTGGGCGAATAGACCCCGGTGACCTCCCGTTCGAACTCCACCGAGGACGGAGATACTATGGAAACGTGGAAATCCCTGGAACACAGGTCACGGACCATCTCCTTTACCGAAGGATCATCATCCAGGGGAGAGATCAGGATAATGGGTGATCGGGGGGTTATGTATCTACCAGCCACCACCAGGGCGTCCTTGAATGACCGGGAGCCCTTGGCATAGGTTCCCGTGAGATGACTTAAGATCGTGTAAAGCTGGGTCTCCCCGGAACCGGGCGGCACCACCCTGACGTTGTCGTTGTAGGTGACCACCCCTACCTTGTTGGTGCGTTTCATCAGGGCGTCCGATATGGCCGCGGCGGCCTTGATCGAGAATTCCAGGGGGTTGCGCAGGGGGGTGCCAACCTTGGTAATGGACCTGGCATCCACCAGGATCATGGCATTGAAGACGTCCTCAAGCTCGTACTGGTTCACCATGAGACGACGCAATCTGGAGGTGACCTTCCAGTTGATCCGCTTGAACGGATCGGTGCTCATGTAATCCCTGATAGAATGGAAGTCAGACCCCGTGCCCACCTCTTTGAGTGACACCGATCCCGGGTGCATCTTCCTGTAACGTGTCCTGGCATGAACGTCCTTGAGGGGGTCCATGCGGGGATAGATGGTCATATGGGACTGGGCGTTTATGGTCACCTTGTCGCAGAATATCTGGAAAAAATCCCGTTTACGAACGATAACCGGACCCACCAAATAGTACCCCCTGAGCGGGCACTCCACCACGTATTTCAGATCCACCATCTCGTCACGTCCCAGGCTCACCGTGATACCGTTGGACCCCTCCACCAGTCTGAACGCGGAGGGGAGTTTATCAAACACCTCCAGAAGGCCTGAACCATGACCCGTGTTGATTATCCGGAGGATGACGGTTATCCGGTCACCTTCGAAGGCCCTGGATTCGGGTATGATCCGCTTGACCTCAACGCTGGAGATGGTGATGAAGTATGCCAGCACCAGGATGAAGAGGAACACGGACCCCATGAGCAGAAGCTGCAGGTTGTTGAATATCATGCCTCCCACCAGACAGACAACCCCCGTGGCCAGGATGAGCACCGATTTCCGTGTCCACATTCAGCACCACTCTCCCTTGGACGGATCGTTCCTCCGCCGGTGCAGGCGGTACGGGTGGTAAGGATGGCACAGGTGGTATGGGTGGTAAGGATGGCACAGGTGGTTCGGGTGGTAAAGATGGCACAGGTGGTACGGGTGGTACAGGTGTTGCAGGTGGTACGGGTGGTGCAGGTGGTGCAGGTGGTACGGGTGGTACAGGTGTTGCAGGTGGTACGGGTGGTGCAGGTGGTACGGGTGGTACAGGTGGTGCAGGTGGTGCAGGTGGTACGGGTGGTACGGGTGGCACAGACCATGCAGACCGTGAAGACTGGTCAGACTCTCCAGGTGGTTCGTCAGTCTGACCACCTCTGTATCTTTATCAGTACCCTCTCCAGATCGACACCTCCCCACTCCCTTTCCCAGTCCAGAGCGAATTCGATAAGCTCGTCGTCACGGATCAGATCGGCCAGCTCCCCCGTGTCCAGACCGCGGAACTCGTCAAGAGAAAGGCCGTGGGAGAGGCGGACCCTTTCCAAAAACATCACCCTGATCCGTTCCGCGTCCTCAGCAGTAACGTAGGGGTCCCGCAGGTTCTCCAGTTTGGTGAAGTTCAGGTTGAAGGTGTGGTGCATCTGTGTGGGGTTGTCAACGTACACCACGGCTATCATGAAGGACAGCACCACGATCACGCCCGTGAGTATCTTCCAGTTGAAATCCGTGGTGGACATTATCAGTGCCCGGTAGGCCATGCCCCTGGCATTGTCCATCGGGCTGTCACTGAAATGGCGGCTCTCATCGAAGAGTATTAGGAGATCGTCGTCCCGGTCCGGGTCGCCCAGCAGATAGGTGACCAGGTCCTCGGCAAACCGTTGATTGTCCGCCTGGTCCAGCATCTCGTTGATGAACAGGCTGGAGTCGGATATGAATACCGCGCTGCCTTCTATGGCACTGTCAAAATCGGCATTGGTCTCCACCATGACCGGGAACTGGGAATAGATACCCAGGGGTTCACCCGGATCCTTGATCATGTTGGCGTTGATATCCATGAAACTGCTGGGAGAGGATGTTCCGATGGCACGGCCCATCCAGGATTCGAAGGCGGTGGGCTTGTTGAATAGCACGGTGCCCTGAAAGTAATCCCACCGCACAGTCACGTTGATGAAATCATAACCCAGCTCCATATCGTAGTTCTGATCGAAGAGCCTGGCGGGTGTGCGGTCGGAGCCGTCACCCATGTAGAACCGGCTACCGAACCGTTTCATGGTTTCCGACCCGTACCCGAAATCGTCCGCCATGAGCATATTGCCCCCCTTCTCCACGAACTGCCGGATCATGTAGTTCTCCGTGTATGTGTAGTTGAGCTCAACGCCCATGGATATGAAAAGGGTCTTCTCCGGGTCCTCCACCTCCGAAAGCATGGTGGGACTGGTGAAAATGCTCTGGGTTTCGTATCCCTTGTCCTCCAGCAACCTGCGCAGATCGGAAATATCGTCCCAGTCATCGGAATACGCCGACAGCTGGGAAGGACGGTTCCTGGCAACCTCGAACGCAAATACATACATCAGGGCGATCAACATCAAAATGATCCCCAGGATCAACATCACCCTGTAGGGTCTTGGCCCTCCCTGTTTTTCTTTACGCCCCATGGTCAATCCTCCCCCTTTCCAGATCCTCCGAACCCGGTTTCGGGTGTGGTTTCGGGTGTGGTTTCGGGTGTGGTTTCGGGTGTGGTGATGGAAATGGTGTCAGGAGTGTTGGATGATAAGGGTCCCACAACCGCGGGAGGGACGTCCGAGAGGCTTTTTTGGATCCTCTTTAAACTGTTCAACGCGGTCCTTCGGTGCTTGGAAGTGAAACGGTGATCGCTGTACCGGGCCTCCATGAACAGCCCGGTCAATCTATCCAGGTGACGCCTGTTAACCTCGGGAAGCGCCCGTTTTATGCCCCGGGAGAACTCTTCAGGGGTCTCGCAATCCTTGCGGACAAATCCGAATTTCCTCATGGTGTTGAGCATCTTAACGTACGCGTTGAATATGGCCTTCCGGACCTTGTCATCGGTTTCCAGTCCCGACCTGAGCTCGTCCAGGATGCTTCGGATCTCTTCCCGATGGGAGGTTCGCCAGTTATACCAGTAATACAGTATACCCGCCACCAGAAGTGCGCCCACCACCAGGGGTAGGATGGAATCCACCCTGCTCCTGATCGTTTCTTCCCCTGGACGGTCCATGCCGAATTCCGACCTTTCCTCCGTACCCAGGATATGTCCCAGTACGTCACCATCGTAGGTGACCTCCACGGTGATGGCATCCGACCCCTGGGGGAAGATCGTTTCCAGCATGACGTGTCCATTGCTGTTTGCATACTCCGATGGCAACTCCCTTCCGTTTACCTTGATGAAAACCAGGGCGCCGGATATGGGCATGCCGGAATCCTCCTTGACGGATATGTTGAATACAACCTTGCTGCCGCTTTCCAGTTCGTCCTGATCGTTTAGGTGGATGTCTATTACGGAGTTTGCACGGATGGTCACATCAAAGGACATTATCTGGCCCGGAGCGGTCACGTATCTTCCGGTGGTGTCCTCGTAGCTGAAATCCAGTTCACCTTCCCCCTTGGGGTCGGTGACGGCCACGGTGTAGACAAAACGGAAGGCGCCGTCCCTGACGTCTGCAGAGCCCACCAGCTTGTCACGCAGCATCACCAGCATGGTCCCACCCTCCACCGGATCGCCCCGATCGTCCTCAAGACTTCCCTGGATGTCCAGGGCGGACTGGTGGACCAGTTCATCGGGTGGGGACTCGATGTCAACGCTCACCAGTGACTGGATGAAATGGGTGATGGAAGCATTGGTGCCAAGGTAGTTCCGATCCCCAATGCGGTCTCCCTCAAAGGTCAGGTTCATGAAAACCGCGCCCAGGTAATTCGGGTAGTCACCGGCGTCCAGTTCGATGTAAAAGGATCCATCGGGCCGGGTCTCCACCCACCCGTCCTCCGAATCGCCTTCTGCGGTCTCGAAACGGTAACTCACCCTCATATGTCCAAGACCGTTGTCAAGATTATCATAGAGCCAGAACTCCAGTTCCTTGGTCTCCTCCCGGTCTATGAACTCGGCATTCACGGCAATGGAGGTTGTCCCGGTGACATTTATCCGCCAGCTTTCTGAACTGGTCTCACCGGAGAGCATGTGCCAGGCCCTGAGACGGTAACTGCCGGCTCTCACTGATTGAGGATCCGGGAACAGATATCCCCTGTACTCCCCCGCCACCGTGGAAACCTCCGAAAAGGCCAGGGTCTTGTTGCTGATGACCTCCTTGAGCTCCACCCTAACACTATGGGAATCCAGGGGCATCCCGGTGGATTGGACCGATAGGTTTCCGGAGAAGTATACGGACTCCCCCACTATGATATCAAAGGTCGACGGTGGGTCCAGGACGAGGTCAAAGGATTTGGGGATGAGGGTCACACCGAGACTGATGTTCGTTGGTCCCAGGAAAGGGTCCTCGCCATCAAAATATATCCTCAGTTCATGGTTTCCCGGTTCCCCGAATACCTCGAATGCGGGTTCTTCATAGATACCCCCGGGCCCGGTGGGATGAACGTACATGGGGACCGTGACGTTGTCCCATTGGAGGTACAACGTCCTGTTCTCCAGGGGGTAACCGCCCCGGTCGGCCAGTGACGCCCTGATAACCATGGTGCCACCTTCAGGGACCGACAGGTCAGTTATCAGTGATGTGATAAAGGATTCCGATGTGACGTTGACGCCGATCCCGGTGTCCTGCCAGGTGGTGGGATATCGGACCCCGTTGATTATGTTGACCTCGGTTCGGATCACGCACCTACAGCCTCCCACGGGGATTTGGCCCCTCCCAATAACACAGGTGACGGTGAAGTTGCCGCCCTGGTCGGTGCGGGGCGTTCCCGCGGCTATTGCATATCCTTCAGGATCGCTCAGGTTCTGAAGATCCCCCAGGGTCATGTTCTCCGGTATCAGGTACAGGCCCACCATGAGCTCGGGTAACGGGAATCCTGTATGGTTGGTGGCGTTCCCCATGACCATGAAGGTATTCTCCGCCCCCTTGCTGACCCATTCGGGAATCAGGCCTATACGCACATTCACATCACCGGTGGGAAAGGACACGTCATCGTCCTCGGGATCGTTGGGATCCGTGCGGGGGTCCCCGAAAACCTCATCTCCATCGGGTTTACCGCCATCATCGGTGTCGGCCTTGGTGGGATCGGTATTCAGCCAACTCTCCTGCTCGCCCACCCGATCGGTGTCGTCCACGGTCACGTTCAGCCCGTCCCACAGGCCGTCATTATCCGTGTCGGGCGAAAGGGGATCTGTCACGTAGTTATCGGCTCCGGGCAACACCTCTTCGGGATCGTCAAGGCCGTCGCCATCGGTATCACTGCTGGTGGCGTTGGTCCCCAGTTCGAATATCTCCTTTCCGTCCGAAAGACCGTCGCCATCGGTATCCGGGTTCATCCAGTCGGTGCCGTAAGTGCCGTTCTCCACGACATCGGGGACCCCGTCATGGTCCAGATCGAACCAGAACTGGTCATCCGAGGCGTTGAGGGGATCAAGGGGAGGATCGTGGATTATCTCAACACCGTCGATCACGGTGCCGCCGTCGGTATCCGGGTTTAGGGGGTCCGTGCCCCACACCTGCAGTTCGTCCCAGTCGGAGATATCATCAAAATCGCTGTCCCGTACCGTGGCATTGGTCCCCATGTCACGCTCGCCCAGGCGTGGTATCCCACCGGAAGTTATGTTGTACCCATCCCAGAGGCCATCGCTGTCGGTATCGTTTTGAAGGGGGTCCGTGGACGGGTACTGACCATCGCCGATCTCTCCCGGATGTGTCCCGTCACCGTCCGTTACGGGTTCGCCGTCCCAGAGACCGTCACCGTCCGTATCGGGATCGTTGGGATCCGTGGGCGCCGGCCGAGTCTCCCGGGTAGATGTTGATCTGAAACCGCCACCGGGCAACTGGCCTCCCCCCCCGGGAATCGTTCCTCCAATTCCGCCTCCACCGGGGCCGGACCCCCCTCCGGTGGACACCGTTCTGAACAGTTCATCCCAATCGCTGAGACCATCCTGATCGGAGTCCTCTAGAAGCGGGTTGGTGGAAGAATATCCATAGTGGGAAGTGAGCTCACCGGGTTTGATCTCCTGGCCGTTGCGGTTGATGTCCAGATCATACCCGTCCAGAAGCCCGTCGCCATCAGTATCGGCCATATCAGGGTCGGTCAGGTATCCGTCATCACCCAGCTGGGATTCCTCCGCGTCCGTGAGACCGTCACCGTCCGTATCGATGTAAGGACCGTCATCCTCCGAAAGAAGCGGGTTCAGATCGAACAACACCTCGTCACCGTCCACCACTCCTCCTCCATCGGTATCGCCTACCCAGGGGCTGGTCTCTCCGGGGTCAAGGATACCGTCCAGACTGCCGTCCTCGTACTCGGCCAGTATGATATCACCCATACGGATGCCCCTGTCCGCCAGGCCGTTTTTCAGGCCCCACTGTCCCCAGCGACGGGACGAGGTGTTGTATCCCCAACCGTCGATCCAGCCGTCCGGCAGGCCATCTCCGTCCGAATCGGGGTTGTTGGGGGCGGTTCCTCCCGCCCGGAGGGTTCGTGACCACTGTGCCCGGGGTGCGTCTTCACGTCCGCCCCCGCCACCTGAGCCTATGACCTCGATGTAATCCGACAACCCGTCGCCGTCGGTATCGATCTTTGTGGGATCGGTGGGATAGCCAAAGGTGCCGTTAACCTCATCGAAATCCCCCACCCGATCGCCATCGGTATCGTTGGACAACGGGTTAGTGATGTATCCGTCATAACCGGCGATCATCTCCTCTCCGTCCGTAATGCCATCATCATCGGAATCGGGGTCGGTAACATCGGTGGGGGGAGAACGGTCCACTTCGGTACCGTCCGACGCGCCGTCACCGTCCGTGTCAGGATCGTCCGGATCTGTACCGTACAGTTCCACCTCGTCTTTGTCAAACAACCCGTCACCATCGGAATCCACTATCTCCCAATCATCGGCGGGATCGCCATTGTCCCGGCCGTATCGCACCTCGCGACCGTCCTCCGCACCACCACCGTCGGTGTCCCATACCAATGGTTCGGTGAAATGCACGTCCAGTTCGGCGCCGTCCGTCAACCCGTCATCGTCCGTGTCGTTTGAGAGGGGGTTGGTATAATGATCGATCTCACCGTTCCTGTCCCAGTCCGTGTCGGATTCATCGATGAACGTGAATATCTCCACATCATCCGTGAGCCCATCATTATCTGAATCCTCGTCCCTGGGATCGGTGAAATGGAGGTATACCTCATCGTAATCCGAGAGGGTGTCATCGTCGGTGTCCCCTTTGAGGGGATCGGTCCTCTCCACTTTGATCTCGTGGCCATCGTCCAGGCCGTCGTTATCGGTATCTGTATCGGTGGGATCGGTATCGTAGTTGAATATCTCGTCACCATCGGATACGTTATCCCCGTCCGTGTCCCAGTTGGAACCATTGAGTATGTAACCGTAATGACCTGTGGGTTCCCAGATGTCTATCAGACCATCGCCGTCGTCATCCTTCTGCTCACTATCATCTTCCGGGTCCAGGGGATCCTTCCCGTTGTGGACCTCGGTACCGTCCATTATCCCTCCCCCGTCGGTATCCTTGTTTAACGGATCGGTGATGTAACCATCCTCTCCCTCCAGCAGTTCCTCCGGATCGTCCAACAAATCATTGTCGGTGTCCTTCCTTGTGGGATCAAGCCCCTGAACCCCGGGTACATCGGGATACATATCCGTAGATACCTCGTAGAAATCCGAAAGGCCGTCACCATCGGTATCACCATCCGTGGGATCTGTCCTGTATCCATCGGACCCCAGGTTGATCTCCTCCCCGTCCAGCAATCCATCGGTGTCGGTGTCGTTGGACAATGGATCGGTGATGTAATTGTCAAAACCCTTCTCCACCTCCTCCCCATCGAGAACGCCGTCACGGTCCGTATCCGGGTCCAGGGGATTTGTGCCCAGGAGTATCTCTTCCTCATCCTTCAGCCCGTCACTATCGGAATCCCCCATGGAAGGGTCATCATCTTCGGGATACAGGGGATCCCGCTCCCTTAGTATCTCCAAATAATCCCCCACCCCACCACCGTCCGTGTCCCTTTTTAGGGGGTCCGTTTCGCCCCCGTTTCCCCAGTCGGTTGTTGAATCAGTCGGGTCATCACCGTCACGTTTTCCGTTCCGGTTGGCGTCCTCCCACCCATCGGGAAGACCGTCTCCGTCCGTGTCCCTGTTCAGGGGGTCGGTGATGTAACCATCGGTGTTGTCCAGTTCCACCCCGTCCGGAAGCTCATCGCCATCCGTATCTGACAACGTTGGATCGGTTCCCGCATCCAGCTCACCGGGCCTGTCCGTCTGGTCAACCGTCATGTTAAAACCGTCCAGAAGACCGTCTTGATCCGTATCATTGTCCAGGGGATTGGTGCGGTATCCAAAGTTACTGTTGAGCTCCTCGCCATCGGTGAGACCGTCTCCGTCCGTATCGGCTTTCAGGGGATCCGTTCCCAGCCCGTGCACCTCCTGACCGTCCTTCAATCCGTCACCGTCCGTGTCGGGGTTGGAGGAGTTTGTGCCAAGCCGATCCTCCTCTATGTTGAGCAGACCGTCACCATCACCGTCACCGCTGGACTCTGAATCCGGGTCCAGGGGATTTCTGAACTGGTTGTAGTATTCCTCACCGTCCATGGCACCGTCACCGTCGGTGTCTGGATTCAGGGAATCCGTGTGATGGTCCACCGCCGGACCTCCTGTCCAGTTGACTGTGGAGTAGGGAATGTAGTTATTGATCTCCTCGTAATCGGTGAGGCCGTCATCGTCCGTGTCCTTCAGGGTCCAGTTTGTGCCGAAGGTCTCGTTCTCCGCCTCGTTGGTCAGCCCGTCGCCGTCAAAATCCTCCTCCACCTCTTCATCCGTATCATCGTCTTCATCATCATCCCCCTCGTTTCCCTGGAGGGTTCCGCCGCCGTCTCCTCCGGGTCCGTCATCCGTGATAACCGATGTATCGTTCCCGTCACCCCCAACACCGGTGCCCCCGTCTTCACCGATATTCTGGGGCGTTACCTCTATTTGGACCCAGCCGAAGTTGAGGAAATACAGCTCTACCCAGGCGTGCTTGTGACCCTCCTTGAAAAGCCTCAGGGGAACATCCGACTTGGAGTGGTTCAGTTCTCCGATCGAGTATCCCTCCACAAGCCTGGACGGTATCCCCGCATAACGGCACATCATGGCGTAGGCCGAGGCGAAGTGGGTGCAGGAGCCCTCGTGATTTATGTTCAAGAAATAGTAGACAGGGTCGTATCCCTTCTGGTCCGGGGGTGGATTGAGGTTGTAGGTGTTGTTCCCTTTCAGGTATTTGGAGAGGGCCATGGCCTTCTGGAACGGCTGGTCAATCCCGGAGGTGACCTCCAGCGCGGTCTCCCGAACGAAATCCAGGCCGTATGCATAGGAGCGGGGTTCTACCAGATAATCGGAGAAAAGGTTGGGATCCGGAAGGTTTGCAGCCCTCAGCTCGTCCATGTCGTAATCGAACACCAGGGCTGTGAAATTGTAGCTCCTGACATACTCCTCCACATAAAAACAACGTTCCTTGTCATAAATTATGGTCGGAACCGCACTCACCCCTGGATGAAGGTCCGGATCCAGGACCACATCTGTAACGCTCGTGGTGTGGAGGGTCGTTGGGATGTAACCCTTTACCGAGCCCACCAACTGCACACGGTATTCCACGTCCCGAGGGGTGCCGCTGATTCGGGTAATATCATCCAGTGACAAAGGTGAACTGTAGTCCTCTTTCCCGGTGGTGCTTATGGTCCAGTGGCCATTTTCATATCTATCGTAGGACCGGAGCCTCAGATACCTGGACCGGTCGGACGGGAAAAGACGGAACAACTCCTGATCTGTCTCGTTACCGTAGAACTCATCCAGTTCCAGGTCCTGCTCGCCTGAAAGGGATGTGGGTGGGCCGTCTGGATGGTTGGGATCTGTTCCGGCGATCATCTCCTCCAGGGCGGTCATGCCATCTCCATCCGTGTCTGAAAGAGGATCGCTCACGTCGTAGTATTGCTGCCAGTCATCATCCAGCCCATCCTTGTTGTCGTCCCTGTAAGCGTCGTTGATCTGATCGAAGGCATCCGGTATACCGTCCCCATCGGTATCCGGATCAAAGGGATCCAGGCCGCGGTTGACCTCCACCCCGTCACCCAAACCATCATTATCAGAGTCCAGGTCCCTGATGTTTGCCTGACCGTCTCCATCGATATCTCCCATGGGAAGCAGGTCCGATTGGTTCAAAACCGACCGAGGCATTTCTCTTATCCCTTTTTCAACCTGGGTGTGGATACCTTCCCAGTAACCGGTCTCCGTCCAGTCATCCAGGCCGTCGTTGTCGGTATCGGGGTCCAGGGGATCGGTCTCATTATCCTGGAGGATCCCGTCACCGTTGACATCCTCGTAGAAATCCGCCAGATTGTCGCCATCGGAATCCGTGGGGGTGATGGAACCGCTCTCACCCTCACCTCGTTTCACATGCTGGGATTCCTTACTTTCAATAAAGGGAAGGTACGGAACAGCTGTGAAAATGAGTACAAGGGCAATTAACAAGATGAATATCTTTCCCCGCATGTTTGACCCGCTTCCTCACGCTGGTTGCCCGCTGGCAACCCGATCGCTAGGTAACCACTATTAATTATTATATTAAATATTGTTGGTACATGAATAAACCGGCCCGGAGGCCTTGCCCGGGGATCATGGAGTGACCCCGTTGCCCGGGGACATTCACCATTTCACGGCCTCCGTGCGATTCATGCGAAGTAGGGACTGACAGATTCCGTGACCAACCATACCAAAAAAAAGGCAAGGTGGGCCGCGATGGAATATACGGTGGACCGTTTCCACTTTAACCGGGAATAATCATCATCGGGTACGTATTCCCTGGTCACCTGAACATAGATCAGCAACCCTGACAGTCCCATGCCGACCAGAATGAAAGGTATGGCACCCGTTATGAACCCCTCCAGAAGGTATATGACCAGGGCCCCTCCGAAGAATGTCACAAAAACAATGCTGTAAAGAAGCAGCAAGGACCGAAATCCCCTGGAGGAATAGGCCTCCGTTCGGGTCCATGCCCAGTACAGCAGGAACGCGTCCAGCAGTATGAAAATATGCGGTATACCGACGCCCATCACCTCTGCTATTGCAGGTGGTATTTTAAAGGTTTGGGGTGAAGGCTTCCCGCTTACTTCCCCCAAAATACGAACAAAACACTCGTTGGATCGCATTATGCATCCTTTTTGACTCAGGAAAAGGTAGAAGTCACTAGTCCGGATACAGGTTAATCACTGGGGGACATGTGGCTGCTTGAACCTCTGAGCCTGTTCGTGATCGCCATCAGCCTGCTGGCAGTTCCAGTGGGCCTGTATCTTGACAGAAAACACGGCATTTCCCTGACCATGAGCCTGACCATGGTGAACTTCATCATATTCATGGCCACCATGCTGGCCCTGGAATACTCGGCAGGCGGCGCCCGGGCAGTGTATCAACTGTCCTTCGCTCCCAACACATTGTTCCATCCCACCGGGGACACGGTCCACTCCATCTACACCCACATGTTCATGCACGGGGGGATAGTCCATCTCTTCATGAACATGATATTTTTCATCATACTGGGAAGTTTTCTGGAGGAGAAGATCGGTGTTTACCGGTTCGCCGCCTTATACCTTGGCGCCGGGTTCATCTCCACCATATTTTCCGCCCTGGCGTATGCATCCATGGGTAATATCCACATCCACACCCTGGGGGCCTCCGGGGCCATATCCGGAGTGGTGGGAGCGGTTGCTGTCCTATATCCCAGGGAAAGCATCTCCCTGGGATTCCGGTTCAGGACATGGCCTCTGTGGATGATGGCCATGTTCTTTTTGATTTTTGAATCCGTACTCATAATGCCCGGACTTCTGGGCCAGGACCTCAACGACGGTATCAACCATTTCTCTCACCTGGGTGGCTTTCTGGGGGGATTTATCCTGGCAGTGGCAATGGCACGGAGAGTGGGATCGGATGAGGACGGATCGGAATCGGCACATATTTCATCGTCGGAATTGAAATCCCTTGAAGAAATGGCAATCGATGATGATCTTCGGCAACTATATTCGAAGATCGAGAAAGAGGATATCAAAGACGTACGGGACGCTTGGGTGGAGCATTTCCTCAAGAAGGCCCGTTGTCCCGGTTGCCACAAACCACTCAGCGTGGACGGGACCTCCGGCCGCTGCAGCTGCGGGTACAGGATCAGGATAAAATGACCCGGGACGGCCGCATCTGAACCTTCTATTTTTTTAATTATACGTTTTCCGACCTACCAACGGCAATAACATTTTTTCCAGGGCATGATGCGGGAAGGGAATTTTGTCAGCCGATCCTATTAAGCTTTACCGAGGAGATCGTTGCACCCTATCATTATATTCACCATAAAATATTAATATGTGACAACGATTTATATACCTGGTTCCTTATAAATAAGGGTCACTAACAAGGGTGGTAACTTGAAAGTGAATAACGAGGTGATTGAACTCCTAATATCAATTGGGGTGCCCAAGAAGACTGCAAAAACGCTTGTCTATCTTTCCACCGGGGAGGACTTGGCGTCCCAAAACATACAGAGTGCGACGGATCTGAGACAGCCGGAGGTTTCCATTGCCCTCCGAGAGCTTGAAAACAGAGGCTGGGTAACAAAGAAGAACTACAAAAAAGAGGGAAAGGGTCGACCCATTCAACTCTACACCCTCACAGTACCCCTGGACAACGCTGTCAATGTTCTGGTAAAATCAAAAAAGTCCGAAATTGAACGGATGGAGAAGAACATCCATCGGCTGCAACAGATCGTCTGAAAACGTATTAGGACACGTATCTATCGGTCAAGACAACGGCCGAATGGCTCAACCTATCCCAGTATTGACCTTATCGAAATAATGGTTCTGATATCGGTCAAGGATACCCGTTTGCATCAAAGGCATATTTCCCTGATGCCGTTTTCGGATGCCACCACTACCCTGTGGGTCAGACCGAGGAACAGACCGTTCTCAATAACCCCTGGAATGGTGTTTATTTGGCGTTCCAAGGAGACTGGATCTCCGATGCCGGATGGGAACCAGCAGTCAAGGATATGGTTCTCCTCATCGGTAATGCAGGTGTTTCCATCCCGTTTCCGGAACCTGGGCTCAGCGCCTAAGCGTTCGAGATGCTCCACGCACGTGGATGCTGAAAATGGAAGGACCTCCACCGGCAGGGGGCATTTGGTCCCCAGCCTGTCCACCATCTTGGAATCATCCACCACAATGATCTCAATCTTGCTTGCACTGGCCACGATCTTTTCCCTTAGCAGGGCGCCTCCCAGTCCCTTGATCAGGTTTAGGGACGGATCCACCTCGTCTGCACCGTCTATGGTGAGGTCCAGCACCGGATCTTTTTCGAGGTCCGTTAAAGGAACCCCGTGCTCAAGTGCCAGCTTCTGGGTCTGGATGCTGGTGGGAACCCCCCTGAGGTCCCATCCCTCCCGGACCAGTTCTGCTATCCTTAATATTGCATAATAAACGGTGGATCCCGTACCCAGCCCGAGGACCATTCCATCCTTCACATGAGATACCGCCCTTTCGGCAGCCTTCTTCTTAAGCTGCTGCACCGTATCCAGATCGGTTTGGTTTGTCAAAAGATCACCCAATAATGTCATCGTTTCCTGTTGCGCCGGGATCCCTTCTTGCCGCGTCCTGACTTCTTGCCCCGCTTCCGCGATCCTCTGCCACCCTTTCCCCCTTTCTCCGCCTCTTCCCACTCCACCTCTTCTTCCTCTGCCTCTTCTTCCTCTGCCTCTTCTTCCTCCGCCTCTTCTTCCTCCGCCTCTTCTTCCTCCGCCTCTTCTTTCTCCGCCTCTTCTTCCTCCGCCTCTTCTTTCTCCGCCTCTTCTTTCTCCGCCTCTTCTTTCTCCGCCTCTTCTTTCTCCGCCTCTTCTTTCTCCGCCTCTTCTTTCTCCGCCTCTTCTTTCTCCGCCTCTTCTTTCTCCGCCTCTACGTCCTCCGCCTCTTCTTCCTCCGCCTCTTCTTCCTCCGCTCCTACCTCACCAGACCCTTTATCATCAATTACAGGGTCATCGGAGATCTCCTTTTCAAGTCCCTCTTCCAGTTCTTCCCTCTCCTGGACCTCGGACTTATTTTCCCTGGACGACCCGCCCTTGGTTTCTCCGCCTCCGATTTCCAACCCGGACATGTCCAAATCCGAGTTATCATCCGGATCCGAATCCACCGAACCGCTGGCTTCCATGATGCGATCCACAAGATCGGCCTTATTGCCGGATATCTTTAGTCCCCCCTCCCGGCACAGTTGTTTCAATTCCTTCTTCAACATCCCCTCCAGGTCCTTTCTTAGGGCATCGGCATTCAATTCGGGTTCCGGTTCTATCTTAACCGGCTCAACGGGTTCTGTTTGCCCAGCACCATCTTCGGCATCTACGGCCACGGCTTTTGGCATCTCCACCGCTTCCTCTTTCAGGGGAGGTTTGCTGATCTCGGGTTTGGCCGTCTCGGGCTTGGCTGTCTCGGGCTTGGCGGTCTCGGGTTTGGCTGTCTCGGGTTTGGCTGTCTCGGGTTTGGCCGTCTCGGGTTTGGCTGTCTCGGGTTTGGCTGTCTCGGGCCCAGGTTTCTCCCCAGATGACGATTTCTGGGAATCTCCCACTGGCCCAGGAATGGGGAATTCCTTTTCCAGGATTTTCTCCCATTCATCCTTGGGCATCTCCAGTACCATATCTACCAGGGTCTCTATCAACCTGGACTGCCCCTCCCTAACTGCCATGGATTCAAGGGCCAACGATACCAGGTCCTCCTCTTCCAGCTCACCCTTATCTTTTGATTTGTCCCGATAGTATCGTCCCTGTTCCACCAGCATGTCCCATGTCATCAGGCCATCTATATGAACGGACTTCAAACCCACTTCCAGGATATCCGCCTTCCTCTTCACCTCCTCCACAGCCTGGTGGATTGATGTTTTGGAGGTGTCCATCAGGTTGAGGGATACAAAGGTCCGATCGCCTTCCTTGAGGTGAAGACCGCGCACGGCCTTGAGGCTTCCCGGTATGCGTTTTATCTCTCCTTGCTCATCATTCACCGGTTGCCCGTTCTCGTCCCGGATGATGGAACCGCTTTCCCGAACGTCCTCGGAAATCGATCTGGCCACCATTTCATCGTCAGTATCAAGTTCTATATCAATCGTGAGATAGGGTCTCCTGGCACCCACGGCACAGGCCCCGTGTTTTTCCAAAAACTTCCTGGGACCCATGTCAGGTTCCCAGTCATCCTCGGTTATCTTGCGGGCAAAACCCTCCAGTTGGTCCTTGCGGAGTTCGTCCAGTTCCTGCCTGTCGGTCTTGGCAGCGGCCTCAGAGAACAGATATATCGGTAGGCTGAACTTTTGGGAGACCTCCTTGGCATATTCCTTGGCGTATAAAACGGCATCTCGAAGGTACAGGTCTATCATGGGCATGAATACCACCACATCCACGGCACCTATCCGCGGATGCTGTCCCTGGTGATCGGTCATATCTATCAACTCCAGGGCCTTCTCTGTCGAGGAAATTGCCAATTCCAGGACTGCCTGCGGTTCACCGGCCAGGGTGAACGATGACCTGTTCTTGTCCGCATCGGCCATCCATCGTACAACCCGGGCATCATCAGTTCTCTTCAAAGAATCCAAAATCGAGCTGAGTTTGTCCGGGTCCCTTCCCTCACTGAAGTTCAGACGGCAGGCCAGTGTCCTAGACATGTAACTCCCCCCGGGTTTGACCGATGTTTAGGTATTGTTCCACGGGGTATATCCTTTATGGTCCCGGTAAATGGAAGGATTTGAAGACCGCCATTGCCAAACAACGGCTAGAGCCCAACCCGACAACATCCCTCTTCCAGGGGACAACCCCGGCAGGCCGGACGGGCCCTGCATCTTTCCTTCCCGTGTTCCACCAGCAGGGCATGGTATTCATTGAAAAGACCTGTATCCTCTTTCAGGTTCGAGGTGAAATAGTCCTGTACCTCATGATAGTCCCGGGTGGACAGTAGCCCCAGCCTGGTGAATATCCGGATCGTGTAGGCATCCACCACGAAGACCGGTTTACAGGCCCCGTAGAGTATGATGGAATCGGCTGTCTCCGGACCGATCCCATGGAGGGACAGCAGTTCCCTTCGAAGGATATCAATATCCTGGTACAGCATATCCTCAAGGCACCCATTATGGGAAATTACAACATGATCGCAGAACATCATAAGACGCCTGGCCTTCTGGTTGAAGTAACCGGAGGGCCTTATGGCCTCTGCGATATTCTCCCGGGTAGCCGAGTGCATACTTTCCAGGTCCAGTATTCCCCTCGATTTGAGATTATCAATGGCCTTTTCCACGTTGGACCAGGCGGTGTTCTGGGTCAATATGGCACCGACGCACATCTCAAAGGGTGTCTCGGCTGGCCACCAGTGACGGGGACCGTAGGTCTCCAGCAACCTGTCAAAAACCTCCCTGGGATTCATACTCTTCAGTTGGCGTCACCCCAAAAAAAGGTACCAGGCGGGCACGGTTGATATCCTGGCTCGATGCTGCGGTATCCAAACCCCTTCTCGATCCCGCTACCCCACGAGCGTCGCGAGTCCACGGTTGGGCTGCTCCCTTCCGGATCTGACCTGGTTCCCATGGTGAAGCATACGAATGCTGCCCTCCAGCAACATCCGCATCCGCCTCTGACCCCGAGGGACAAAATCTCATCGTCAGGGTTCGGCACAACACCTCGCTGGTTACACCGTCCATGCCGTTCGGTCCCCCGTATAGACCGGATTGGAGCGTCCGAAGACGAGGGAGGGCCTAGCTCCCCACCTAGCCTGGCCCGCAAACGTAGGTTCAACCGATTGAAAAAGATTGCGGTATGGTAATCGATGATCATATGGGCCCAAATGTAACTATTGTTCACCTACAGAAATGAAGTTCGAGGGGGCCTCCACGCGAAATCCCGGTCGGCAAACATTTATATATGCGCATTTCAATAATTTCAATTGCACCGAGGCATCCGAATAGCGCCTCGGAGGATGGGAAACAGATGACCGACCGAATTGACCTTGCCAACGGCAGGATCCTTTTCAACGGCAAGTGGATGTCACTGCAGGATCTGTCCATGAACGTTCTGTTCAAACTGGACACGGGAAGCTGCGACATAACACCCGAGGCCCACGCCATGGACGCGTTGGGCTCTGCCCTTACGGATTCCGTCGACTGGTATTGATTTAAAAAAAAATGACGGATCGGCCCGAAGGCCAATTAATCTCAGCGCAAGCCCTGTTAATGGTTCCGGGGATACTGTTCCATACTGTTTTTCATACTGTTTTCATACTGTTTTCATACTACCGGTTTTTATAATACCGGATACCACTTGCATACCTTGTCCAAAAAGCCACAACCGGCCCACAAACCACCTCGCCCCTGTGTCATTGATTCTGTGTCTTTGGGAAACAAGCATTTTGTAGGAGCTCCACCATCGCCCACCTGACCCGCCCGATGCATGGAGGGATAACCGTGACAGATGCAGAAACATTGGATGACGTACCCGGGATAGAGAGCATGGACAAGGGAGATATGGCCAGGGCCCTCAGCGGTTTCCCCAGTCAGCTAAGGCTCGGGACCGAGCCCGATGTCCTCAGTGGCTTTACCAGGACCCTGTCAGACCGAATGATATCGAACGTGGCCATCTGCGGCATGGGCGGATCGGCCATCAGCGGTGATATAATTGAGGGCTGGATAGGTTCAAGATGCGGAGTGCCTCTGGCCACGGTGAGAGGGTATCGACTTCCTGGATGGGTTGACGAAAAGACCCTGGTGATATGCGTAAGCTATTCCGGTAACACCGAGGAGACCCTGGCCAATGCCAGGGAGGCCGAAAAGAGGGGTTGCGCACTGGCAGCTGTGTGCTCGGGGGGAAGGCTTGCTGATTTTTTCGATGGAAAGGGACCGGTGCTTGGCGTACCCCCGAATCAGCAGCCCAGGGCATCATCGGGCTGGCTTCTGTGCCGGGTTGCGGACCTTCTCATCTCCGCCCAAGTTACATCGGAAGGGCTTGCCGAGGATATCCGGGAGGCCAGGGAAATTCTTGAACAAATGGAAAAAGAGCTTAGCGTGAACGTTCCCACCGATTCCAATTCGGCAAAGGACATGGCCATAGGACTGCAGGGCAGGATTCCCGCCATTTACGGGGCCGAACACCTTACAGTTGCTGCCCGGAGGTGGCAGACCCAGATCAACGAGAACGGGAAGGTTCTGGCATGGTGGGGTAGCTTCCCCGAGATGAATCACAACGAGATCGTGGGATGGGCAGGCGGGGACCTATCCCAATGCACCGCAATTTTTCTCAGGGACGATGGTTACCACCCCCAGATCCACAGAAGGATGGACTACACCCGGGATGTGATAGTCAAGGGCGGCGGAGCTGTGAGGGAGGTCTCCTCCCTGGGCAGCGGGCACCTTGCCAGGGTACTGAGCACCGTGTACGTGGGAGATTGGGTCAGCTTCTACATGGCCATGCTTCGGGGATTGGACCCGTCGCCTGTTGAGGTAATAGAGGGGTTAAAGGTCCACCTGGCCAGTAAATGAGTTACGATCCCTGACCAGTGAATTGGAACCGCTCCACTTCGGAAATCAAATTAGAGAGATTATCCCGGGCCGCCAGGGCAATATCTACCTATGGTCAAACGCAGTTTTTTATCGCTCACTGGGGCGGGCGACCCTGAACCGGACGGCCCGCCACGGGCGTTTGGGCAGCGGGTTTTCCGGGATGTGATCCCTGGAGTGGAGCGGGATGGGTGCCCTGGGGGGCCACAGGTTGGCCAGGAATGTAATTGTATTGATGTCCACCGTAGAAACCGGGCTGGTTTGTCCTTTGCTCTATGAGTTTTCTTTCCGCCAGTATCTCGGATTCACCCATCTGGGACTGGGAATGATCTATCTTCACCTGGGTCTGGAAATCTATGACATCCAGCTGTTTTTTCAACTCCACCGACTCCTTCTTGGAGATGCTGAAAATGACCGCCACCCCCACCACAATCAGTATTATGAGGATAATGGTCATGATCGGAACGGTGTTGGTCATGGTGAGCCCCATGCCGGAAAGCGGACCGGTGGCCGGTTCCTCCTTTCCCACAAAGGAAACATTGAATGTGTAGTTGTATGTGGGTGATACGTAGTCCTTTCCCTTCTGGGTGTAGGAGAAATTGAAGGTTACCCCTACACTCATTGTGTAATCCGAATATTCGTCACCGTTGGGTTCCCGGAATATATGGGTCACCTTTGCCTGGTCCGGTTCGTTGATCGGGGTCCCATCATCCAGGAGCCAATAATATCCGGTGATGGTGCCCTCCTCAATGCTGCTGTCGGACCCGTCGAGGATCACCGAAACCGCGGTTTCTCCCACATCGCTTTCCAGCTTGTAGGTCCCGGGCTTGCCCTTGACAATTGAGAGTTCCTTGTTATCCTTGTCCAGTATCCCCACCTGCATCTGGGGCAAATTGATCTTCACCACTTCCAATTGATAGGTGTTATCAGGGTCCCACTCAGAGGGTACCGCACCGTCGAAAACCTCTATCCACACGGTCACCATTCCCTCGATGGCCACCACCGCCGCCAGATCGATGGTCGCCTCGAACTCCTTTTCCTTGTTGCCCACGCCGGTGATCAGGTTCGCGTCTTCCACATGGAGCTGGGTATAGGTTCCATCGCCATTGTCCCTCTGCAGGTGGACCTTGACGTACACCACCTCCGTCCCCTTGTCCCAATCGTTACCAAAATCCTCATCCATGACCAGGCCTGTCATCTTCAGATCCGAAATGCTGCCTGGCTCATTCTTTATCTCCACCATGGTTTGCTTGTTGGGCATTATTTGCTTTGTTCCGAATTTCAATGAGGAACTTACCACCTCAGGTGGATCGGGACGCAGCGCCTGGTTCACCGTCACCACCACTTTCCTCTCGGCCTTGAAGCCCTCTTCATCCTGGGCAAAGAATGTGATGTGATGACGGCCATCCGATGTATTCTTCGTATCCCATTGTGCTTTGTATTCAAAAGGAAAGTCCGTGGGTAGCATTGCCACAACTGACCCGTCATCCACCCGGGCCTCCACCTTGGTGATGTCGTTTTCGTATTCCGACTCAACGATTATGTTGGCCTCCAGGGTAACAACTCCGAAAAGCACATCCTCGGGTTTGGGAAGTTCGATGCTCAGATCAAGCATGGTGATATTGATCTCCACCTCGGTGTAACCGACCACCCTGATGTTCTCCTCCATGGCAGTCACCCCGAACACATCGGCAGATATCCTGTACTGGACGTTTATCTTGTTCTGGGTGGAGAACCATATTCCCGGTAGATTTATCAGGACCTGACCATCGTTGGACTCCTGATCATCCGGTATCCTGTCCTGGAGAGATCCGTAGCTTGTGGGTGTGAAGAAGCTCACGGTACCATCCAGGGATTTGGCGGTGCCGTCTTCCTGAAGAATTACCCGGAGCCAGAAGTAAATGCCGCCGGCGGTGTCCGAGCCGATGGGTTCGATCTTGGTATAATCATTGATATTCGGATTGACTATGGTGACACCGGGTGATTTGACCTTTAGCAGTCCCACATCGAATTCGGTTTGGGCATCGCTGAAGACCGCCATCTGACCTGCATCCACCCCAATCTGATTGGACCCTTCCAGGGTCAGCCAGTTGTCGAACCCGGGATCCCCGCCGGCCCCCGGGTCACCTCCCCTGCATGCTATGTCAGATTCATCTATTATAATACTCGTGGCCGTCAACTCTGCGAGGATCATCTCACCGCCGTTTCCCCCCTTGCTGCCGGAGGACATTCCCCCCGGGCCCCCTTCGACCTTAAGCGAGGAGTCCTGAATGCTCATGGACCCGCTCTCGGTGGTCAGTGAGAACTCTGCCTGGCCGCCAGTACCGCCGACAGAGCCCTGGGAATTACCACCGGCTCCACCCTTCACCGTTATCGATGATCCATCAGTGATGTCGATGTCCCCTTCTGCGTTTACGGAGAACTTTCCAATCCCACCATTCGATCCTGCGCTGTCACCTCCGTCCTCGCCAGCTCCCCCCACCACGCTCAGGGTGGAGGATCCCATGACCGAAAGTGCTCCGGACATCTGATTGGCCTTGATCTGACTCTTTCCACCTTTCCCGTCGGTCTGGGTCCCGTTGGTCACGGAAAGGGACGATCCATCGGTAATTGTTATTGATTCACCGTAGAAACGGAAGTACCCGCCCTTGACGTTGAGCGATCCGCCGTTGCTGATCTCCAGGGTGGCCCCGCTGTCAGCGGTAAAGAACCCTGCATCCTCTCCATCGAGGCTGATTGATGCTCCCTTGATGGAAAGTTTCACATTGGGGCCCAGATGTATGAAGGAATAGGTGTTACCGGAACCCAGCGTTTCGGACTCGCTTAACGTCAACCCTTCCCTCAGCGCCGGAGCGTCCCGCGATCCCTGGTCAGTATCATCCGGAGCTACCTTCATAACCGCCCCAGCAGGTGACAGGGCGCTGACCAATAGGGAAACCAAAATCGTTGTGAACAACAGGATATTCTTCAACCGGACATTCATGGCAATCCTTCCAGTAATGGTTCTAGATTTCAGCAAATATTCTCCCGATTTTCACGTTCATCGACCGGACACACCTCACCTGGAACTGGCGGAATAGGTTCTCTGGCCGCCCAGATCGATGAGTCTTTCCATGTTCTTTGTCTGCTGGGTGTGGGTGTATGCACCGTATCCGATCCATCCGATCCCGGAAACGATGAACAGAACCAGTAGGATTGTCTCCATGGCACCAAAGGTCTCGCTAAAGAGTATCAACATGGACAGGGCAAGGGTTGCACCGCCAATGCCAAAACATACCTTCTTTGTGGACTTGGCCTTATTGACCTTGGAGATCATGGTGATCTTGGCCTTGCTAAGCTCGGCCTGCTGAGTGTATACATCAGGAGACCTACCGCTGATATAATCCATTCGGGACATGGTGGATCACTTCCACCCAACGTTATGGGAAATATAAGTGTTTTTACTTTATATTCAATAAATGCCGCAAAACAAGAAAGGGGCAAAAGGTTTAAAACAGGATTTTCGTTGAGCCCAGGGATAATCATGGAAGTCCGACTCCTGGAAAAGGGCAAAGATACAATAGAGCTGGAGATGGACGGTGTCAACGAGACCGTTCTCCATCCCCTCAAGAAGTATCTTACCCAGGACAAGAAGGTCTCCCTGGCCACCTACTCACTGGGCCACCCACAGCTGGAAAAGCCCAAGCTGTTCGTGAAGGTTTCCGATGGTAAACCCCAGGCCGCCTTGAAGAGGGCCACCAAGGCACTCGCCAACGAGTACAAGGAGCTTAGGGACCTGGTCGAGAAGAAATGTAAGTGACCTGAGCGGTCATGGCAATTGAACGGGGGGAACGTTTGGAATCGCCCGTCGCCGAGGCAGAGCTGGGCATGGAGCTCTTCTTTTCAGATACCCGAAGGCTCGGCGGCAAGCTGCGCACCGTGGCAGAAGATTTCATGGTTGAGGAGATACCCGCAACCCTGCCCACATCGGAAAACGGCCCCTGGACAGCATTCATCATCAAGAGCCGTAACTGGGAGACCCATCGTCTTGCCGGCGTTCTGGGTTCAGTTCTCAGGGTAGGTAGGGACCGGGTCCGTTTCGCCGGAACCAAGGACAAAAGAGCCGTCACATCACAGCAGATGACCGCACCTGTTCCACCGGATGCCTTGAACGGCATTACCCTTAAGGATCTGGAGATCGTGTCAAAACAGAGGGTTGCCCGGTCAATCAAAATGGGAGAACTCAGGGGCAATCGGTTTGACATAACTGCCCGGGGTCTGGAGTTATGCGGAGAGGAGCTGTCATCAACGGTTCAAGAAACCGCAGAAAGCCTAAAAGAGCTCGGCGGCTTTTATAATTATTTCGGGGTGCAGAGGTTCGGCAGTATGCGTCCCATCACCCATCTTGTGGGGAAGAAGATCATAGACGGCGATGTGGAAGGAGCCGTGATGATGTTTTTGGGCAATCCCCTTCCAACGGACCCCACAGAGGAGAGGGAGGCCAGATATCTCATTGAAAACGAAAGGGATTTCTGTCGATGGGCCCGGGAGCTGCCAACGCACCTGGGCCTTGAAAGGGGACTCTGTCGAAAACTCGCCGAGGCGCCAAAAGACTTTCTGGGTGCCCTCAAAGTTATGCCCCGAACACTGCAGTTGATGTTCGTTCACTCCTATCAATCCTACCTGTTCAACATGACCCTCAGTCGAAGGGTCAGAAACGGGCTTCCCATGAACGATGTGGTGGAAGGGGACATTGTCCTGCCGGTGGACAGGGACGGGATAGCCGATCAATCCTCACCCGTGGAAGTTGGACCTGGCAATCTCTCTCGGATCGTCCAACAGGTCAAGAAGGGAAGGTGCGCACCCACTGCTCCCCTGTTCGGTGTTGAAACACCCCTGGCCCGGGGCGATGCCGGAGAGGTGGAGAGGGCGGTTCTGGATGATGCCCAAGTAGAGGCAAAGGATTTCATCATACACGAACTCCCCAGGCTAACCACCAACGGTACCAGAAGGGTTTTGCTTGGACCAGTGAGAGATTTCCATTGGGAGACCGGATCATGTAAAGAGGCCGTGGCAAGATTCCGTTTCTCCCTCCCTCCCGGTACCTATGCAACCTCCCTGCTTCGGGAATTCCTCAAAACGGATATCCGTAACTACTGAATCTGTAAATATTGACAGGCCGTGGACACTGCCGTTGCAGATCACAACGGACCGAACGAGGTGTGACCGCCATATGGCCCAAGCTGAGTAAATAATGGTAAACGGACACACGGGTACGGGGAGAACGTGGGTATTTCAGCTTGGAGGCGCTTCAACCCTTTCGTCTTTTTTCTCCTCATCCTTCTTTTCCTGAATACCCGATTCTATGTGGTTCTTCCTCACCAAAGCGTATAGGATCAATCCTATAAAACCGCCTATGAAACAGAACACGAACCACAGAACCGGAGGTAGGTCAACCTTCTTGGCATCCCCATGGACCAGGAAAGCCAGTATCAAGTTGATCACAATGACGATTATCATAATAAACCATATCCACTTGGCCAGAAACCCGATCACCCCTTCATCATCGTCATCCGCCTCCTGGGCAGTTACGGTTCCTGAAAAGGCCACAAGTCCCACAAGGACCACAAAGAAAAGCGCAAAGAGAGTCTGGCGGTTCATGAATATTCCACCTTCAAACGGCCCTTATGACATGCCTGGGCACGCCAATTATGGCCACCAATAGTGGCAAGAGGGTATTTTCTATTTAAGGATATTGAATCAATACCGTCGGTCTTGGGGGTAATTGTTATCTCTTTGAGGAGGGAAACCGGCCTGAGGAGGATACGGGGGTGCGGGATATGGGGGTGGATAATAAGGCGGGGGATAGGGTGGTGGATAAAAACCCTGAGGCGGGTATCCAAAAGGGGGGGCATAATAGGGTGGGGCATAATAGGGTGGGGGATAGGGCCTTCCTCCGATGGGATGGTCCTTTCTTATCACTATATATACAATAAAAACCACGAAGGCTCCCAACCCTCCAAAAATAAAGCCCATTGCCAGGATCGCAATGAGCCAAATGGGACCGTTCATGCCCCTTTTTTCGGCATCCTTGTATACCCATACCGCCATGACTATTACAATGACAATGAGGATGAGTATTATACTGATGCATATCATAGAAAAACCAAGGAATGGGTCCATTTCAATCACAACGGTTCGGCCTCTTCCAACAATCCTCACGGATGCAGTTCCACATAAATAAATCGTTCCTGAATGATGATAAGGAGGTTGATAGGCTTCCACTTTCGGACACCTCCCCCCAGACGCTTTAATACCCATTAGACAAATTTGGTGTTGGCGATTTCATGGAGAATGAAGAAATCGAGAGCTTAATGGGCGTTGGACAGTCCACCGCGGACAAACTGCGGGAGGCGGGGTTCAATGATATGATGGCGATAGCGGTTGCATCACCTTCTGTGCTGGCGGAACTGGCAGAGATTGGTGAGGGTACGGCTGTCAAGATAATAAACGCCGCTCGAAAGGCGGTGGACATCGGCGGTTTCGAAACCGGCGATCAGATCATGAAGAGAAGGGAAGAGATACACAAGATATCCACGATGTCAAAGGCCTTCGACGAGCTACTTGGAGGGGGCGTGGAAACCCAAGCCATAACCGAATTCTACGGGGAGTTCGGTTCCGGGAAAACCCAAATTGCTCACCAGTTGGCCGTGGTGACATCCCTCCCTGTGGAGGAAGGGGGACTTGAAGGTGAAACGGTTATAATAGACACCGAGAACACCTTTCGCCCAGAACGCATATCCCAGATGGCCAGGGGACTCGAATTGGAACCGGAGGATGTGCTCAAACAGATCCACGTGGCCCGGGCCTACAACTCCCATCACCAGATGCTTCTCATGGACAAGGTAATGGAAATATCCAGGGAAAGACCCGTCAAACTCCTGATAGTCGATTCCCTCACCGCCCATTTCCGGGCGGAGTTCGTGGGGCGGGGGACCCTGGCCGACCGGCAGCAGAAATTGAACAAACACCTCCACGATCTTTTGCGTTTCTCAGATATATACAACGCGGCCGTGGTTGTGACCAACCAGGTACAGTCAAAACCGGACACATTCTTTGGCGACCCCACCCGTCCCATTGGCGGCCACGTTGTGGGCCATACAGCAACCTTCCGCATATATCTGCGTAAGAGCAAGGGAGGAAAACGCATATGCCGATTGATAGATTCACCGAGCCTTCCCGAGGGTGAGGCCGTGATAACCATAACCGAACAGGGTGTCAGGGACTGAAAACTACCCATGTCTCGCCTAAAACGGATTCGGGTTACGGGAAATTCCCAAATCCACAGGACCGAGGGATTCTCCCGGCACTGGCCGCAAACCCCATCGGGGAACTAAAGTGCCTGAAAAACACGATCACGTGGATTTGATGAATTCGGCGATGAAGTCCTTGACATCATTTTCATCGGGAATGGTCAGGGACTTGTTGTACCTCTTGGTCTTATCAGAGGCGTAGTAGCCTCTGGATATGGAAATAAATTCCTGACCATCGCTGCCCTCGCCGTATACTACCTTTTTTCGGGCTATCTCTATGAAATTGTTCCGGCCAAAATCCTTGTACTTGGCCTCACCGACTATTTCGAAATCAACCATTTACATCCCCCCGTTTGTCCTACGGGATGGGGGGTGTATTCGCCCAATCTATATATATTTTATTTATATAATTAAAAATATCTATTATAATAAAGAAGTGAAAAGATGTTTAAAACCGACTTCAGTGATCTCACCCCCCACTTACCTCTTCAAATTTTCCTATCGGACTGGTAAACTATGGTAAAATGGGGTTTCTTGATTCCCTTTGGATCGTCCATTATCCTGGTCAGGTCGTCCTGGAACCTTGAGAAATCCTCCATCACCTGTTTTTGACCTTCCCTCAGGGTCTGGATACGATCCTCGACCATCTCTGCCAGATCGTCGAACATCTCACCGCCGTCCCTGGGTTCCATTTCGGTTTTTTGGGACCTTATCCGTATCTTTTCAAGATTGGAATCATAGCGGGTGGCCCAGACCTCTCTCTCGTGGGCCAGGATGGCAGAGTGGATGTCATTCTTCAGGGTCTCGTACTGGGGAAGGTCCGGGGAGTAGGACCCATCCTTTATCATCTCCTGATCGTAGTAGAGCCGGACGGTTTTTATAAACTCCCAGAGGTCCCGACGGAATCCATTGGAACGTTCCAGTAAAAAGTAGATTATCTTCCTTAGCTCATCAAGCCTCCGGTCGTTGAACTTCTTCCTGAGGTCCAGGTAGGCTATCTTGTATATCGGTATGTCCAGATCGAAAACCCTGGTCCGTTCCACCACCTCGCCGGAAACCTTGTGGAGGGTCTTGAAAAGGATGAGCATCTCCTCATCGGTCATCTTGGGTTTCTTCTTGGAGATCAGCGTGGACTTCTTCTTGGAGGGCAGCTTGGACTTCTTCTTGGAGGGCAGCTTGGACTTCTTCTTGGAGGGCAGCTTGGACTTCTTCTTGGAGATCGGCTTGGACTTCTTCTTGGAGGGCAGCTTGGACTTCTTCTTGGAAGTCCCGTTTAACCGGGATGAGGGCTTCGAAGCCTTTGGTGGGGGCATTGGGGGTGGATTTGACCTTTGTGGAATAATCTTTGCCCTTCCGTGAGCAATTTGGGGAGACTGGAAATACTACGTATCACTTCTTTCGGGGTCTGTGACTCTTGACCCCGTGTCCGCACACGGGGCACTCATCCACGGGATCGTCCATGATCCTGCGGCAGCCTGTGCAGCGGTACTTCCAGGTGAACTGTTCGCTTATCCCTTTCTGGGCAAGGGGCTGCCACTGAATGCCCATCGCCTTGGCCACATTCTGGATGGAGTAATCATCGGATACCAGGGTGCCCTTGAGGTCCAGGGCCAGGGCAAGAAGTTCCATATCCGTGGATGATAGTCGGATGGCATCGCCGGTCTCTTTGGCCTTGGCCCTGACGGTTTCCAGGGACCCGGCAGTTGGTTCCTTGACCTCCAGACCCATTCCAAGCAGGGTGTCCCGGTCCCGGGCGGAGCGTCCCTTGGAAACCTCATCGATCACGGATGGAGTGGTAACAGCCCTCTGGGAAACAAAGGGTGAGAGGTCCATACCGGAGAGGAGGGCAGAGGCATCCAGTATCCAGGTCCGCTTGTTCATTTCTTCCCCTCGTCTATTTTTTTTTCGTGCCCGTGGCACTCTTACCCGTGGGATTCGTACCCTTTATCTTTTCACTACCCTTCATCTCATCCTTCACGTAATCCTTCATCTTGGTCGGGTTGATAACACGCGTGAACAGAATGATTTCGTCCCGGGTGAACTCCTTGATAGCCATGAGTATGCCAACATATACACCCAACCCAACCAGACCGAATAATACCAGCTCGTAGAACCTGGTCACCTCATAGAGATATCTCATGATAAAAAGTACCAATCCCATACACACCGAGGCCCCCAGGTGAACCACTATTCGTGGGTTCCATGCAACGCCAATTATCTTTTTGGAGTAATATCTCTGAAGGATGGACTGTCCCAGAATGGCCAACAGGGTTGCCAACGCGGCCCCTTCTGCCCAGAGACCGAGGGTCTTAACCCCCAGGATGGACGGTGGAATGAAAAGGGCGTTCAACCCAACGATCAACCCAAGGACCACCAGGTTGATCTTGAAATGCAGTTCCGGTTTTCCCGATCCTGTTAGAGTTGCTGACCAGGGATTGTTGAGGGCCGCAATATAGGTGAAAACTGCCATAATTACCAGTATGCTTGATGCATCTGAATAATTCCCTTGAGTGACGATATCGATGAATGGAAATGCCATTACCACGAAATACGTCATGACGGGCGCGGTGAACAGGGAAACGTAACGCTCCACTCCCAGGTTGAAACTGGACATCTTGTCTATTTTGTTTTGAGAATGGAGAGAGGAAAGGTGGGGCAGTACCAGAACACCGAGTGCCGAGGCCAGCAACACCTCCAAAGATGCCCACCTATAGGCATAGAAATACAACCCGACGAATTCCGCCCCCCCGAAGAACTGCAGCATCACCTTGTCGATGTTCGTGCTCATATACCACAACAAACCTGCAAACATCAGAGGAAGGGCGAACACGGAATACTCCTTCAGATCCGCACGGCTGGGTTTCTGCATGGAATATCCGCGCAGAAGTAAAATCGCCGATAATACAAATGAGATACCAGATCCCACCACAAAGCAGAGGGCATAATGCAATGTCTCTTTAGTGACAACTGTCACATAGATCACAGCGATGAGCTGAAACATTCCACCGACTACCGTGGGAAGTTGCATCTTAACCACATGGGTTCGGGCCTGGAAGGTCAATATCCCGATACCGGATAGATTGGTGAACATCTGATGGAACAGTATTATGTAGATGGAATACTCATGGTCAGGGGTCTCAAATCCGTTTCCCAGCACCGTTTTCCATACAAACATCGAGCCCAGTATCAATCCCATCATGGCAACGGTTAAAATGAGTTTGACCGTCGCATAGGTGCCAATCGCCTTACCCAGGTCCCGATCGACTTCCGATGCCTTCTTAAGATGTGTTGTCCCAAACCCCAGATCGCCGATTATGGAAAAAATACCGATGAACGCTATTGCGAACTGGACCGTACCTGTTTGGTAAGGAAACAGGTACCATCCTAAAAGGAGCAGTCCGATGAAACCCACTACGCTGTTGATGACCATCGATATGATAGGTACAAGGGTTTTCCTGCCCATCTCCTCGGCTTTCACGCTGATGGATTCCCCCTGGGTAATTAAACCTATTGCGCCTGGTCCTTCCCATCGTTGGACCTGTCATCCGCCCCGTGGTTCGAAGGGTCATTCGCCCAGTCACCCGTTCTGCCATCCACTCCGGCACAGGGCCCGTTGAGGGGTGTCCGTTCCACCTCGAGACCGTCGGCGGTTGGATACCTTTCCACCAGGTAGCAGTGCTCGTTCAGCTCCCCGGAGATCTTCTCCAGCACCCAGGGGGCAACCTCTATCATCCCTTCCGTATCCTTATCGACCGCTCCCAGTTCTTCTGGTATGTCAAAGGCCTCCCTGATATCATCCCAGAGTGCCTCGGGATCGGATTCACCGCACTCTATCACCCCCACCAAAAGTGTCCCGTCATCTGTGACCAGTTGATAAGGACGGGCTGTGTTCTCCGCCCGCCGTTTGAGTCGCTCCCGGAGCTGAACAGAGTCCTTGAACCTGCCGGAACAGAAATGAACGGTCATCTTTCCATCCCAATTCTCGATTACCCCAAGGGCGGTCTCGCGGCTTCCCACCGCCGTGGACGTGACGTCATCCACCATCCGAAAACCCCTGGATACTAGCGCTTCCGTATTGCCTTCGGAAAATTCAAGTTCGTTGAGATTGAGAAAGTTGCAACCGGCCCTTTCAAGGATATGGGCCAGATCCAGCATATCCGTTCCCTTCCCCGGGATTGCGGGTATCTCAACCCCCGTGATGATCCCCAAATCCAGGGCCTCCTTTATCGATCCCAGATGTTCCACGTGTGCAGTTTCACTGCTTCCCCACCCATCCTCCCCTATGTGGAACCGGATCTCATCGAGCCCCGCTTCCGATAGTTCCCCAAGAGATGGCTTATCGGGGGCCTGCGCCGTATAGAGATGGATGTGGTGATCGGACCCCAACTTACTTTTCAGCAACCGGATGTAACGCAGCGTCCTGTCCAGGACCAGTAGCGGATCGCCTCCTGTGATACCGCTGCCCATCGCCCCTATGGCACGGGCCTCTTTGAGGATATCGTCATCGTTTATCGCCCGCATTTCATCGGCATAGACAACGTCCCGGCCCTTCTTTGCCATAGAAAGGGGACAGTAATAGCACCCCGATCTGCACTTGCCAGTTACCAGAAGAACCAGCTTGGCACCCATGGAGCACTGCCTACATCCTTCTGGAAGGGGGCCCTTCCAAACCGATCCCGCATCCGCCCTGGTTTCCTCCACATTCCTTTCGTCACCAACATCACCAAATCCGACCATTTGCGATTGGGTCTGGTTTTCCGTGCCCGTCAAATCAACCAACTTCAACCGGTGATAAAGAATCCCTGGGTAATAAAGGGTTTTTCAGGAAATATCGAGGTGGAACATTTTAAGATATCTTCGGAAACACTTTTATTCCACCAAGCGAATATATTTACTGCAGGCGCGGCCGGCGAGCCCGGTAATCCGGCTTTCCGAAGGGGGGCGCGCCTGCTTCCCTGCTGCCTTTTTCGGATTGCACGGAATGGGTTACCAAGCGGCCCCCGGACGATAAGGACCCCCCTGCTGAAAGATACAGGGCATGACCTTATTACTTACATTTACGGGGGATGTCCTCGTCTTTGCGTTCGATGGCACGGTGGCAACATTTGACTATTTCGTTGACCGTGAGACCGTACTTCTCCATGAGCTCGTCCGGTTGACCCGATTCCCCGAAAACATCCGGTATGCCCACGTTCTCCTCCGGGACCTTCACCCTGTGGGTCAGAACCTCGGCCACGGCTGAACCCAGACCGAAAAGGAGGTTGTGTTCTTCAGCGGTAACAATGGCACCGGTCTCCCTGGCATGCTTCACGATGGCCTCTTCATCGATGGGTTTGACGGTGCTCATGTTTACCACCCGGGCGGATATGCCCTCTTTCTTTAGTGCCACGGCCGCTTCCAGTGCCTTCCCAACCATCAGACCCATGGCGATAATGGTCACATCACTCCCGTCCACCAGCATCGTGGATTTTCCGAACTCGAAGCTGTAACCGGGAAGGTGTTTGGAAATGTTGGGTATCTTGGAGCGGCCCATCCTCACATAAAAGGGACCGGACAGGTCGGCTATTGTGTGGATGACCTCGTAGGTCTCGTTGTAGTCCATGGGGACTATTATTGACATGTTGGGTATCACCCGCATCAGGGCGATGTCCTCGTTGGTCTGATGGGACGCGCCGTCGCCTCCCACGGTTATTCCGGCATGGGTGGCCACGATCTTGACGTTCATCCTGGGATACGCGATGGACTGTCTTATCTGATCGAAGACCCGGCCTGTGGCAAACATTGCAAAGGTTGAGGCGAACACCGTTTTTCCTGTGGTGGCAAGCCCTGCGGCCACCCCCATCATGTTCTGCTCCGCAATCCCCATGTTGAAGAAGCGTTCTGGGAACTTGGCACAGAAATCCGCCGTCTTGCATGAGCCCGAAAGGTCACAATTCATTACCACGATGTTCTGGTTCTTTTCCCCCAGCTCCACCAGGGCCTTTCCGTATGCCTTGCGAGCCTCATCCACCTCGAATTTCGGAAGGTTGTCGATATCCAATCCCATTCAATCACACCCCAGTTCGCCCATGGCGCATCGAAATTCCTCATCGTTGGGGGGCGCCCCATGGAAACCCAGGTTACCTTCCATGTAAGAGACCCCCTTCCCCTTCACGGTCTGGGCAATGATTATGGAAGGTTTGCCGAAGATAGAGCGGGCCCGGGAGACCGCCTGCACCACTTCCCGCATGTTGTTGCCATCTATCTCGAAAACCTGCCAACCGAAGGCCTTGAACTTGAAGGCCAGGGGTTCCAGGGACATGATCTGTTCCGTGTGGCCGTCTATTTGAAGGTAGTTACGGTCCACGAATACCGTCAACTTGTCGAGTTTGAAGTGTGATGCGGACATGGCCGCTTCCCATATCTGACCCGAGTTGAGCTCTCCGTCACCACAGATGCAGTACACCCTGAAATCCTTCCTGTCCAGCCTTCCCCCCAGGGCCATCCCCACCGCGGCGGAAAGCCCCTGCCCCAAAGATCCCGTGGACATCTCCACCCCGGGCGTGGTGTTCATGTTGGGGTGCCCCTGAAGCTTGCTCCCCAGCTTACGAAGGGTCATGAGATCCTCCTCCGGGAAATAGCCAGCCTGGGCCAGGGTGGCGTAAAGGGCTGGGGCGGCGTGTCCCTTGCTCAGAACGAACCGGTCCCGGTCCGGCCAGTCGGTCTTCTCAGGATCGTGTCTCATGATGTGGAAGTAGAGTGCCGTCAGCATCTCCACGGAGGACAGGGAACCGCCAGGATGGCCGGAACCCGCCTCGTGTATCATCTTTACGATCCAGCTTCTTGTCTTTAGGGCAATGGCCTCGAGCTCCTGGATCCTGTCATCGGTAATATCCTCGAAATCGGGCATTTTCAATTTCTCCATGGGGTTAATGAGCTGTTGGAAACTCGACTAATATGGAATGTTTCCCGTATCCTGAACGGATGTAAAAAGGTTTATGTAACGAGGGCAAGAAAAAGTAGGAAGCAATGGTGGAAATGGGGAAGGGCGGCAGTCCCAAACAGCATCTGAATTTCACCTGAGGTAATGCCTCTCCTGTCCTCCTTCGGGAATATCCACCGCTTCGTCGGACCTTTTACCATCATCACCGTCGAACTGGTCATCTTTTGACCCACAGACCATTTTTCCCGTCCCAAGGTCCCGCTCTATCACGAAGGATCCTATGTAATCACAGTCCTTACAGTGATACACCTGACCCGTCAGGTAACCGGATTCGTAGTAAAGCGATCTGCCGCCGCAGCTCGGACAAACGAAGGTCGTGATCTTCTCTCCCCCGTCGGACATCCTTCCGCCACGATAGGTCCGCAGGTCTGTTGCCCCCTTTCTCATTGGGGCGGAGGTCCTGCGTTTCACTGGCCCTGCCACTTGTCCTGTCATTCGGTCCGCTTCCCTCCTCCCCCGTTCGTTGCGTCTTCCCAGGACGAATGCCACGAGCAACACCGCCAGGGCCCCGAACAACACGATGAGCCACCGGGACAGTCCATTGGCCAAAACGGGCAAGAATGCCCACATGACCAGCATGACCATGAGGAATGTCAATGCCAATCTGGAGGGAGAGGGACGGCGTTTCGGTTCCTTCCTCTTTTCCCCATCTCGGTTTTCAGCTCCAGTTGCCTTTACCACGGTCACCCTCCGCTAATCAACAGGTTTTTTTGCTTTCCTGTCCCCTTCATACTTGACCCTCCTGGACCTGACAGTTCTCTTGATGATCTGCGGTTCTTTCAGGGGCTCGGGATCAGGAGAAAGATGGATCAGACCCAGTTCCAGCAGAAGCTCCAGAAAGGATCTTACCCGTTCGGGGACCGGTTCGGCGTCTTCCCCGAATCGCCTCTCCACCTGCTCCATGATCTGTGCAACATTGTAAGAGCCGTTACACATGACCCAGATCTCCGTACCCAGATCGTCCAGTGAACGGTTGATATCATCGGGACCACCGATCTTGTTGTGCAGCCATTTCTCGAACCGTCCGAAGTTCTTCCTGTAGGTGAGCACCGCCCTCCCTTCCCTGAGGGTCCATTTGATGGGATTTCTGATTGGGTAGGCCATCAATACCTTTCGGACACCCGGGGGCATATCACCGACATCATCTGTCACCTTGGCCATGGATTTCCCCTTCTGGATTTTCCCTTACATTATCTTCCTTTATCATCCCCATCAACGCCCATCAACCGGGTACCGACAGGTACAGCAGAGCGAAGCCCGCCACCCCTGTGGGAAGGGCCACATACACAAACCTGACAGCGGCGGTGGGATCCTTCCAACGGTTCCTGGCCACGTGGGCCAGCCCCATGAAGATGAGGGAAATTATGAGGGATACCATACCGGGCAGGAACAGGTCCATGGGAATTCTCCGGTTTTTCTTAGGACATACCCCACATGATAGGGTGTATAAAATGTGTGGGTCGACTGCTTTCCCGAGGCCTTCTGGCAGTCATCTGAAGCGCCAAGGGCCTCCTTCCCTGACCATCATACGGAAAAAACAGAGATTGGTTGTAGTAAGGATTTTATATCACCTCCGCTGGGCTCCAAAAACTATAAACAAGGGGAGAGCCAACACTACCACTTAATCTTTAAGCGCCCTCTCAGGTGAATTAATGACATTGCGTTTTGGCCCGGCGGGCATTCCACTTTCGTGTAAGGGAAGGACTTTAAAAGACGGGATCGAGGACGTTCACAACCTCGGCCTGAACGCCATGGAGGTTCAGCTCATCCGCGCCGTTGGGACTCCCATGGACAACCTTGGCGAGATCAAGGACCTGGCAAAGGACCTGGATGTCCAGCTCACCGTTCACACCCCGTATTACATGGAGCTGTCCGGCACTGGACCTGGACTGGAGACCTCTGTGCAGAACATGAAATGGGCAGGAATGATCGCCCATGAGATGGGGGCGAAGATCGTCAATACCCACCTGGGTCTTTACGTCCATAACAACAAAAAACAGTCCATGGAGAACGTGGTGTCATCTGTCAGAAAGGTCAGGGACTGGTACAAGAAGAACAAGCTCAAGCCCCTCATTGGCCTGGAGGCATCCGGCAAACAGAAGGTGTTTGGTTCATTGGAAGACATCCTTACCGTTACCAAGAGGATTGGCGGGACCATACCGGTCCTCAACTTTGCCCACATCCATGCCAGGGAGAGGGGTAGCCTGAAGAAGAAGGAGGCATTCCAGGCGGTCTTCGATCAGACCCATGCAATCACCAAGGATAAGTTCTTCTACTGCCATTTCTCAGGAGTGGAGCACGAGGACGGGGACAAGCGCCGGAACACTCCCATAAAGAAAGGGGACATGCGTTTCGACCCGCTGGCTGACTGTCTGCTCGACAATCCAAAATACGACATCACGGTGATATCCGGCTCTCCCCTGCTGGAACACGACGCCCTCTATATGAAGGTGATATTGGAACGGGTGGTCCAGAAGAGGGAGGCCAAAGCTGCCAGGGAAAATGCTGAGGGGAAGAACGGCAAGGTTGGAAAGAACGGTAAGAAATGATGGTTCCGTTGGCCTACCATATCGGCTACCATATTGGTCAATTCCACCTTGCTGAAAAAACCCTTATCATAATGAACGATACTGCCCCAAATACCCCAAAACACTATCCTATGAGCCGAATCCCGGACGCCATTGCTTGGGTATGGCGAGTGCATGTGGTAGGTACGGGTGCGGCGGGTGCGCTTCTGCTACCTTTTCCAGACATCATTTAAAGCATTATTCCCGAATGTCTGCCAGATGGTAAACTTTAATTATGGCCTTGGGGTTATTTACGGCCGGTACTGCTCACGTTAGAGCGGTTTCTGGTGGACGGTTCATGAACAAGGCATTGAATATATTGGTGGTCATTATCGTCATTGCCGTAATTGCCGGGGGAGCCTGGGTGGGTTACGGATGGTGGCATGATCGTCAAGAGGATGACGAGACGGACCCATACGTTGAACCCTCCCCCAATACCAAGGACCCCCCCATTGCGTCCTTTACCTACGAAGAGGAGGATCTTGTGGTGGGTCGGAACGTTACCTTTGACGCCGGCTCGTCACATGCGGCCAACTATACCAACGCTGTAAACAAGGGCATTGGCCGGTACCAGTGGATGATAAACGGGGCCGTGGTGGACGAGGTAAAGAACTCCACCTGGATAACCAAATTCCAGGCAGCCGGCGAATACATGGTCGGCCTTACCGTGTATGACACGGATAACACCACCGGTAGCGTCGTGAAGAACGTCTCGGTTCGCCCCAGCGATGTTTCAGAATCCGTTCAGGTCGTCCTTTCCGACACCAGTCTTGGTCCGGACAATGACACGGTGGAGTTCACCGTTAGCTCGGATGTGAAAATGGTCAAGATCAATATCACCATCCAGTCCACCAATGGAAACCAGGAACTTCCCCCTGACCACGAGTTCACGGAATCGGAGGTCGTGGTCACCTTCAAGGTAAACGGCCTTGAGATCGATGATCCCATGACCTATAAACTAAAGCCCCGAAGCCCGAAAGTCCCGGTCGCATCCAAATCCAACGAATCCGTTTACTTCAAGGAGGACATTTTCAATAGCGATAACCTCTCCGATGAGGTCCTGTTCGTCATTGAGCTTGAATGCAAATCAGGAAACCTGGTATTTGCCAACGTCGAGTACAATATCAGCTACTGAGACAACCGAACCCGCAAATCCCTGCTCCACCGCTATCGTGTTGACGGTGAAAAGGTTGGATGGGTTCAGGTGGTCCGGCCTGAAGTTCCAGGTCGCCTGTGACCCGGCCTATCCTGGGTTTCCTGCACTAGGTTTCTGACGGTTTGGAGATATCTCCCCCGTCCAGCTCGCCCATTTTCACCTGCTCGCTCTTTTTTGAAGCGATGAGGGTCGGCACGGGTTCCTCCTTGAGCACGTTGAGCACTATCTTGGTGGACGTCCGTATCACATTTTTATCGGAAGCCACTCCCTTAACGAAACGGTTCAGCTCCGTCATGGTACGGAACTTGGCAACCAGGGTGGTGTCGTTCTCACCCGTTATGTCATATATGGCGCAGATGTTGGGATCCCGGGAGTACCTCTTCTGCACCCGCTCGAGATACCCACCCTTCACCTGTATGTCCATGATGATGCATAGATCGTATCCCAGCTCCAGGGGATTGACCCTTACCGTGAACCTTTCGAGTATCCCGGATTCTCTCATCTTCCGGATGCGGTTGTGGACAGTCCCCGCCGTGGTTCCCGTCAAACGGGCGATGTTACGGTAGTTCTGAGTGGAGTCCTGCAACAGCTGCTCCAGGATCTTCATGTCCAGTTGATCCACCTTGGTCAATTAATCCATCCCCTTTGCTGGTGTCCCCATGGGTTTAACAGGGTATTAATATCCTTCTCCAACAATTGAATTATTGTTTAAGTCTTTATTATATTATTGAACATTGTTTAATATTTTCCGCAATACCATTAAATACATAAAGGTTTTTGGGGTATTTCTATACAGTTTTTTCGGATTCGTGGGGGACATGAGCAGAGACATCTCAAGGGATGATATCTTCGACGCCGTAGAGAAGGAAAGGATCGAATTCATACGGCTCCAGTTCGTGGATATTTTGGGGACGCCAAAAAATATCGTGGTTCCCACCGGCAGACTCGAGGGTGTTCTGGATGAAGGCATGGCATTCGATGCCAGTTCTATCGTGGGATACGCCACCATAGACGAATCCGACATGATCGCAAAACCCGTACCATCCTCCATGGTGGTTATTCCGAAGGATCTGGAAGGTCGGCGGACCGCTCGCTTTACCTGTGACGTCTACGAACCCTCCGGAAAGAGGTTCCGGGGGGACCCCAAATACATCCTTGAAAGGGTCGAGATGGATGCGGAAGAACTGGGGTTCAGCTTCAATACTGGACCCGAATGCGAATTCTTCCTGCTCAGAAAGGAGAACGGGGAGATCAACCTGGTACCCAACGATACTGGCGGGTACTTTGACATTTCCCCCCTGGACATGGCGGAGAATGTCCGGGGTGACATCTCCTCGACGCTGCAGGAAATGGGGTTTGCCATAAGCACCCTGCACCACGAGGCGGCCGGGGGACAGCACGAGATCAATTTCGAGTACGATGACGCCATGACCACCGCGGACCGTGTCCTCACCCTGAAATACGTCACCAAGGCAGTGGCCCTTCGCCACGGTCTCCACGCCACCTTCATGCCAAAACCCATCTTCGGCAAGAACGGCAGCGGGATGCACACCCACATGTCTCTGATCAAGGACGGGAAGAACGCCTTCTACGACCCGGACTCGGAGCTGGGACTGGGAAAGACCGCTCTCCACTTCATCGGCGGGTTGATGGCTCACGTCAGAGAGGCGTCCGCCATACTCAACCCATCGGTCAACTCCTACAAACGACTCGTCCCCGGATTCGAGGCTCCTGCATACGTTTCCTGGGGCATGAAGAACCGGTCAGCCATGATACGCATACCGGCGGATCGGGGAATGGGTACCCGTGTGGAACTACGTAACCCGGACCCATCGGGCAACCCCTACCTCCAGTTTGCCGTGATGCTCAGTGCCGGTCTCGACGGTATCAAAAATCAACGTGATCCCCCTCCGCCAGTGGAATCCGACATCTACACCATGTCTCTGGGCGAGAGGGAAAAATTGGGTATAAAGTCCCTGCCCGATAACCTCGGTCACGCCCTGTCCTATATCCAGGACAGTGCCTTCATGAAGGAGGTACTGGGTGAACACATACATCACCATTTTCAGGTCATAAAGAACAAGGAATGGAATGAGTACAGGATGCACGTATCCCAGTGGGAGATCGACAACCTGCTGCCCGTGCTGTAGTTAACAAAAAGATCAAATCGCAATCAAGCTAAAAGCTCGAGGACGGCCCTTTTGCCTGCGCCCCCCCCCCCCCAGCAAACGGGGCCGTCCTCACTTCCTTTAAAGTTGGGTGCCAGACCCGCGCCGTCCCCCCCAAGCGGGCTGGCACCCTATCCCCATTAACAACGGACAATGGCCTTTTTCCGGAACCGTCCCAAGCGTCGGCATCATCATATCATCAATACAGCATCCCCAACAGGAAACGGATGCAATATCAACCGCATGAACCAACTGGCGGGTATTTATTACTGACAATGCCCATGCGGAACCTCAATGACGGATGATCTGCCCGAGCTTACCGTCCGGGACAGGGTGCTCATTCAACTCTACCATCACAGGCACGAGGGTGACGGGTTTCTTTTCCCGGATGAACTGTCCCTGAGGGGCCTTGCCGATTCGGTGGGCATCAGGTACAGAGACCTTTCCAGGACCATGGGTCCGTTGTTGACAAACGGGACCGTTAAAAGGTGGCTCGGACACACAAGGGGCGGGGGAAGGCGACGCTGGATCCATGGCCTGACACCCAATGGGATGGAGGAGGCCGCCAATATTTGGAAAGCCATAGAGAATTTCAGCGTTTCCGATGACAAAGGCAGGGTCTTTACCCTGTCAGATATCAGGGATATGGGCATGTCTCCCCTGGAAGCCATCCGGATGGTCCAGGAGGGAAGACCTTCCCTTCCCGCAGCAACCGAGATCGCCATGCCCTCTCACCGGTATCTCACACAGGCCCCCAACGTCCGGGAACTTGTGGGAAGGGAAAGGGAACTTGGAAGACTCATGGAGATGCTCAAATCACACACCGTTATCCAGCTGGCAGGTCCTCCGGGTATTGGGAAGACCGCCCTGGCAAGATGGATGGTGGAAGGCCTGGACCGGTCCGTTCCCGTGGGATGGTGGACCGTTCATCGTTGGGACAGCGCCAGGGTAATACTCAGATCACTGTCGGTTTTCCTAACGGAATGCGGAAGGGTCCGTTCCGGAGACCGGCTGGAGGTGATCGAAGGTGGGGCTGGCACTGGCATGTATCCCCTGGACAGCTTCATGGAGGACATGGAAGGTCTCGGGGCGGTTCTGGTATTCGACAACCTCCAGGAGGCCAGTAACGGTGTGAGGGACCTTATTGGCTCACTGTCATCCCACCCATCACTCCGCAACAATGCCACGGTGCTGCTGGTGGAGAGGGAGATTCAACCATGGGGGATCGCTTCCCACCAGAAAGCAGAGGGATGGATGGGCAGTATATTCCTGGAGCCCCTTCCCAAAGAGGACTGTGAGACCATTCTGGTTTTGAAGGGGATCGGAAGGGACCGGTGGGACAGGGCGCACAGGATCACCGGGGGGAACCCGCTGTATCTGCTTCTACTCGATCCGGAAGGGGATTGGGGCCAGGGGGATGAACTGGACCGGTTCATATCCAGGGAGATGCTGGGAAATCTGGACCGTGGTGACAGAGGTGCCCTGGAACTGTTAAGTTTGCTGAGGATACCGGTATCCATAAGCTGTCTGCTCAGGTTGATCGATCGGGGGAAGATTGACTCCCTGACCGCCCGGGGAATGCTTGTTAAGGACAGTGGGGGCGGATATCACATTCCCGCTCCCGTGTCAAGATCATTGACCAGTAAGATGGACCCCCGCAAAGCCCGAAGACTCCATGCCCGCATCGCCAAGGCCCTGGAAGTAGAACCGAAGGGTGAGATAAGGTTCCAGGTCCTGACCCACCTGGCCAATGGCGGAAAGCGGGACAGGGCAATGGATATGCTGGAAGCACAGCTGGATCCCTATATCCAATGGGGAGGGGGTGAGGTGGTCCTTGAGTGGCTTTCGGAGATGGATGAGGGCAACGCGGATCCCTCACGGGCACGGTTGGCGGCGGTTGAGGCCAGGGTACGCAACAGGCTTGGCGGATGGGATGCCGTCTCGGAACACCTTTTCCAGGTAGGTTTCCTGGTCAACTTCCAACCCGGTGGCCTAAGAAAAGAGAATGCCCCTCTGACCGGCGAGGACCGTTGCCGTGGACTGGATTACACGGACACATGGCGTCCCGAGAATGCCTGGGACGAGGCGGTCAGGGGACTGGAACTGGGACTGATACAACTCAGGGACCTGGGAGATGACGAGGGGGAGGCTCAGATGCTCCTCGAACGGGCCTGGGTACTGTGGAGGGCGTCCAGATGGGACGAGTCCATAGGTTCCTATGACGAGGCGGTGGTCCGGTTTGAGGAACTGGGACGCCATCTGGATGTCTGCAGGGGATATTTGGGCAGGGCAACTGTGCTTTTCTCCATGGGACGATATGGTAACTGTTCCGACGAGCTCGACCGGGTACTGAACAGACTTCGGGAGATGGGCAACCTAAAGGATTCGGTCCGGGCCATGGACCTGAAAGGCCAGGCGCTTCTGGCACAAGATGACCGACAGGGCGCCCGGGATTGGTTCCAGAGGGCGGGAGATGCTGCCCGGGAGATGAATTTCCTTTTGGGGGAGGCCTACTCTTCCCTTCATCGATCCATGTCCGGTGGCGATTTCCACGGCGGGATGGGGCTGGACCGAATATCCGAGGTTTTCTTGTCACTGAAGGACCGGGACGGTCTTTTCTACCTGCAGGGGAGAGGCGCTGTTGATAAACAGGATAGCGCCGCAGTTGCCGATCTACTGGAGGATGAGGGGGCCCGCAGATTACGCGGGTATTGCCTTACACTTGTGGAACGGGCAGAGCACGAGGGGTGGGCAGACCGGCGTCTTCTAACACGATGGAAAACCCTATAAGACCCGCAGGCACCATTCACCTTTAACATGCCCGGTAAAAAACCCGCAAGAATTCCCGAGGAGATGGTGAAGAAACTCTGCCTCCTGGGAGATCCCATGGTGGGAAAGACATCGCTTGTACGGAGATACGTTCACAACTCCTATGACCCCAAGTACCTCAGTACCGTGGGTGCTCTGGTGAACACCAGGGCCGTAACTGTGGGGAACTGCCTGATAACACTGTCCATATGGGACATTGCGGGCCAACCCACATCCAGGTCCCTCTCGGCAAACCATTACAGGGGTTCCCAGGGGGCCATCATGGTCTGCGACATCACACGCCGATCCACCCTGGAAAACCTTCCCCTCTGGGCCCAGGCGCTGGGTCAATCCACAAGGGACGTGCCCGTGGTGGTCATGGTAAACAAAATGGACCTGTGGGAGGATCGGCAGTTCGACCCTCGGGACGTGGCAAGGGTGCTTGGCATAGAAACCGGGCAGGTTCTGGGCTCCTCCGCCAAGACGGGCGAGAACGTGGAGAAGGCCTTTGGGGAACTGGTGGGGCTGATGGTAAAGGATTGAATATCCATAAGCGGGGAAATATCAGCGGGGAAATATCAGCGGGGAAATATCAGCGGGGAAATATCAGCGGGGAAATATCAAACCGGGCCGAGGGCCATTCAGCCTTTTACAGGTTCAGTTCCATACGACGTTCCTGGTAGGCCGTCATTATATCCTTTCTTGTAACCAGCCCTTCCACCATGGTGGGATCATTTGGGGAAACCACCGGAATGTGACCAACATTCAGGGCCCCCAACTTCCTCAGGGCCTCCGCCAGTGTGATATCAGGGTAGACCGTGACCACCTCATGGGTCTTAATATCCTTCACAGATCGATACTTCTTCTTTCCTCGCCGGGACGCCCTCAGGTCCTTGTGGGTGACCATCCCGTCCAAACGTCCCTTTTCGTCCACTACCGGAAAACCGTGGTACCCTGTGACGTCCATGAGTTCCTTCAATTCCTCCAGTTCGGTATCATCGGTGACGGTTACCACCCGGGTGCTCATGACATCCCTGATGGACAACGTCTCCATGGCATCCACCTGCCTTTCATGGAGGATAGTAATGCCCCTCTGTTTGAGCTTGATGGAGAACAGGGTGCCGTCGAAACTGGATGCCGCCGTGGCATCTGCTATCACGCAGGCGAACATCAGGGGTAGAATGAGAGCGTAGTTACCCGTCATCTCGAATACCATGATTATGGAGGTGATTGTCGCCCGGGACGCCCCTGCAAAAAGGGCAGCCATGCCCACCAGGGCATAGGCCTGGTAACTCTCGGTGGCAAAGGGCGCGTACTGATTTGCAAGTATCCCAAAGGACGCCCCCAGCATGGCGCCTATGAACAGGGAGGGGGCAAACACCCCCCCGGACCCTCCGGACCCTATGGTCAGGCCTGTAGCAAGTATCTTGAATATCACCAGTGACGCCAAAAGGGCCAATGCCACTATGGTGAATTGTTGAAAATTACCCATCAGGATGTAGTCAATGCTTTCGTATCCAACCCCCAGGACATGGGTGTCCGAGATCGTGCCGTCGGAGTAATCCGTATGCTGCACAGTCAAAAAGATCGCCAGTCCCATCGCCCCCACCAGAAGGCCACCCAGGGCGGGCTTTACATAATCAGGAAGCTTGAGCCTGTCGAAAAAACCGTCCACCGAGTACAGGGTCTTTATGAACAATATGGCAACCAACCCCGCCAGAAGTCCCAGTATAAGATAGAGTGCAAGCTCCCAGGGTGTAATCAGGGTGTAATCCTCCAGGATGTGAATGGCAAACATCTCGTGTTGTCCGGTGATGGAATACAGAAGCCCCTGGGACACCACTGTGGCAAACACCGATGATACCGCCACGGGTATGAAAGATCTGGTCCTGAACTCCGTGAGTATAAGCTCTATTGAAAATATCACCGCGGCGATCGGGGTATTGAACGTGGCGGATATCCCCCCGGCGGCCCCGCAGGCCAGCAGCACCCTGGTCTGGTGAGGGTTCAGCCCAATTTTCTGGGCGATTGTGGATCCCGTCCCGGCTCCCATCATGACTATGGGACCCTCACGACCTGCAGACCCGCCCGATCCTATGGTAATGGCGGATGCCAGGGCCTTTTCAAACACGATGCGGGGCCTCATCCGTCCGCCCCGGGTGAGGTTCGCCTCCATCACCTCGGGTATACCGGAACCCTTGGACTCCCGGGCCACATGGAACACTATCAACCCCGTTATCAATCCGCCAATGGCCGGGATCACCACGATAAGTATCAGAGCGGGCCTGCTCAAAACACCCTGATGGGAAAAGAAAATGTCTCTGAAGAAGATGATGAGGTATCTGAACCCGATGGCGGCAATACCGCAGACGATACCGGTTATCGCCGCCAGGGAAATGAATACAAAATAGTAGCGACGGGGATCGTGCTCCGCACCGCTGAATATCTGTCTGGGGGTATAGTAGCTCCATCCCGTGGAAACATCGGGTCCTGCATCCCGTTCCGATAAACTATCCTTTTCAGCTGCGGTCCATTTTCCTTTGAAGATCGCCCTGTCCCCCTTTTTTCGGTCCCGGGCCGTTGGCACTGGGGAACTGGTCGTGGGTCGTTCAGCGGTGGAGGGCTGCTCAGAGCCTTCCAAGCCGTTTAAGTATCTCGCTTTCAATGAACTCCGCCAAGGGAGCGGATTCGCCGGTCTCTGGATCAATGCCCGAAAGTTTCTCCAGTTCACCTGAATCCAGCCAGACCGCGTCGCACTGGGGACAGAAATCCACCTCAACGCTCTTGATCCTTTTCAGCTGCATGGGGGTTCCGCAGTCGGAACATTTCATCACCCTCTCGTTACTGGTGCTGAGGCCCGTCAATGCCTCCAGCTCCCCACCGTTCAGCCACACACCTCCGCATTCCTGGCAGTAATCTATCTCGATGTCGTTGACATTCTTGGCATCCATTTCCTGATCACACATGGGACATAGCATCTGGTTTCCCCCGGAGGGTGGGTTGACGATCAACAATCGGCGATCAACATGAATAATTAATGTTAAATAAAAATGTGTTGCACTTGAGGCCAATCACACCGATTATGTGACACCGCCACTGTGTTATTTACTAACATCTGTCACAAAGAGGTTCCCTTCGGGTAAATCTCTAACGTTGTGAACGATGTGTGGGTGTAGTCACAGCCCTTAGACAAAGGTGATACTATGACCACACCCAAATCAAAA
>Ga0272441_10001513_pt1 | contig 49544 bp, 55 predicted proteins | sample SSMProp6N_FD_193582 | JGI IMG/M metagenome (GOLD analysis project Ga0272441, IMG submission 193582) | Marine sediment archaeal communities from Little Sippewissett salt marsh, Falmouth, MA, United States - SSM-Prop-6N | ecosystem: Environmental > Aquatic > Marine > Wetlands > Sediment ... | reverse complement strand
GCTTCTACTGCAGACCTGAATATTATAGATGGTATAAGTGATTCAGGAGATCTAACTGCGGCGGAACTGTTGTATGTTGATGGTGTTACCTCCTCAATACAAGACCAAATAAATGCGCTTTCCGGAACTATGTCAACTGTTGAACAGGGCGATGCTGGTGTAGGTGATGCAGACATAGTAACATTAGACTTTGCCGATGCAGATTTTGCTGTGACAGAAGATCCTAATACTGAAATTAACATCGCTATCGAAGCGGCTATTACAAGAGATGAGGAATGGAATACTGAAGGCGAAGTAGAAACAGTTTGGGGTGATGTCAATATACTTCTGGAAACTGAAATCGACGCTTCTAGTGAGTTGCTTGCTCTTATGGATGATGAAACTGGTACTGGATTACTCGTGTTTGGTACGGCTCCAACATTTGCTTCGACAATAACAATAGGCACAAACGGCGGAACTTCCGGTCAGATTAATTTTGTTGCAAGTGATAATGATAACGGTCTTATGAAAATCAACACAAATGACCAAATTGACTTCCAGAATCTCGACGCAGTTACTTTTTCCAATGACATTCACGTTGCAGATGATATCACTCACCAGAGCGATACTGATACGGAAATCCAGTTTGACACCGACCAAATAAAAATCCTGGCCGGAAATGAAATTATGCTTACCATGTATGAAACCACACAGGATTATATCGAACTCGGGGACGACGGAGACATTGATATTAAACTATCCGCTGGAGTAGATGGGGCTCTTACAGTAGAAGGTTCAAGCGGTAATGTTTCTATTGCGAAAGATTTATCTATTACAGAAGACCTAACTGTTACGCTTGCAACTACACTATCAGACAGCGTTACTATTGGGAAGTGGTTAAAACTAGACGCTTCGCCCGACGCAGACAGTACTTTTAGCGGAACTGCTGTCAGATTAGCTGTTGGTGAAGATGTGGACTTTGGAGAAGTTTTGTTTATGCACACAGATGGCGAACTTATGCTTGCAGAAGACGATGATGTTGAAAATAGTCCGGCATTGTGGGTAAGTGTGGATACAAGAACAGTTAATGACGGGGAATCTGCGTTGGTAGCACAGGGAGGTTCTTATATCAGAGACGATGACGGATGGGACTTTACAGCGGGGGACTATCTATTTGTGAGTACTACTGCTGGTATAATATCTGCGACAGCGCCATCAACTGCGGGAGAATTTGTCTATGCAATTGGCGTAGCTATAACCGCAGATGTTATATTCATATTTCCCGCTCCAGTACCAGTTAAAATAGCAGAATAAGGAGTATAAATTGAAGCGACTAATTTTCTTATGTATTCTTTTATTCATAAGTAGTTCTTTTACACAAACACTCGTACAAAGAGATGGTTCAGGTCTTTATATACCTGCAGAAAACGAAGTGGAACTGGTTGATGGTAGAACAAGGAGTTTCAAACAATTTAAGATAGGAGACTCTGGAAAACGCAGAATCATCGGTCAAGTCGGTCCTATTCATTATAAGGTAGACCCTTTTTCTGAAAGTGAACAATATAAAGAAATTGATTTAACAATAAGTCTTACGCCTCTTGAAAATTGGGATGCCGCTTGTGAAACTAATGGTTATCAAGTCAGGTTCTGGCAGTCGAGAGAAATAAGTGGAAAAACAATACGTTATATTGCACAGTATAGACGTGCGAATAGATGGATTGGTATGGCACCACTTGCTTTAATGTGGGTTAATGAAGCTAATCAGAAACAGTTAATATCTGCTACTCAAGCTGTCGGTGCTCCAACGATTGACAATAACTCCTATACTGTAACGTGGGAAGACGTGTTCGGAAACGGAATACATTTTAGATACAACTTAAAGCCCGACGAGTTTTTCAAAACACTCGTCATAGATGATAAAACCGACTTGCCAACACCTACCATTCCAGTTTCTGGGTTGAAATTAGTATTAGTGATAGCTCTTTCATGGCATGGACAGGCTGAGGTTGGAAATGGTTTTGCTTCTGGGATTACAACTTCTGATTTGTCTGAAATTACTAATATAGATGCCTTCGATGAACAGTTAAACAACTCAGAAAAATTTAATTTTAGAGACGAATTACTTCGTAATGTATGGTGGATGCAAAAACCTAGAGCATGGGATAGCGCAGACAGCACACATTATATTGATGTCGATTGGCAGATAAGAAGGGTAGGAACTTATATATTTGGATTGTTTAGTGTTCCAGCAACCGCTTTAAATCATTCTGCTACGGTTTATCCAGTTTATATGGATGCGGATATAACAGAAGAACAAGTTGGTGCAAGTGCTGATGATGGACACACTTGGGGCGACCCACATCCCGGAGATGACCAAAATCTTACTTATGCTTATCAAGCAAATGTTGGAGCAAGTACATCTAACTTTTATACTTGGGGATATAGATTTCAAACCGTGCCAGTTGACGCATCAACCAACTTTGACAAAGCTGTTTTGGTTGTTAATGCACCATCGAACAGTGGTACATTAGACATAACTATATGGGGAGAGGACGTAGATGATGCTGCTGAATTTAGTTCGGGGCATACAATCTATGGAGATGCGTGGGGTGCAAAAACTACTGCTTCTGTTCAATGGATTCCTACAGAGTCATGGTCCTGGGATGTTTGGTATGAGTCACCAAACATAAAAAGTATTATAGATGAGATAACTGGAAGAGGCGGTTGGGCATCTAATCAAGATATGATATTCTTAATAGCCAATACAGAAACAAGTTTACCTGCTTCAAATGAATATAGAAGCTTCGTGCAATGGGATTCAGACTCAGACGATGCTACAAAACTTCAAATCATAACTTATACATCGGGAGACTTTATAGAAGCGATAGACGCAGTGGAGTTTAATACAAATCAAGTAAACTATTTAGCGAGAATAGAAAGGTGCGGTGTTACCGGAAATTATTATGCAGTCCCATATATGGACAGTGGAAACGATTTAAACTTAGCCACATTTGAATGTAATACAACTGGAGAAATGGCAGCCGCACTAACAGAGGAATGGGAAGTACACGCTTCAACTTATATGTTATATCATGGCATGGATGCTGTTTGGCGACAGGGGGAAAATATACTTATTATTGCATCTGTAGAAGTTAACGCAGAACTTGATGTTAGAACTATTGAGATAGACACTACTGATGGCGACATAACAGCAACTGGTGTATTAGACATACAGGATTTTGTCAATGGAAGTTCAACAACACAATTTCTAAGAGTATTTCACGTTGGCGGTATTTACTATGGTATAATTTATGAAAACTCGTCAAACTTAGGCGTACTAGAAACCTTTAGCGTAGCTACCGATGGAACAATAGCGAAAGTAGACTCATGGACTTTCGAAGCTGGAGAACTAAACGGTTGGACAGACGTTGTGCGTTTAGGAAGTTCAGACTATTTCCTATTAGCATATAGAACAAGCGGAAATGATTTGGAGGTTAAAACAACAGAAATAGATGTGAGCGACGGTAGTTGTGATGGAAATGTGGACTCTTTAGTCGTAGACTCTGGAAATGTAACTGAGTATTGTGCCCTTACTAAAGCTGGTGATGATATGTACGTTGTTCATTATAAAGAGTATATAACAGACACAGATTTAGTAATTGCAACATTCGAAGCAGATGATTCAGATGGTTCTATTGGAAGCTCCGTTACGGATTCATGGGACACAGAAGCGAATTATACGCCGATGCCAGAAGGGGTTTATTGCATAGAAGATACTATACATTGCTTCGCAGATAATGCGGGGAACTTTGCAGCGTATGTAATTAGTGCTGCTGGAACAATAACAGAATCTATTTTATCTGAGGGGTCTACCGTTGCTTTTTCAAACGCTAACTCCGATAACATATATATTGGAAAAACAGACGATATACACTACTTCATAACTGTAGGGCGTATTGATGCAGATGCAGATGGATGGGCTTACAGCTATTCAGTAATGGGCACAGCAGGAGCTACGGGATGGTCACATTCAATTCATGGTGTGTCTTCTCCAGCTTCAGTAATAAAAGTCGAGAACATACAGTCCGTATTAGGAGTAGAATAATGAGTATTTTAACAAGCGCACAATTCCAACAGTTCTTATCTGCAGCCGGGCAGACTATGTCGAGTGCAGATATTTCGTTGATTACGGAATTAGCTGAAGCACGTGTAGATAGTATGTGTAAAAGAACGTTTGCACTTCATTGGAAAAACGAAACACAGACAATCGAAGACTTTGATACACGGCGCTGGCAGATTACCACAGAAGAATATCCCGTAGTTCTCGGGTCATTGATGCTTACGAACGGTTCTACTCTCATTGAAAACTCCGATCTTATAATTGACTATGACACCGGTGTAATTAAACTACGCGCCGACGATGACTACTTTGAAATTGGTCGAGATGCAATACTCTTATTATATCAAGCCGGATACGCCGAGGGGGAGGCCCCTCGGGATCTGCAATACCTGATCTACAAAGTCGGGTATACCATACACTCATTACCCGGCGTTGTGTATGAACAAGAAAAAGCAGGTGATTACTCGTACAAAACTTCCGAAGAGACTATTATGAACGGTCTTGATAATATTGCGATGGCAATCTTGACAAAATATAAAAAGGTATTCTAATGAGTTTCAATTCATTGATGCGTGCAATTACGTACGCACGAGATAGTGCGTATCTGGTGACAGAAACAGTTATTGCTACAACTGTGTCTGTAACGTATCAACCTTCAGAACCTTGTGTTTTGCAGTTAGAACTTTCGGGAGGTTCTGTCTTCGGTGATTGTTTAATTACAGGTACTGATGCAAACGATTCCGTTATTTCTGAGCACTTTATTTTTACACAGGATGACACACGTATAAGTCAGTATCTATTCAAAACTATAACAGGTATAACAACCGCAGGATTTACAGGAGGTAATTTTTCAATCAAAGGTGCTTTGCGATCTGGCGAACTACTAAATACAAGACGTACACAGGGTACTATTTATGGAAGGATTTATGGACATAACCCCGATGCATTCGTACATGAAGTCGGAGCAGTGCAAGAGCAACCTCTTAAGCTTATGTGTCGTGCCGCCGACTCGGCGTTGCAGAAGGGTGATTATTTAACCGACGGAAGCATCGTTTACAAATTAGAGGCCGACCTGCACCCTGTATACGGGGCATCGACAATACATCATTATGAATCAATAGTCACACGATTAGAATCCTAAGGAGGATCAAAATGAAGTACAGTATTATTATTCCGACAGTAAACGGGCTACAACTACTCTCTGAATCTCTCCCGCGCGTGTTTGAGCACACACAAGACTTCGAAGTTATCATCGTAGACAACGCTAGTGACGACGGTACTGAGGGGTATATTAACGAGCTGCTACACAAACACGATAATATCACTTACATACGTTTGGAAGAGAATAAAGGTTTCGGTGCGGCGTGTAACTATGGTATAAAAAATGCGACCGGGGAATTTATTGTTCTTCTGAACAACGACGCCCTTGTAACACCAAACTGGCTGTCTCAAATGTTTACCGCGATGCGCAGATACACGAAGCAGTCGGGTAAACGCATAGGTTTAGTCGGCCCAGCGACCAACTACGCCGGTGGAAGGCAAAACGTACCAGGCGTAAAATATGAATTAACGCGCCTTGACCAATTCTCAGCAGAGTTCCATAGGAAGTATTTGACACAGCTTGATGAAGCAGGATTTTTATCAGGTTTTTGTTTGATGATAAAGCGCGCCGTTATCGATGACGTAGGACTTCTCGAAGAAGGTTTTTTCCCCGGTGGCTATGAGGACAACGATTATTTACTACGTGCGAATGAAAAGGGTTGGTATGGTATGATCGACGGCTCTACATTTGTACATCATCACGGTTCGAAAACGTTTCGTCGCCCGGAATTTGCGAAGGCTGAAGGAGGACTTTCTCCGCGCAATAAGTTCCTAGATAAGTGGGTCAGTAGAAACGAAGGTACAAAAAAGCTTGTAGGTATGTATCGTGTTAAAGGCCCTGATGAATACTTCGCGCAAAGCTTAGAAAAGGCTTCAACGTTCTGTGACGAAATAGTTGTGTTGATTGATAACCCCGATGAGAACGACAAATCCGAAGAGATCGCAAAACGTTTTTTGAAAGTTACACGCATCGAAAAAACCAACAGAGAATTTGACGAGCGTCGTGATAGAAATCAGCTAGTCATAATGGCGGAAGAGTCCGGTGCAGACTGGGCGATTTCTATTGACGATGACGAAGTATTCGAAGATAAGTTTGATCGTGCATACGTCGAACGTTTGATGCATCCACCTAATCCACATGTAAAAATGTATGGGTTTAATTGGCGTACATTTTTTAACGGAACGGAACGCTTCCGGATAGATGGTACCTTTGGAAAAATGAGTGGATATCGGATGTACAAAATTGAACCAAATAGACGTATCAACTATGGTACGGATATTGGGTTACACTGCGGTAATATACCCTTGCATCCCCCGGAATGTGGGCGTTGGACGAACGTACGTATTAAGCATTACGGATATTGTTCACGTGAAAAGTGCGCACGTAAGTATAAGTTTTATGAGTCCATCGATACAGAAAAATCGCCGGGACTTATCGGCCAAGAAGATTACTCGCACCTCGTTCAAGATAAGATGATTACGTACCCATGGTTCGAAGACGATGGATTGTCTCTTGTAATGACTGTGAAGAATGGTGGACATAAATTGTGGGAACTCCTCGATCAAATTGGGTACTTTGTCGATGAGATTATATACGGGGACAACGAAGGTACGGATGATTCTGTACGCACCGCAGAACGTTTTAATGCAAAAATAATTCCCGTGAAATTCAACGATGATTTCAGTAAATTAAAGAATGAAGTCATAGAGAAAGCAACTGAGAAGTGGATTCTGCTTATGGATTGGGATGAAGAATTCGAACACAAGCGTATTCCATCTCTTAGGCGCATGATGGATAATGACTGTGACGGATACATGTTTCCTGTATATAATCATCAAAAAGGCGGGCAGGTATCTTTGTCAGAAGCTATAAGGCTCTTCCGTAATATCCCCGAAATGCGTTACACAGGTCGTGTCCATGAAAACTTCGATGTAAGTATGCATGAAGGTAAAGTACGTATTTTACGTACTGAGCTTATTTTACATCACTACGGGTTCCTCGGTGATGATTTATACATGGACAAAAAACTTGCACTGTATGAACGCTTAAATAAAATGCAGATGCAAGAGCACCCGCAAGACCCACGAGCTCCATATAATCTTGCGCTTCATTATGTAAATGAAGGTAACTTTAATGAGGCTACGCGTTTGCTCAAGTATGCTATATCATTAAACGCGAATTTCTATCAAGCGCATAAAGAGCTGGGACTTTTGTATCTCAGACAAGGACAAGCGTGGTTGACAAATTCAAAACAGTTGCTTCCGAACGATCATCCGCTACATCACATGCTCGATAGACTTTTGAATAGTATTACAAGTGTTATAGGGGAACAAGATATTAAAGTAGGATCACGGAGACATGAAAGGTCTTAAACATGTATATGGGCTGGCGGAGATCTTAATCGCGTTTGGTAATGCGGAGAAAAATGCTGATAAGCTCTTCAAAAAGGCGGCTAAGAAATCACAAGATCATGTATACAAACGTATGCGTGAAAATGTAAGTTTAACGTGTCATAGTATACAAGAACTTCGTCTTCTTGGAGGGCCGTACGCAAAGTCACATCCAATAGCTCTACACGTACCTAATTGGTTAGTACATACTCAAGAAGGTGTATTGTTGAGTGCTATAGAAAAAACAACGGTGTCTGATCCTGAAAAGTCCCACGAAGCCGAGGTAGGTGTTAACGAGAGTAAGGCACCTCACGCGCGCTATATTATATTCGGTACATCTAAAATGGTTGCACGTGACTTCGTTACGGGTACATACAATCAATGTAAAAAACACGTCAACGAGATATTTAACGAAGCACATAAAGCTTTAGTTGAAGCTGGTGATAAGGAGGCATAAAAATGGCGAAAGACCATACACACAACGATTCCTTGCAGCTCGGTGCAAAAGATGTTCCGTGGAAATGTAAGTGCGGATTTTTGCTAGGTGTACTATCTCCTGAAAAAGATACCTTGCGTATTAAATACAAAGATTTGTATTTGAGTATTCAAGGGTCGGATGTTCGTGTAACTGAGCTTTGTCGGAGATGTGCAACATCAAATACCATCGAAAGTAACAACACTTCTAAGGTCCCCGAGAAGTTTAAGGACCTTGATAAAGCGACGAATGATGAGAAGAATCCTTCGGCGTAGAATTTTATTTCGAAAGGAGGTGAGTACATATGGCGTTTAACGTTCCTTCGTATGACACCGACCGATTCTCGTTCGGACCTGGAATCCTGTATATGGGCCCCACAGGTTCTACACCGTCTATCGACGTAGGTGCTGTCACTGTAGGTGCAAAACTTGCGATCACGCGAGAGATCCTTGAGTTCAGACAGGGATCTCCTTCAACCGTGGTAAAGAAGTTTGCCATTCAGGAATCAGTAACTCTCGATGTCACGGGTATGGAGTGGAATGTGCGTAACCTGTCGCTCTCAACCGGCGGCGGCGTTACCTCATCCGATGCGAGCCTCGAAACGTTTGAGTTTGGTGGATCTATGGATATCGACCAGTACGCGTTGCGTTTCGTGCACGTAACTCCCGCAGGACATACGATCTCTGTCTATCTCTGGAAAGCTGAGGCCGGAGCTGGCTTCGAAGTTACCTTTGCAGAAGGTGCGCACGAGTTCCCGATGTCATTCAACGCGGTCGAGTCCACTACGGACTGGACCGGAGCAGCTGTTGCAGCAAACAAGCGGCTGATCAAACTAGTATACGAGAAGGCGTAATTCACTATGTCAAGAGGAGAGTGACTTCTATGAGTAATACAAAAGAAAAAACAGATATGTTTGATCCAACACAAGGTCTTGAAGAGCTTTTATCAATGCCTGAGGTGATTCAAACAAACACGGGCGAAGATGTACAAATACCTCGTGCTAACTGGGGTATGGAACTCCAGGTTATACGTTCCGTAGGTAAGCTTCTTGGTAATCTACGCGACGAACTCAACCTTACATGGGATGGTGTAAAAGAACTTATGGCAGGTAACGATAGAGAAAAGCTCTTTTCACTTCTCGTGAAGGTCGCCGAATTAGCACCTGATGAGATTACAAAAATGGTTGCCACTATCATAGGAAAAGACGAAGACTTCGTACGTGATAGTCTTGAACTGGGCACCATTATAAAGGTGCTAATCCCTTTTTTAAGTCAGAGGATGGAACAGCTAGCGCAGTCGATCGCGCCCATGGGGAAAGACTTAGGCGCCAGTACGCAGCAAATACAGGCAAGTCTGTCGACGGCAAAGGTGAAAAACCCCCATTAAATGTGGCAGACGATGTTGCCATCATCCTCGCGTATTTTGCAATAAACTGTCACTACACCCCCGATCAAGTTTTAAGTATGTCTCGGGGAACTATAGCAAAGCTAGTACCGGCGATTTCAGCCATACGCGAAGTTGCTGCAAAAATACAAGAAGAAGCGATGAACAAGAACTCCCCAAAAGGTAGATACTCAGATCCTAGAGCTCATAAAGGGCCTGTTAAAGATCACAATGGTGTTGACCTCTCAGAATTTGATATGCGTGGTCTACGTGATTTAGTTGAGGAGAAATAATGGCTCTTGGTATATTAAAAGTTAAGCTCGTCGCTGAGATCTGGAACTTCATTCGCAATTTCAAACTTGCGAAGATGACGCTGCTTACATTTTCTAAGATTGGCGGCGCTGCGATTGAGTTACTGCAAACTAAAATGGGCAAGCTTGCTGTAGCCGGGGCTGGGCTGCTCGCGACGTTTGCGATAGGAACACGCGCTATAGCAAAGAGTTTAGGCCCCGCTATCGAACTACAAAAAGAGATGGCGAACGTTGCGACTCTGTTACGCGATAGGGCGGGTGAGTCATATTCTTATGTAAATAAATGGGTTAAGACATTTACACAGAATGTCATAAATTTGTCGGCCGAGTTTGGTGAAACAACCGCCGCTACAACAAAAGGTTTGTATGATATTCTGTCAGCAACCATTCCCGCGTCTGATGCGATAAATGTTTTAACGGTTGCAATGCGTGCTGCACGCGCAGGGCTGACTTCTACTGCAACTGCAACGAAGGCGATAATTTCAGTACTTATGTCATATAATATGGCCTTCGACCAAGCCGCTAAAATATCTGATATATTCTTTGCAACGATCAGACGGGGTGTTACCACGTTTGCGGAACTAACGCCTGTAATTGGTAGAGCTGCCGCTACCGCTGCAGCTGCGGGAGTAAGCTTTGAAGAGCTTATGGCCGCTATTACTACAATGACTCGTGCAGGGCTGGATACAGGCGTTGCGATTACATCTATTAACCAGACACTATTACAGTTTTTCCGTCCCACTGAAGATGCGATTAAAGCCGCTGCAAGGTTAGGTCTTAATTTAGATTTGACCACGCTTCAGACAGAAGGTCTTGTATCAGTGATGGAAAAACTTAGCGATATACTTCCTGAACAAGTTGGATCAATGTTTAGACAGATGAGAGCGCTTCGTGGTGTTAATGCTCTTATCCAGCAGGTGACAGGATTCACAAAAGATTATAATGTAATGCTTAACGCCGCCGGGGAAACTCAAATAGCATTTGAAAAACAAGCAAAAGCTTTGTCATTTTCACTAGACAGATTGAAACAGAACTTTAATGCACTACGTATACAAGGCGCGTTACCGTTTTTAGCAACCGCGCGAAAAATTGTAGAGGCAATAAACTCAATAATGGGGGCAATGCGTAAAGTCGCGCCAGGATTTGCGCAATTCGCAGGGTCTCTTGCGGCCATTGGTCTCGTCGCTGCTGGCCTAACTGGCGCTATACTGGTCACAGTAGCTGCATTGAGCGCTTTGGGAATCGCGGCAGGGGTTTTGGTAGGTAAGATGCTTTTAGTAGGAGCCGTAGCTGCTAGTATTTATATACTTATACGCGGGTTAATTTACCTACAGAAAAAATTTAGAGCGGTCACACGCGGTATTGATCTCTTTATACGAGTACTCTCTGCCGGATCTTTTGGTATTAAAGATGTTGGGAAGTGGATAAGTTGGCTTGGGGATAAGATTACGAAGTTATTACGTATAGTCGGGTTACTTCGTGAAAATTGGTCAGAGCTATCCGACGCAAAGACACTGTCGGCGGGGTTACAAGCCCTAACTGAGTCTATAGATAATACGGTTAAACCTACTGACGACTTGCAAGACAGGTGGAAAGCTGTAATCGAAGCATTACAGAAAGGTGCGCCTCTTACAGCCGAGGTGAAGAAAGGTCTTGACGACCTCGCGGAATCTTTAAAAGTTACTCCTGTGTATTCAGAAGAAACAAAAGAGGGTCTTCTTGGGATTGTCGATGCAGCGCGTGAAGTTACGGAGTTCACACCTGCAATGCAGGCACGCATGAACGATCTTTCAAATGATTTAGCTTCGAATAAATACAAAAATGATCAATATGCTGCATCATGGTCGGATTTATTAGAGCAAATAGCCCGCGGGGCACATTTAACAGATGAGAATCGTGCGAAGTTAGTAGGTATGTATGAAGCTCTCCACGATAATAATACAATATCAGGTAGACTGAAAGACCGTATTACCGAGTTGTCTAAGGAGCTACTTGAAACTGCGAGCATATCGGATGCCGTACGTAAGAAGATGAAGGAAATGACAGATGCGTTCAATAAGGCACGTGCAACCACTGCACGATTAAGAGCAGCCTTTAATATCTTGGGTATGGATATGCCTCAGCATTTAGAAGACATAGCAAAAGAAGCTGATTGGGCATTCAATACTATTTGGAAGGATGGCGGGTATTCCGCTGATAAACTTCGCGACATCTGGATAGATGGGTTCGTACCTAAGTTGATGGACGCATTCGGACAGATACCAGAGAAGTACCGCGAAATCACTGAGAAGATGACTGGATATACTTTAGAGATGGTACAGGGTCTTAGTACCCTTGATGTTAAGATTCCATCTCAGCTTCAAGATGAAGCCCGCAAGGCTGCTGAGGCGTTATTGACGGTGAGTCAGGAAAATGCTAAGCTCCCGAAAGAATCTCAAGTATCAGCAGATATCATCGAAAAGGCTTGGGAAGATGTCGTAGAAAAAATTCGTATGGCGTTCGGCGAAGTACCCGCAGAGTTTGAAGCATTGGCGGAGACGGTTACTAATACTTCTACGGAGGCTATTAATGCTTTACATGAGCTTGGAGAGGAGCCTCTAGGACTTTTAAAGAAAAAGGCAAACGAAGTACTTGAGGCATTTATTAAGATCCGTCAACTTGTTGATGAAGGCGTACTAGATATAGATAGTGGTAAGATTAAAGATCTATGGGAGGGCGTGAAAGATTCTATTGAAGGTGCGTATGGGGATTTTCCAGACGACCTCGTACGGCAAGCGACAGAACTTCAAGAGGTCATGGCAAACGCTCTTACATTAAAACCTGAAGTAACCGAGGATCTGCGCGCTGAGTTTAAAAAACTTGCGGACGAGATAACAAAGCGTTTAGAAAAGCTACCACCCGCCGCACAAAAAGTTTGGCGTGAGATGCTACTCATACCCGAACTAGAAAAACAAAACGCGGTAGATACATTTGAAGATCTTAAGGACCGCATCGCGGCTAATATGACTATGGAAGAGTGGGCGGAGTATAAACGTTTGCAACCTATGATTAAAGCGTGGGAACGTGCGTTTAAAGATATACGTAATATGGAGGATGTTTCCGCCGAACAGCGCCGAGCGGCCCTACAAGAATTACTAAGCGAAATCGAGGCTGCGGGGGCTAAGTATACAGATGTTTGGAGACGTGTATATAATGCACTGAAATTAATTACCGAGTCACAAGTACGTACATTTAAAGAAATTGTTAAAGATGTGGCAACTGAAATACGTAGGGAGCTCTCCAACGCACTCGAGGATTTGTTCGAGGATTTACTTGAAAAGGATGATACGAACTGGGAATTAGTACGCTTGCGTATGGAAGACCAGAAACGTGATTTACGCGACCAGTTTGTTGAAGGAAAAATATCCGCGGCGCGTTATTACGCAGAAGTCTCAGAACTTGATAAACAGTATAATGACCAACGAAAAGAGAATATGAAGGGCTTCCAGAAGTTCTTTACAACTATCTGGGACTATATGAAGAAGTTTTGGATTAAGCTCCTTGCGGAAATGCTTGCCGAATGGCTTGCAAACCAACTAAAGATGGCGGCACAATCCGTAGCAACAGCTACTACACAGATCGCTGCTGATACGGCCGCCGCAGAGGTAGGCGCTGTCAAAAGCGCATCAGGGTTGCCATTTCCATACAACTTAGCAGCCATCGCAGTAGCTGTCGCCGCTGTTGCGGCTTTGATAGCTTCGGTATCTGAGTTTGCTGAGGGCGGAATTGTTACTAAGCCTCTCTTAGGTATGGTAGGCGAGGCAGGCCCTGAAGCAATTGTACCGTTAAGTCACCCGCTTGCACAAAATGCTTTGGGTGGCGCGGGGGGCAAGAAAGAGTATAACTTCCAAGATACATTTGTTATACAAGGTCCTTCGATGATCGATAGTAGAGAAGCCTGGGATGATGTATATAAGCAACACGTACTACCTGCGAAGAGACGCCATATAGCTACTTTGCGTAATGTAACGGATGATGACATCGTATGAAACAAGTAAGCAAACTATTTATCAATGAAGCAAAAAAGGAGGTAGGTGCTCAGCCAGTATTCCGTACCTCCTTGTATGCAAAGTACGCAGGACCTATAACATCGATAGCGGGAATATCTTTGACAGCTGCGGGGACTACCGTTTCGCAATGCTATGTATATGGAAACGCAGCCAGGTTCTTTCAAATGGGAGATAAGGTTATTGTAAAGTCAATGCCTTTGTCACAGTTATCTGAGATATGTAGCGCTCCTAGTTTTAATGGTACATATACGTACTTAGAACTTAATGGGCTTGAACTGACTGACGATAATATAGGTGGGTACATTTTACGTGATATTGATTACCAATTTACTGTGGGATTAACATGATGTTAAGAGATATCAAGTTTATCTTATATGTGTTACAAAGTAAATTCCAAGTAATTTACTTTGTGCTCAAATTTTAATATATCAAAATATTAAAACCTTAAAATGACAAAGAGTACTAATAAAAAACCTTTAAAGACTTTGTAAACCATATTTTATGAGGAAAATTCCATGGCTGATTGGTCAGTAAAAGGTGGAAATTTATCCGCTACAGCGGGTTCAAGCGACTCAATAGGATTCTCTGGGCCTGGAGGAGGCTTTTCAACACCTGTGATAGCAGGAGCCGCGCAGGGTCAAGAAGGTACGTGGATACGCTCATACCCGGGGGGTACTAACGGCGGGGAACTTCCAAACTGTCAGTACTTAACAAATTCGACAGTATTTGTAGATGGTGAGACTAAGGCTGTAAGTGCAGTAGCTGCGTATGAGTGTACCATATGCCTGCAACTTACAGGAATGTGCGTAGGCGCAGTAGGTACGACAAATTCATATCTTGATGCATATGGTACGACAACCGCGGATTCCCCCGCAGATGGCGATGTCAGGGTGTTTGCGTTTGAGGTAGCGAACACCGCGTGGACGGAGCTTGATTATATAAACAGTAAACGTCTTAGTTTGGCGAATCAAACTCCTGCGTTGACACATACATGGTATTTAGGGCTGTCAGTTCGTGCAATTGCTACCGGAGCTCACAGTGATATTAACTTTAGAATAACAACTGAATATTATTCATAAGAGGCGCATATGTTTATAGGACGCTTTGTCGCTACGTTAAGTAATGGATATGAAGTAATTGAAAAATACCCACACGAGAAACCTAAACCCGGCTACATGGGGTGGTTACAGTTACAAGAGTTTATCAAAAGGAATAAATTACGTATTACTGATATGTCTGTAAGTATCAATGGTGCAAAACACCATATTAAAGAAAACGCAGACGCATATTTCGTGAATATGCGCGTAGCAGGTCCTTTAGGTATAGAAAAGGTTTTTGCGCGCGGACTAGGATTTAGACAGGGCAAACATTTATTTATATGCTGGCTCGATAAACACGGGCGCATTCTCGAAATGGAAGTACGCAATGTCTGATGAAAAATTAATACTTGGTCATGCAACGGCGGCACATCCCGATCCAGAGGTAATTACACGTGGATATGTAAACGCATCGGGATTAGACGCACATACAATATCTGGATACGTCGTTGCAGGAGATCCTAGTATAACAACCGTCGGGTTTACATCTATGACAGAAAGGCTCAAAAAAATTGGTACTATACGTAAGAAGGTTTCGGGGGATGCTCTCTCGCGTATTGAGTGCGATAGTGTAAATATTGCATATGATAACGAAGATCTACAACTTTTTTACGCCGCGGGTGAATCCGGCCTATTATATCCTAAATACTTTGAAGGGTCTCTCACTCGCGTAGCAAGAGACGTTCTTGAAGACAGCAATCAAAATTTTGTTTCCAACACTTTAACTGGTACTATCGAAATTGTGACGGGTAAGGCTGTAGGGAAACGTTATTTTATAATATACAACTCCGTTGGGACGGTTACAGTACTCCCCGACCCCGACGATGCATATTCTACAACACCTGAAGAAGATGGTGTTAAGGTAGGCGATGCATATCGAATTGACGCATCACACGAGCTATGGATGCTATTAAAAACAGGTTTTCGTAATATACCCGGTGATCGTATATTGTATTTAGGAGGCTTCGTAGAGCCGAGCGAGATAGAAAACAACCCTGCAGGTAAGTCCGTAGTAGTGCGCGTACTAGGTTTTGAAAAATTGTTAGAGCGTTATCATGCATATAACATATGTAAGTCGCAAGGACAGCTGTATTTTCTAACAGGAGTATCTATTAAAAAATGGTTTCCTAGTGCGGATACCCCTCCTACGTATGGTCCACGCACACTATCGTTTGCATGGGACGACACGCAGATAGAAGGCATAGAAGTTTATTCTGTACAGGCAGGAAATAAGCCTGGATTAAAAACTATTGAATTTAGACCTCCATATTACTTTAGGTACAGCGACGGTACTTGGTATGCAAGAAAAACAGAACAGACTGAATATTTATATGACAATAATCAAAATACCATCGCAGTGAAGTTCTCAGGTAAGTATTCCGACATACCGCAGGAAATGTTTATTTATATAGAGGATCCACACAAACCCTATGTATCGAAATCTGGTATGCCAACATTACAATTGGGTGATGGTAAACCTGTTACACTGGGAAGAACCTTCATATCTGTGATACATGAAGGCGGATATTCGGGTACGGGCTATAGAGATATAACAGACATAGTTACGTGGGGAAAGCGTGTACGCCGTGATGGATCTAGTTATGTGTCTATATTTAGTACGTTATTTGAATGTCTCTACGTAGCGTCACCGTTTCCGTTTTCCGGTGCAGAGTTTGATTTAATGGACTTCTCAGATTTTGATGGCACAATTTGGATACAATACGCGCAGAGTATTGATTCTTGGAAAACCTTAACATATACAGAGGACGAAACTAATCAATGTGCAAATAGTGGACACATTACGTGGGAGATGCCACGTGACTGGGTACCTACGTCTGTAGTAATTGGAGATCATTTACGTAATGTTTATCTTGTACGTTTCCAAGTAGTAACACGTAATTCTGGTGCTTTAGATCTACGCCGCATAAAAAGAACTCATCGTATATATGATAACGACGGTGTCGGTGTAGATATTAAAGTTATACATGATCTACTGCCCTTAGAAGATACAGAAGACACTGTGATTATCAAAAAAGACGGTATTGCAGGTGCTTGGTATAACGTAATAGATTTCCATACATTAGCACAATACGCAGCTACTGAATTTGGATTTCCTTCAGCGTGTCGTACTATGGAAGCTTTAAAATTTGATTGGAGCGAACCTCGTATAGCGGTGTGGGGAGGTCTTCCGCATCTGGATGGCGAAAATAAAGTTCCAGAAGCTGTTGCATGGGATTCATACAATAAAATTTTATACGTAGGCTACGAAGATGAGTTGTGGAAAATCCCACAAAACGGGTGCGCGGAGAAGGTGTGTGAAATACCACCCTTCTACCATTTTAAACTGCATATCCGTAGATTACAAGTTACACACAGTGGTTTATATATAAATGGGCTCGCATGGAAACCTTATGACGATACCGGCTGCCGTCATGTAACTAGTGATATTAGTTTTCCCAATCTACCCTATGGAGGTACCGAAGAGCGCCCAACCGCCGCGATATTATTTAGATACAATACTTTAACCAATAAGCTAGCCTACGACTATTTTATAAATAGTGTAGACACTTCGTGGCCATCACTCATAACAGGCGAAGTATGTTACCGTTTAGGCCGCCACATAACAGACGATGCGGGGGGTGATCAAGACTACGAATACACTACGATAGGACAAAAGAACTGGACGTCTGAAGGTTCTAAGTTTGCAGGCGAAAATATTTGTGCTCCTATACCCTGTGTGCATTCTGTAAGTAGTGACACGCTTAGAAAGGCGTTTGTTGCTTTACGTAGTGGATTACTAGAAGATTCATCATCACTATCTGTTTCGTATCGTAGGGAATTTTATTATCAAATTGGCAAATACGGTTTGGAAGATTGTACTCTCGGGCATTTTTGGAATGCCCCACCTGGATGGTTTTTTCTTGGCAATTGGTCGTCGCAGGCTAACGAGTTTGAAATACATTATAGATGGTCGCTCGGTCAACGAGGGTTCATCGCATGGGATGATGCAAACGACCGTTGGAGGGTGCTCACGTGGAACGGTACTGAGTATAAAGTGATTAGCTGTGGATTTAATGATTATCAAACAGCTGTTAACTCAACACTATGGTCGCCGGGGGCTAAAACATTTGATAATGACAATTTATTATGTTCTACATGTTACGGCCCAGATAATATTGCGTTGTGGACGGGGTGGATAAAGTGGAATGACTTAGGCACAAATATTTCTACAGCGTATATCGCATTGCTACGTAATGAAAATTTGTACACACCATACACAATACAATTTAACTTTTCTACAGGCACAGTCGAACCTGGATCGTCTATACAGGGAGATGAACAATATTGTGTACCTATAGAAATGGTATATGAATCATCTGCGGGAGAGTTACACGGGTGTTTACTTAATAGAAATGATTTGTCGTATCATTATTTCATTTTTTACATGGGAAAATTATATACAACTAGCATAGGAGACAATCCTAACTTTCAGTTGAAAGCATTCGTAGTACATCCTACAGATAATCAAGTCTATTGCGCACTTTGTGATACCCGCTACGGTAATGTAGGTGCGCGTATTCTTAAAATGACGTTTAACTCAGCTTTAGGAGCGTCACACGGGTTTACACACGAGTTCATGGGAACCGTTGATGATGCTGAATATGATATTGTTGAAATGCAATCTGCTACCGATCGTATTGTAGGTGTGACAGGACCTTCAAAAGGATTGGTATTTCAAATAGGTACTGAGTTCTATCCTAGGGTACAGCAAGCGGCATTAGGTGATAGGGACGGTAGAGAATTATTTAGCGATCTTTGTACACCGTTCGCATTTCGTACGCGCATAAAAGAAGATAACACACTCATCCTTAAAAAGCTGAATATGTAAAATGGCACTTACTTACTACGTTAATGACATACCTACGGGCGATGATAGTAATCCAGGCACCCCAACAGAACCATTTGCAACACTCAACGCAGCTATGAGTGCTGCGTCGAATGGTGATACTATCATTGTAAAGAATCGTGCGCTATTTGCGTATACTGAAGAAGCCTATTTTGCGACTATTACAAAGAACCTTACTATTGAAGGCAGACGTGATCCACTTACGGGGGATTACCCTATAATATTTTTACCACTACGCTCGTATGGGTTCAACGTAACTTCTCCATGTACAATAAAGAATTTTTACATACTGAAATTTCACAAATGGAACATAGCAGTTTCTAAGGTAGAATATGCGTTCAATCTAAATAACTTAAGCGGGGGGACCGTCACTCTCGAGAACATCGAGATAATAGGCAAGCTAAGTGAGGGTACTGCTTTATTAATTCAAGGGTCCGGTTCAGAAACTGTCAATCTTACAAACATACGTGCGTGGGGGTTTAATTCTCGATCGATGGTAGCTTCACAATGTACACTCGATATGCAGGGGTGCGTACTTGAATCTCCAATAGAATTTGTGAATAACGTCACTGCTGTAACTAGACAGTGTGCATTTAATACTGAACCTACGTTAGGATCGGGCTGCACTATTGAGAGGCACAACGCGCAAGATTTTTATCACATGTCGAATGTACAAAATAGTGGGTTATATACACAGCCGTACTTTCCAGATGAAGGGGACTTTGCATATTATGAGGGTGATTGTTGCCTACTCTATACTACTATAGGGCGAGATGGTCCGGGTGCTGCTATAGCGAAAAACCGAGAGAATGTAGTTTATGTTGCGTTTTCACCTCCGGGGGTACACCCCGACGGAGGGTACCCCTTAAATAGTTGTACTTGTATATCACGTGAGGGCGGCGGGGGAAAATGCGTATTATGGGATTGCTGTGCAAATAAACCTTATTTACATCCTGAAGTGTCCATTGAATCTAATCTTAACCTAGCTACCGCCGCTGCGAATAATTATCGTGTAGTATTTTTTGTATCGTACCAAGTTTCACGGAGCTATGAAGGTGTATATTCTGAAGAACATCCGTTCAAATTAAGTGTTGGAGGGTCAGCGCCTTTTTATTCTCCTGCGCGTACTATAGATTTGGGCGAGCGAGACGGCCGCAGGTGCTGGATTATAGAATTTACATCGTTCCCGACATCAGGAACGGCCGCGTTGCAATTAACTCCTGACGCGCGAACCCCGAGTGATAAAGGTCTAGAGCTAAACGCGGAACCTAACATTGCAGGAGCGTGGACATATATAACAGGAGGACTCTTCGGCCTTGGATACTATAGACCATACTTCTGGGGACTCGATCCCGATCATAGCGAAACTCGAGATGATCTTCCTTATGTTTATGCAAAGCTTAAGGAGAGCGGAGAAGGCTATGCATTAGATCCTTCAACTGTATCTGTCGAGGCCTTCGGAACGGTATACTCTTTGGAACATCTGTCCGACGATGATGCGACGTTGACAATGACATACGACGACCCTACGGAAGAAGAGATTTTCGAAATTTATCTTTTACTCACTATACATAAAGACATAAGCGACTATGGTAGTTCACCTATCGTAGTAACATTTAGAGGAGCCGACGCGGTTGGTATGTGGGCGGATCCTCTTGTAGCTGTTTATTTTATGTGGAATGAATTAGGTACTGTATCTGTACCATATGACATAACAGATCAAGTTGTATATAAAAATCCAGCGCCCGTAATGGAACCTTGGGATCATTGCTATGACATGATAGAGGTACATTGGGGCTTCGGTGAGGATTCTGCAATAGTACGTCGAGGTGTTGAGAAAGAAAGTCGTAAGGTTTTGTCTATAGATAATTCACTTATTCAGTTGTCTAATCTTGCTGCGTTAACTGGAGATTTACTATTCGAAAAGTTCAGTCGCAATCGTAAGGCGATAAGTCAAAGTATGACGTTTCAACCACACATAGAACTTTTTGATGTGTGTCGTATTAAATTTCCTGATAGGTATTACAACGTAAACCCAAACAGACTATGGGTAACAACCAGTTTTGAGCTCTCACCAAGTACGGGTGTTATTAAATTTAAAGGATTCGAAAGCTATGAGTCTTAATTGGACGACAGTTTTAGGAGGCAGCGGACGTCCACGATATTTGATATGTGGAGCCGAACTGGTAGATAATAGAGGCTTCGAATCGAATATTTACGGATGGATAGGCGTACCTAGTGCAAGTGTTTCTCGCGTAGAAGATTCTGAGACGTACTACGGTGACTATTCTTTAAAGCTTATAGACACAGGAACCCAGGGAACATATGCACGCTATGCAATATCGTATGGATCTTCATTATTAGGTAAATCATTCGCGTTATCATTTTATGCACGCTCGGCTACTGGGTCTTGTAATATAAGCGCACGGCTATCTGCAGCGGATGAAGATCTTGATTTACAAACTAAAGTTGTATCGGGTACGCAAGTACATTTTTTAGGTATATTTAATTTTACAACATCTACGCAAGAGGCGTTTGATATTAAAATTTACGCGACCGATGGTAGTAGCTATGCAAATACAATTTACATAGATAATGTTTCTTGTCGCGAAGTCACTTACGATTTGTACGACGAGTTTCCCTATCATCCAAATACTATGCAACCTACGTGGGAACTTTCTGAAATGTCATCTGACAGATTAATAGATGGTTCATTGAAAGAATATGACCGCGGGTGGGAACTTAGTCTGAGTATTCAGTATGATTATCTCGATGCGACGACTGAGTATTATAGACGATTACTTTCGGAGGCTAGCTTTGTATGGGTACAACCTCATTATGATTATGCTTTTTGGATTGCTATGAAGTGGGATCGTATATGGGAACAAAGATACTTTGGAAATGTGTACGCAGGTCATGTAGGTCCGATGATATTCAGATCTATATATTTGCTGGAAAATAAACCATTAGACGTATCATAGGAGGCCATTATGAAGTGGTATCATATAGCATTGGTAGGTTTAATCGTGATACTCGCAGTATTCACGACATTATACTTTGCGAGCCCACGGAAAGTCGTTGTCGAAAAACCTGTTTGGGAAAGTATCCCAGATGAAATCGCCGCGCAGTTTAAACCCGCACCTCCTGACACTACATGGAAAATAAGCATGGAAGCATTGATACAACGCTTACAAAGTCTCGAAGAAGATGTAAAAGGGCTGCCTGATTATTTTATAGTAACTGACTCCGCACAAGTACCAGTAGCAATAGATACTTTACCCGATGCGCCGACAGAAGTTATAGTCTCGCAAAAGACGTTTTCAGAGTCTCTTATAAGCGCCCGTGATAAACCGTTAGTTGACGTAACTTCAAAAGTACGCGCATACTCTCTTTACCCAGTAGGTCTGTTTGAAAACAGCATAACCGTAGTTCCGCACAAAGAGAATCTCATTGAAGAATATATACAGAACATGCCGCAGCCAAAGACTAAGTTTTGGTGGGGAGTAGCCGCCGGAGTCGGCGCAGCCATGCTCGGTGTTATCGCAGCTCAAGCAACAGGAGTTATGTAATGGATACAAGAAAGTTACAGCATGCGATTCGATATCACGTTCTATCCGACCAAACTGTGCGCGATTTGATCGGCAATAATGTATATCCTTCTGAACTAGCTACTGTAGCAAGTCCAGAATATCCATGTGTTAATTTTCGTATGGAGCCCGGTATGCGGCTCGCCCGGGTAAACGAAACTTTTCTTGGTGACGTGCAAGTATGGGCGTGGTCGAATTCTAATTACGATGAAGCATCTAAAGTTATTGACGCTATAGAAGATAAACTTGGAAGCGATCGTGTCGAGACAAACGAAATTTATGCGGTGTTTACGACGCTACTCACGCCGCAGCAGTTATACGACGAGGAAGCGAAAATATACGGGTATGTAATGCGTTTTAGAATATACGCCATAGAGAGGTGAGCTATGAGTAATCTACAGTTGTCAAAAGATTTTAAGTTAAAAGAGTTCGCTGTTTCGGATTCACACCCGGAATTAGCGAAGTTAATCATCTTTGACGAGATCGAGCGTTGGAAGCTTTTTTATTTAGCACACATGATATTACAGCCTGTTAGGGATAATTTCAATCAACGTATGCGTATTACGTCGGGAAAGCGTTCACGAGAACTCAATAGCGCGATCAAGGGTAGTTCTACATCACAGCATATATTCGGTGAAGCAGCAGATTGGGTCTTCGCGAATAACTTTCAAAACTCATTTAGACTTCCAAATGCGTATGAGTATATTGTAGAACGTCTACAATATAATTGGCATCAGGTTATTTTATATCTCGCCGACGATTACCGCCCCAGATTTATACACGTGGCTTTACCTAGCTTGCTTACTGACAAACCTAACCAAGCGATGCTACATTATAAAGGTAATTACTTTTTACTTGACGAGAATCCTAATATGCTATACAATGCAAAGAGGTATATACATGATAGAACTTAATAAACAGATGCGCGAGTTACAGCGTAATATTAAAGAGCTACAGAACGTCGTGCAAAAAACCGCGAAAGACGTTCATGGTACTATGCAGACACCACTTCCCAAATACGGTGTAAAAATGCTCTTTTTTAGGTTCTTGCGTGCATATGTACCGCAAATACCTGTCGCGGTAGTCGCGGGTATTAAAGCAGAAAGCTTCTGGATAACCTTCGGGTTGTCGTTGCTTGGGGCAATAGGGACGGCCCTCGATAAATGCCTAAGAGAAAAGGCAAAAATATATCAAAATGGAAGAGGTAATCATGGGCAAAACTAGCAGAGGTAAACGTGACGGTACAGGCCCTTATAAAGACAGTGCTCGCCGTAGAAGTGGGCACTCAACGGGCGTGCGTCGTAGTAGTGGCCAACCATGTCCAAAACGTTAATGACGAGCATTAACGAAAGGACACAAACGAAAGAGAGGCAAACTATGGGAAATCTCAGCGCACTTGCAGCCAAATTTAAGGCTGTAACACGAGCAACTCTTGATCCCATCATCCTTTTGATTATGGGATACATCTCCAATCTTCTGGAGTTGCTGTACGATCAAGGTGCACCAAATGCGACCGTCGTGAAAGCAGTACGTATCGTGGCATTTGCTGTACGCGAGTTCGAAGACGAACTCAAAAACCTCGTCGAGAAGTCCGACACTCCTTACGATGATACTTTGATCGATGAATTACTGGAAGCCGTCGATCATATACTTGAAGAAACCGACGACGATACTTCCGGAGGTGATTAATCGCGAAATAGCTGTCCCATTGTGATCTTTTTAGCCCCCGCGATTAAATCCAAAAGGACCCCGCGTTCCATATCAGCAGGGTCCTTTTTCTTTGGTAAGATTGCACCGAGCACTTCGATGGTAGGAAATATTTTTCGGGAAGCTTTGTACATTGCTGTTTGACCTGCTTTGTCAGCATCGTACATGATTACAACACGTTTTGGATGGAGTTGATTAATGAGGCCTACGCGGTATGATGATAGGAATGTGCCCAAGGTAGCAATAGCGTTAAAGCCGACGCGCCACGCGTCGAAAGGACCTTCTACAATTACGAGTGTATCATTCTTTTTTGCGCGATCCCAGTTGTAAAATATTTGTGTATATACACCCGTACTTGCACGATTTTTATACTTTGGGTCTTCGTTAAAGAGAGTGCGGCCTTGCAGCGCGACGAGCTTGTAATTGAAATAAACTGGAATAATTAGCCGGCCCGTGAACGGGCCGTTGGTACAGTATCCGAGTTCCCAACCCTGTAAATCTTCCCAGCGGAAGTTTTTATTACGAAGTAATTTACGTATTTCAGGTTTGTCTCTTATTAAATTGTGATACAGTTCTTTAGACTGGGGCATTAGTCTAATATAACTGGGGGGCCTTTTTATCTCGCGCAGGGCTGGAGGCGCTGTGCGTACGTATTTTTTGGTAGCATTACGAGGCCCCCCAGCAAACTGACATCTATGACAAAAGAACTTCAGTGTTTCACGATTTACATACAACTTACCTACAGTATCTTCGCACCTAGGACATAAAAAACACATCTCACGTGAATTGGATCTCTTCTCAACGGGTTCTTCCCGTTCGATGAATTTTTCAATATTAAAGTACGCCATTACTTTACTGTAAGTGTTACTTTACCCTTTTCGTCTATATATACTATTGCTGTCATAATAAGTTCGTCGTCTTTAAAATAATAATCAGTATGGACAACCGACGATAACGTTTGGTCTACAATTGTTATTTTACGTAAACCCATGGGCACATTTAAAAGCGTGAAACCTTCCATGTTAGGAATGACAGCTATACCAAGTTTTTCATATAGCATATTTTCGACTTTTTGTTCCACAAGATTGATAGCTTTACGATAAGTGTCCAAAGGATCAAAGATACTATCTCTATAATCGAATACACCTAAGTAGTCTTTGTTGCGTGTCATCGTGATAGTACCTCACTATGCAGATTCAAGTTAACTATACCGAAGTCATATTCACTTTCTATTTCTTGACCCTTCTTATTATTACGGTTCTTCGCAACGAACCACCGCCAAGTATTCGCTCTATACTCATCTTCAGTTTGACATATTGCAAGAACTACGTCGGAAATCATTACTTTCTCGAAGGCTTCTGCGACGGTCTCTATACCAAATACAACTCTATTCATTGCTTCGCGATTAGTCTGCGTCGCAGTCCATACGGGTACTTTTCGCTCACCGGCTATTCTACGTAGCCCTTCGGTATTCTCACCGAGACCTTCGCGTTTGTCTAAGTGTCTCGACCATTTGATTAGGTCTACATAATCAACTATAAGTATGTCTGGTACGAAATCTATATCTGCAAGAGTATCTAAATGTGCTTCTATCATAGGAACTGTACACGACTTTGTTGGATATTCGATAACGTACAAGTTATTTTGTAGATCATTTTCTTTAGCTAGTCTATGCATACTCGCACATTTTTCATCGAAACGTAATCTAAGCTCATTTATGGGAATGGCAGTAAAACCGGCTTCGTAACGCATGCGGGTACGTTCGCCGCTTAATTCGTAAGTGAAGTGGGCTACTTTATAGTTTTTCAATACGGCTTGTATACCAAAGAAACATAATGCCATACTCTTTCCAACGCCTGATGGAGCGAGTACCATACCGAGTTCGCCTTTCGAGAGGCCTCCGTCCATAGCCGTGTCGATGGGTTCTATATTAGTAGGGACTTTTTGCGTAGATTCAGTATAAGGAGAGTCAATCTCACTAAAGAGATTGATGCCTACGTTTGTAGTTGGTTTAGATAACTTACTTGTAGTGTGTACTATTCCTGCAGCCTTTTCAAGCTGTCCACGTTCTAAAGCCGTTGCTGCTTTGACAAGGTTCGCTTTGAATGTTTGTGAATATACAAAATCGAATATCTTGTCATAGTACCAATTAGGACTATCGACTTTAATATTGTATGCAGCTTGAATAGCACGCTGTACGTCTACATGCCCGCGCTTTTCTAATTCAAATAATAGCTGCTGTTTTGAAGGTAAGTTATCGTATTCCGCGTGGAACTTTAATACTACGTCAACACAGGCCTTAGATAAATCATCTTCAAATACATCTGGTAGATCCTTTAGGTGTTTTACTTTTGCAACTATTTCTTTGTTTGTAAGAACGAGCGCCAGCAGGGCAAGTTGAAATTCTTCATCGAATTTCAAACTCTCTGGCATTATGGGCCTCCAGCCATTTTATCTGCTCCGTATTCAGTAGCGATGTACCGCCGCAAGCGTAGTAGCGTGTCATCAACGAAATAGCGTACGCATCTATTATGTGTGAGACTTTATCATAATCCTTTTTTAACTTCGGGGGTTCTAACCATTCGATGTACTCAAGCCCCTTCTCAAACATATGTTCTTTTGGAGCGTTACCTTTTCCTGTGAAAAACTTCTTTATCTGTCCGATACCGAATATGAATAAAGGTAATCGAGCTCTATATAAATGTAGCTTGTATGTACCTGTGATCTCGCCTATAGTAAAAGTAGATCGAGAATTTCCACCTCCCTTACCCCACGCATAATCTTCCAATCCGTAATAAGCATGCGGATACTGTGCGATCAATTCAAGGAACTTCTCGAAATAAAAATTTACACGTTTTATGCCTTTTTCAGGGCTATTCCAGACCTCAGCAAAAATCTTCTTCCCGTTTACATCAACAGCAACTATGCCGGCGTTTCTTACCATTATATCTAGACCAAAGAACGCTGCAGCGGTTGAACTGTGTTTTCGAGGAACTTTCATAGGTTGAATAATCTTTATATAAACTGGTTAAAAATTCCTTTAATATACCAATTAAATTCCAAGTAATTTACTTTGTCCATAGGTTTTTTAATAGTAACATATATCAAAATTAAATATTCCAATTAGGCTAAGTAATTATTAAAAATAACTTTGTAAATCATAATTCTGCTGTTTTTATACCAAGTAATTTCGTTTGTAGATGAATAGTGTTTGGATTAAAAAAGCGTGCTGCTTCCTTTGATACAAATCAAGGGAGCCATTGAAGCAGCACGCTCTCACCATTGGGAGGTTACCGGGTTGAACTACGCGACAGTATGCCGCGAATCTTCTCATAAAAATCCGCAAGGGTCATATCAAGACTCTCGATACGCACCTTAATAATGTTACCGGAAGAACTCCCATCAACATTTCCGAACCATTCTAGATTCAGGGCCGCTGTCAGTGTTTTCGCACAATGTGCGGGTATCTGACTGATCGAAATCGAGTTCTCAGACGTAGGGGACAGTTGCTTCAACATCTCTTGAACTGTACGTATATCATCTCGTGATGCACTCGAAGTTTCTTCATGCGGTGGGGTTTGTACTGAATCCAATTTTGGATCTTCGGAAGGTGGATTTTTGTCTCTTTTAAGCAAAACTTACCTCCTCAGAGTAGTTTGAATAACATCAAGCCGATTGCAGCAATGATCACAGTCTTTATGATATCGATACACCAGACCGTAATCTCCCAGGATGTCCTTATATGCCTGTCTCTAGGTGGCGGTAGCGTCCCGAACAGGTGTGTAAACGCGTAGTATATAGCATATAAGAACAGAAGTACACCCGCCACGCGACCGGCGGCGATAAGCATACTTATTTCGCCGGTGTATCGATTTCGCAATCGAAGTTCGACGCACAGTCCTTACACTTTTCAGCGTCTGCGTCATATTGTCCGTAACATTCAGGCTTACCACCTTTTGATGCAGAAGCATCTCCCTCGGCGCTATCAGTACCCTCAGAAGAAGTGTCTCCTGTAAGTACAGAACGCATCTCATCAGCCGTGCGAAAGTCAACGATACTTTCGAGGTCGATCAGACTTTCTACGCCAACACCTGCTGGGGAAGGATCTTTACGGGCGCGTATTGAAGGATAATCAGTATCAAGACCTTCACCCGTACGTTCGATGACAATATCGTAACCCTTCTGGATGTCAAGAAGCCCAGGACCCCAATCCTCGTCGTTAAGCAGCGCTGCAATACCTTTAAATACCGTTGACCCGGTATTAAATATCTGAACACCTGCTTCAGGATTTTTTCGATCGATAACCTGCAAGTAGTACCTCAGACTCGCAGAAAGAGCGTTCGCGTGTTTTCGATCACCAGTAGCTCTGAGCCTTTCGACTTCTTCACAGAGTGGACACTTCTCACCTTTCATCTTGTTCAGACAGGGGTAAGAAGTGCTTTGTGCGCGTACCCAATGTCCCCACACTTTGTGGTAGAAACGTTTTCCTTCAGCCCATGCTGGAAGAATACGTACGATGTTCTTTCCTACCTGTGGGGTCCAATATGGCCCGCGTGCACTACGTCGTTCGATATCTTTAAGCTCGTCACGAAGCTCATCAACATCGACACCGTACTTGTTTACTGCCATAGATAACCTCCAGTTAGATGATTAAAAACATAATGTATTATATCTATAATATTATACAGTATTTACTACCAAAAATTTAATCAATGCATCAACTTTCTACATCAAGGTTTGATACTATCCGCGATTCCCAGTCGGCCGACGCAAGAGCTACGATTGCTGGGCATGCTTCAATAGCGTCGCTAAAAGCGTATTTCGACGGGTAAAAATGTATCATAGGATCAAAAGCCCCCATATGATAGCGTATCATTAAAGCTTCTCGATCAGTTAAACGTATGTACCGCTGCAGTACTATCACAGACTTTTCACCATGGCCTATTGGAAATTGATCTTCAACCAACCACGTATCTTCCTGTACCCATTTCCAACCGGTTTCCGCGTTTTTGACCCACTTTTTTCCTAATTCGTAGTAGTATATTTTACACATATCGTGTAGTAGCCCTGTAATACGCACAGTGTCTTCGTGCAGCTGTAGATTATACGCTTCGTTTTTTTGTTTCAATAAACGAAAGACCGTCCAACTGTGATAGGCTAAACCTCCTGCTTCACTATCGTGGTGTTTTGTTGACGCGGGCGCCGTAAAGAAATCGCTCTCTTGTAAGTACTTCATTAATTTAGGCATTCCCTGTCTGTCGACTTGTTTTAGTTCATTCAGGATACGTTCTTTAAAGTGTGACATTAGCTCCTCTCAACCTGTTGAGAATCTTTATGTTATGTAAGATATTCTTACGTTGTTCATCGGTAACTTCCTTAATAGAGAAGTCTAGTTTATGATCCCAGTCTTTTGCTTTTAACCCCTTCGGACCGTATTTAACACCGTAGTACCCGTGAATGAACGCGGACGAGCTATCGCACGATTTAACAGTAAACAAATTATTATCGCGTATAAATGTTAACTCTCGCCCCGAAGTAATACCGAGTAGATGTAAAGACTTCGGAAGACGTTTATTCTCAGTAGCCATACGTACGATGTCGTGTGCGTTCCAGAGTATCATATTACGATATCTGCATATGCGTTCGGTTTTTTCTAGTTTCGACATATCTGGATGTTCCCAATCCATAAACATATTAACACCGATTACATCAACGTCGGGGTTTTCGCATAACCGCCAAAAACACGATATATAATCAGCGTAAGTTTCCCCCTGAGGGACTGCCATAATCTTTGCATCGATTTGCTTTTTATATCGCGCAACAAAACTTTCTGTAGCATCGAGAGTTTTTTTCCTACTATATGGATGGTCTAGTGCGATAATACAGTCGGGTATAAAATATTCGTACGCGCGCATAAAATCTTTTTCAGACATAGGACCACCCAGCAGATATGCGGAATTGTCCATTATTACGTACACGTTGGGTTTCAACGTTTTGTGTGTTACAAGATAATCTGCGTACTTCTTATTCTCGAGAGCGGCGTGCGCTTCGATAAATAAAAAGTCTTGGTGCTGTTCAAGTACCTGCATGAACGCAACCGGTGCGGTATGAAATATCTTAACAGTATGTTTACTCATCGATGTGTCTCCTTAAAACTGTAATTATATAAGTCAAGCGACTCACCAAATCTACACGTGTAATAGTATGATACTGTACTCCAGCACCTGTGAGCACGGCTTTTATAGAATCGTCAACGTGTTGTTGGTATTTTTCATTTGCAGGACGATGAGATTCTCCTACCAAAGGTATCGCAATAGGTACATAAAAAAGTAGAGGGTTTAACTTTTTGTGTACATCCAATGCGTATTGTAACAGTTCACTAGACAGTTGTCCGGTTTTTACTATCGAATAGCCCAAGGGATCAAATAATGAACGATCTGAAATGAACTCCGGCGTTCTATAAAAAAGCTTCGCACGATAATGTATTAATGCTTCTTCGTAAGAAGGATCGTTCTTTTCTAAATGTAAAGCTTTTTTTGCGCCATCTGAACTTTCCGAAATGAGTACGACATCTTTTTCGTGAAGTTCTCTATACAGATACTTATGAACTTCAAATGCAAGGGTAGTTTTACCCGTTCCGTGTGCCCCTACAAAACATATACGTATGTTTTTCATTCGCAGTTCTCCGGAATTTCAACACGTGTAATTGATCCATCTGTATGCTTATGTATTACAAAATCACCAAATGTTGCGAGTGTATACGCTTGTAGTAAATCAAGTGTTTGTGCGGCCATGCGGCGGATTTCCCACTGAGCGTGTTGACCGCAACGAAGTTTGAAAAAATGTCTCCATGAACGAAAGTTCATTGTGATCATAATATTAGTCATCGTAGCATTGGGGAGTATAAAACGCGCGTCTTCTTTCGGTACAACGTCTAAAAGTTCTTCATATATGGAATACACATGTTTAAGTGCCGCCGCAAATAAATCCTGTTTACCTGCTGTTATAATAGACGGAGGTGTTACAAAACCCGCGTCACCGGAAGGTTCTGTATAACGCTGCGATGTTTGACAATAAGAGGCTATTCGGTGTCTGACTAACTGATGAGAACACGCGCGTGATATATCACGCCACAAAACAGATGCGGATGCGTGTTCTAATACCCCCCAGTGACCTACATCCATACGTGTACGTACATAATTAACGATAGTACGGTTATCCGGTCTGCCGTGTTCAAATATATTGCGGCATACTTGCGAAGCTCGCATAATTTTTAGCTCAGGATCGTTTGTTATAGATATAAGTTTTACGCTCATTTTGCACTCCAGTTATCTCCTACGAGTATTTCAACGGGTATTTGTAAACCCTTACGTGGCTTTTCGAAAACTTCTTTTAATAATGCCTTTACAGGTTCAACATACGCCTCGGGAACTTCTAATACTATCTCATCATGTACTAGTAGTACAACGCCTATATCGACATCGGAGAAGTCTTCTTTTAAACGTTTAACTAACTCAATAGTCGCAAGATGCCCTGCATCAGCTAGACTACCCTGTACAGGAGAATTTTGTGCCTGGCGTAATATCTCGCCACGGGTGTAAGAATTTTGTACTGAAAATATTCCGTAAAGGTGTCTTTTGCGTCCGAAGAGATTCCGAACGAACCCGTACCTCCTCACATGATCATGTTGTCGCTTTATCCACGCTTCTAATTGTGTGTAGCTATCGAAGAAGGCTACAATATAACGAATCGCTTCCGCGCGTGATATTTTCAACTGTTTCGCAAGTGAGTCGGGACCTCTACCATACTGAATACCAAATATTACGGTCTTAGCAGCTACACGTTCTTCTTTAGTAACGTCTTCGCGTTTTTTATTATACATACGCGCGGCTAAAGCCCGATGAATATCTTCACGTAAGGCTCTCTGTAATTGTACGTCGCGACTCAAATGTGCTGACGTAAACATTTCACCGCGTTCAAAGTCGGCAATCACAAACTTACACCCGGGCGCCGCCTTGAATAATGCGCGTATTAAAGCCCCACGGGGTATATTTTGCAAGTTAGGAGCTGCTGAGGATAACCGTCCGGTGCCTGTACCATGAATTTTGTATGATGTATGGATACGCCCGTCTTCGCGTATTCTCCTTATAAGACCAGCTTCTTTACCATCACGCGTACCATCTAAATAGGTACCTTTAAATTTGGCTAACTTACGATACGTTTGTAATAAATCGACGAACTCGTGTTGTCCTTCTAAAGCTTCAAGTGTTTTAACATCTGTCGAATAACCTGTTTTCGTTTCACGTACAGGTGTTAATATTAATGTGTTGAAAAGTATATCTTGTAACTGTTTCGTTGAATTAGGATTAAAATCATCGCCCATACCACTATGTGTACGCATCTCTTCCGTTAGACGGTCAAGCTCTTCACCCGCCTCTATCGCGGCAGCTTCGAAGCCATCTCTATCGACATAGACTCCACGTCTTTCGATTTCTAAAATGACGTCTATTAAGGGAACAGTAATATTGTCAAAAACCCAACGGACGCCTTCTTTATCGAGTTTCTCGTCGAAAATTGTTTTTAAGCGAAATTCAGCGTCACAGTCTTTAGCACCATATATCCATAGTACTTCATCAGGTACTACATTATAACTTGACTTCTTACTAGGTAAATGCGCGTAGAGTTCGTCTGCGTAAGTACCCATGTCAGTATAAAAATCTGCGAGGGTGTCGAGATCTAAAGGAAAATTTTCATCGATGAGATGATGTGCTAACATAGTGTCAAACGTTACATTGTTGACAGTTATATCATAGTTCTTTGCCCAATGACAATCAAATAATATATTGTGTCCTATCTTCTTATTAGGGCATTCGAGAAGGGGTTTAATACCATGATTAACTAACTTAGTACGTTCCTTTGCGTTTAAAGGCGTACTATGTATAGAACGAAACGGTATAGTCACACCTGAAAAAGGTTTGTGTGAAAAACCGAAACTTAAAATATCACCATCTAACCAATCCAATGAATCTGTTTCTACGTCAAATACGATCTCATCTTGATTGCGTAGAAATTCACATATGTGTAATGAATCTTCTAAGCCACGTGCAATTTTATACGTAGGTTCTTTTACCTCGATGTTTGGGTTCTCTACAAACGCAAAAGCTTTTTCGAGATCGTGGACAATCGACTTCTCATAAGTCCAGTCGCGCATAACCGCCGCAGGATGATATGTACATATTATGTGTGTCTGCGCGAGCTCAGAATAGAAAATACGCCCGCGTACTTTTGTAACTGAAGGACTCCCTTTTATAAAAAAGTGTATAGCAGGCTTCCCCATCAGAACAACAATAGTAGGTTTCGCACGTTTAATGTCGTCTAATATGTAACGACCACAGCATGCGGATAAACGTTTTATTAAAGAGTCTTTATCAGTACGGGAAAGCTTACTTGGGATTTTACAACGTATAATATTACCTATATGAACGTCACGTCGGTGATGCCCGATCTCTCTAAGATACCGCGTAAGTAAATGTCCTGAGTCACCTACGAAGTTTCGTTCCTTTTCGAACTCTTCACGTGCGGGAGCCTCTCCTACTAAAAATACTTTTGCGTACGAACTTATTTCTGAGGGGAGTGAGAGATTACCGTTGTACTCACATTCGGAGCAAAACTTTTTGAGAGTGTAAAGATCAACGTCCGGTTGATCCGAATCCTTTTGTATTACGCGAGCTTTCTTCAATAGTCTCTACTTCTATAAGATTAATAGTTGGGCGAAACATAAATTGAATCTGACCTATACGTTCACCTTTACTATATATTAACGGATGGTTAGTTGTATTCCAGGCATTTACGCCAACGTCACCTCGATATCCAGGATCACCCATTCCAGGATATACCCACACACCTCCCGTATGCATTGACCCGCGCGAACGTAACGTCCAACATATATACGGGGGACATTCTACAGCAATACCTACTTTAACAAGCATCATCGAATGTGGAGGTATTATAAGCTTTTGGTATGTATATAAATCAAAAGCCGCGTCGTCTACATAACCTTTCGTAGGTGCTATAGCGTCAGGGTGTAACTTAGTAAATTTTATGTCAATTTCAGGAAAGGCAAAGTGTAAAGGAACTTTTATAGGTGGAATCTTACCCATTTGACATAGTCCTTATTTTAGTCTCTTTATATTATACACGAAAATTGTACAAAATTCAATCGAATTTGAAGTAGTCAATAATTGCTAAAGCGTTATGATCATGGATACTTTCTTCACTTTCGATTACGACACTGTAATTAGAAATTCCTTCGATCTTATCAAGTTCAAGAGATACGTCGCGTGCGATATCCTCGCAGAATTTAGGATTTGCGTAAGCGCGTTCTGTAACGTAGCGTTCGTCTGAACGTTTGAGAATGGGATATATTGGTGCACTACCCAATGTACGTAACCTATGAATAATATCTGCTATTTCTAAGTTCTTTGTAACTTGCATACGTACATCTATTATGGCGCGTTGGTTGTGTGCACCCTGATCGGATATTTCTTTACTGCATGGGCACAGCGATGTTACATAAATTTTTGTGCGTATAAAATATTTAGGTGTACCTTTTACAATTTCGCCTTCCAACTCGAGGGGTATTTTACGTGTTGAAAAATTTCGTGTACGCGGCGATAGTACATCAAAAGGTATAGCTGTGCGTACCTTCAAAAATACTTCTTCGACCTTATGTGCGTTGAGTAGGTCGTTCATGTAGCCCTTTAGATAGCTTATAGGCTTGTCGATTCGTTGCGGAGTTTTATTCATTACTTCGACAAAACGCGACATGTGTGCACCGCGTTTGAAACTATCTAAAGTAATATACGAACTTATTTCAGCCCACATTTGTGTTTCACAATACTGTACTAGTGTCTGGAGTTTACGTACTCCTACTTTATGTATGGTTTTTCCTCTGCGGTCTTCTTCAGCTTGTACGTCTTTCATTGGGGGTATCTCTCCATATTAGTTGATAGCCGCAACGACGTACGCGGGCTATCTTGTGTCCGTAAACGTTAGTAATTATTTTTCTTAATCGACAAATCACAGACGGGTAAGACTTTGAGAAGCTTTCAAGGTAGGAATCTTCAACAAAAGGGTTCAATAGTAATGCTAAGAAGATAGTTTTACATGTATAATCTAAAGGTAAAACGACACCATATTTATCATATATTTCAAACAAGGGGAGCGCAACGCGAAATCCTCCCCCTACTTCTATCTTAAATATTTTAGGCGTCTTCGTCGCATTATCAGGAGTTACTTTTTTCGAGTTCAAAAGGTTTGCAGCCTTTCCAGTCAATGTTCACCGCGTATTTGATGGGATCAATGACGCCCATTTCTTGAAAACCTTTTATACGAAGGCGACAGCTATCACAAACACCACATGCAGCATCGTTATTCTCGTAGCACGACCATGTTAAATGCATAGGTACATGTAACTGTATTGCGGACTTGATAACTTCCATTTTCGTCATATGAATAACGGGCGTGCGTATTTCAATAACGGTTTCGGGGCGAGTACCTTCCGTAATAGCTGTTTGAAATGCTGTAACAAATATTTCACGACAATCGGGGTACCCCGAGCTATCTTCTTCTACGAAGCCTGTATATATAAAAGATGCGTCAACTGCCTGTGCCAACGAAGCCGCCATGGCTAGAATATTTCCATTACGAAAAGGTACGTATGAAATAGGTATTGTCGTAGGATCAACACCGTCTTTTGGAACATCGATGTTTTTGTCTGTAAGGCACGATGCTCCAACTTTTTGTAGTACGTCGGTTTTGAAAGTATATACCTCCTCAATGTCATACCATTTCGCAATACGCCGAGAGCTCTCGCGCTCGCGATCTTCCGTCAGCTGCCCGTAATCGACGTGCATAAGAACAACATTACATTCTCGTATAGCGAACGCAAGAGAAGTTACACTATCCATTCCGCCGCTAAGGCATACAACTGCTCGAGGTTTTGTTACCATAAAATACTCCTCTTATTAATGTTCATAATATTATACAAAACTTACATAAAAAAATTTCATCAACCGTCCCAGGTAACTTTTTCTGTCTCAGAGTCTCTTACAGCGAAACCTTTTACGTTCTTGAACAGTTTGAAAACCGTCATACAAAATGTAAATATACAACACAACTGCATCAGATTATGTGTAGTATTAAATTGGTCGACGAAGTTTTGTACAATACGTTCTATATCACGTGCCTCTCTGAAATGTATAGCGCGCATTAATGCGGGGGTACATTCGTACTTATTTTGTTTCGTCCAGTTGTAAAAAGCAACTAAAGAAAAATTAGCTGCGTCGCAGAGAAGGGTCAAATCGCCGGACCCGGCGAACTTACGTATCCGAGGCGGTATCGACGACACCGCCACCGAAGGATCCTTGCGTTCGTTTTGTGTCATCGTACCATAACGAAACGCTCCCTGAATCATACGTGCTTTACAAAGCATTACGAACTCTTCGTCCCATCGCGAAGGTGCAGTTAGCTTTCGGCATTCTTCTTCGAAGGGTTCAAACCATTGGAGTTCGACTAGTGTGTCTAAATCTGGAATAGCTTTCCATCTGTCTTCTGTAGGTGGTAAATTACAAGCCCATCGCCAAGCGTCAAGGAAAAACTCTTCACGTGATTTCATTCTATTACAGCCTCCACCTCGTTCGAATAACCACTTTCGTTGCCCGTTAGGTCATAAGCAGTAACCGCAAAGTAATAAGTAACATCAGCAACGAGATTTTTTATAGTAGCTTCCGTTACGTTGTTTACATCCAAAATGGTGTCATATGACCTAGAACTCAGTCCATAATAAATCTTGTATCCCGCAAGATCTTCTTCAGCGTTGGGGTTCCATATTAAAGTGATTTCACCTATACTTGGCGCGGTACCCGCATAAAAACGTACTGAACCGGTTGAGTCGAAGAACGCGGAGCGAATAACACTACCTGTCCACATATCGATAATAATTTCAGATCTATCACCATCGATATCTCCAAGACCACATTGAAATGATTGTCCTGGAAGAAGCATATTGTTAAAACGTATTCGAATATAATCAGAGTCAATGCTATCTTGGTTAGCACCCAATTCTGGAATACACTCAGCGGGTTCTGGTACCGCTATATAATCGAATATACCTCCTGACCATATGTTCAATTGAGCAGAATCAATTTTAGATGTAAACTCATTAACGAATTGTAAGTTGAAGTTGTCGTAGGTCGTTGTGGTATCCCAATTCATAAATACGTCGGCGTAGCCCCCAACTTGTGGAGGATCGGGCGGTATAGAGTCGAGTCGATAAGCTATATTGTACAGACGTTCGGATAGCTCTTCAACCTGTTCTTGCATAAGCTGACAGCGTGTTTCTAGTGAATCCAAATACTCACTGACGCCCGCCCAGTCATCCTCAACACCGTCAAGACGTTGCGTGAGAACGTTTATTTTTTCGATGCCCTCAGCGTCGTATGTACACTCACCCGGTGGACCCTGTTCACCCTGCGGCCCTTGTGGGCCGGGGGGCCCTTCTATCCCCTCGCATCCGATAAAAAGTAACGTTATCCATATCATCGATATGCATAAGGATCGACATACCCCAAAAAACTTTTGCATGATGCCTCCTTCTACGCGTTGGATCTGTGTATACATATTTACTGTTCATTTTTCATTACGGCCTTTCCTGCGTACGATGCCATACGAGCTTTCGCGCGTCCTAAGCGTGCTGCAAGCTTAGCTAAACATTCGTAAACGCACGTCCAGTTGTTGTAGTTCTCTTCTTTAAGAGCTTCTTCGAAAGCTTCATCGAGTTCTGATTTTGTGTTCTCAACAGCAATTTGACAGTCAAGCTCGTTAAACTGCCTTCCGTTACGCCGATAGTAAGTCATAAGACCTCCCAGTCAAAACCTAACCATCTTGCCATGTTGTCGTCTAACTCACCTAACAAAACTTTGTTGTTCTCAGATAAAGTATCGTCCGTAGGTTGAAATAATATCATACGATGTGGACGCTTCTTTATCTTATGTGCTGTTTCACGTGTTCGAGGTATTCGCAATTTTAGCTATAAGTTTATATTAATAATATAAGTGACAAAGTAATTTACTTTGTCAAATCGAGATTTTTTATGGGAATATTTTAAAGGTTAGTATTGGTTTTTTCCCTATCCTTATCAGACCAAGTATCACGTATGCGTTTTAAATCTTTATCTGGCTTACGGGGTCTCAGATTACGGACCGTTATATCCCCCACGTCATTAAAATTTAATGAAGCATCTTCACCTTGAATACACTTTACGATACATTCAGCCCATGTCTGAGTAACCATTTGATTTTCCGCTGTAATAAGTTTTCCATCGACAGACACTGACAAGGTAGATATTAAAGCTCCGGCCTGTGTTAATAACTCTTTGGAACGAATCAGCGGAAAAGGAGAAACATGCTTACCTTTTGCTGCATAGCGTATTGTAGGTACACTACAACAAATAGCAGCTATTACGAAATCTGCATGCATTGCTTCTTCTACCATACGCTTAATCTTTTCGTTACGCCAATGCGCTTCTGTATCCTCCATGTTGCCGCTTACTATTAAAAGGGCGCAAAAATCTTTCATGCTAGTCAGATCAAATGCATCGACAGTATCGTGAGTATATACACTAAAACCTGTTATCTCATCTGAGATAACAGGTTTTATAGCTACGACAACTGCTTGAATTTGTGCGTGTTTGAGAACACCTAATGTCGTCCACAATTCATGTCCGTTGTATCTATTAGATACTACAACAAGAACTTTTTTCATTTCGTAACGTTATCCTTTTCGTGCGAAAATCTTTCCTCAATGACAGCGTCGTCAATGCTGACAGGATCTCCCTCTTCAGTACCTTTGTACTGACCCCGCGCAGTGTCAGCTCTCCAATTAGGATTGGGCTTTCCGTCACCATCGATATCCAGACGTACTAAATATAACTGCCCGCTGCGCGAAAGTACCTTAACGGGCAGGTCATGGTTCTTCGCGTAGGAGTTTAGACAGGAATACAAACCCGCCAAGCTTTGCTGCACGCCAGTTCTGTCTAACAGCGCAACAGGTAATCCCGATTCCATAAACTGTTTAAGAATCGGATAGCTAACACGCCCACGCGATGTCGACTGTAAATCGGGAATCTTTGCGGGATCAACTGGTAATAACTTCATTTGGCTCTCCTTGTTTATATCCTATTCTAATATATTATACAATAATTATTATGAAAATTTAATCCCGCGCTTGGAAATCTTCGATATAGCCTAACTCACGAAAGCGTTCGTCGTAGTCCAAACCATACCCGATAGCGAACGCGTCGCCTATATAAAAACCTGTAAACTCTATAGGTACATCGACCGTACGTCTTGATACTTTATTTAATAACGTACACGTTGTTAAAGACTGCACGACGTGTTCGGATTTTAAATAGTTGTGTAAATGTTTGAGTGTATAACCGGAGTCTACAATATCCTCTACAATGAGTACGTGCTTACCGTGTAAATTTCTTTCCGGCGTTACGTATTGACGTAGCGGCGCGTTCGAAACCGTTGTCTTCCCGAGATAAGATTTTATTCCGACGAATTCGAGTTCAAGAGGTATTTCATAGTGGTATAGAGCACGTATTAAATCCGCGGCAAATATCATTGCGCCTTTGAGAACGGTAAGTATTATTAGACCGTCGTCATCTACTTTAGGGATGTTGCGAGAATAAAACCCAGCTATTTCACCACCCAGTTCGTTTATACGGTGTTTAATCGCTCTACGTTCGATAGGTAACTTCGTTAAAGTATACGTCATACAACGACCTCCACTTGGCCTTTTTTGAGTATGAGTTTCTGCGGGATCTGTTCGTATATATCAGGTGACTGTGATATTATAAATGTGTGGTACAGGCCGCATAAATCATGTACATGTGTTCTTGTGCGTAAATAGTCAGAACGGTTTGAAGGATCTAGCGGCCCATCGGCTTCGTCGACAAAGGATGTTTTTAAATCTAATCCTATAGAGTTACGTAAGTATACTCCGACAGCCTCGCTCATAGCAACAAACACTAAAATACGTTCTCCCCTACTTAGGTTTGTCAAAGGAACGTTTTCTTCAAGAACTTCTTCATCGGCATAACGTGTGATTAAAGGATCGAACGTATTTATTAATTGCCCCTTAGTTCCGTGTCTCTTCATCCGGAAGTTAAGAGAAAACTTCTGCCCGAGTTCTCCTATGAGAAGTTCGTTCATCATTTTTACAATCGCTGGAAGGGCTTTCTTAATTTCAAAAGCTTGTATACCATCTTTACCAAAAGCTTTTTCAATAGTACGCCAAGAACCTAAATTATTAAGTGCAACGCGCGTAGCACGTTTTGCATTCTTCAAATCTTCTTTTAGCTGTTCAGCATCCTGTATACGTTGGTTCAATTGTCCGACGAGCGTAGCCGTTTGTTCTATTAAAGAACGCTTCTCGCGAAGGTTGGTTTCGTAGAAAAGCTTTTTCTCACGCAACGTTTCGAAGTCAAACGTTTTGTGTATCTCGATCATCTTTGTTGAAATTTCTTCTTTCGCCTTATGTAGTTTACCCATCGTATCGCGGGCTATATCTTTAAAGTTCTCATAGTCGGATTCTTCTTTTTCAAGTACTTCATCGCAGGTTTGTATCTTGTGCTGTACCTCGTCTATTGCACGTAGTTGATTTTGTTTGACTTTCCAATGATGGTCTACGTTACCTGCGTCGGATAGTTTTTGTGTTACCTCTTCAAGTTCATCTGATACGGTAGAGAGTTTATTTTTTATCAAATCGATACGTTCCTGCAAACTATCTGACTCATCTTTTTTATACGCGCGTGCCTCTTGAAGCTGTGCTTCCGCATTTTTCAATTCATCATATAGTGGGTCTATAAGATTACGAGCTTCATTTGCACTCGTTAATAACGGACACTTCTTACCCATTTCTTCGTTGCAAGGTACTTCCTCTATCACGGATGCGGCATCGAGAGCTTGGGCTCTTCTTATACGGATACGGTCGATTGCTTTTTCAATAGAACTACAATGCGCGTTGCGTGATGTTTCAATTTCAGAATATTCCTCTTGAGCTTTTTGCATACGTTCGAGGAACGCATTTTTCTTTTCATTTAAAGTGTTACGTGATTCTTCTAACGCACGATATTCATTATAAGCTTCTTCTGTAACAGGATCCAAACTCTCGTGGTACTTACGCAGTGTTTCATGTAGGGTTTCTTTAGAATAGAGTTTTAACATATCTGAGTGCTTTGCATGACGCGCGGTGTTCTTTGCATGCCAGTTTTCTAATTCGTCGAGTTTATCCTGTAACTCTACTTCAAGACGCTGGAGCTCTTCTTCTGACTGTAGTTGTTTCTTTACTTTTTCTAAAGCTTTGTTACCAAGTTCTTCTGCTCTTTTATGTGTGGCAAGATCCTTTTCAGCTTTTGTCAATTCTTCTTGTAGGTTTTCTGTCGCACCGATTTTATTCATTAGATCACGCTGTGTGTTTTCTTTACTTTCAAATGCTTTAAGAGCATCATTTGTATATAGTGATGCACGTTTGTGTAAAGCTTGCGCCATATCGAGACGTAGAAGTTTTATCATAAACTCTTTAGCCTCGCCTGCGCGTAGATCGGAGATACGTTCGGTGTCTTGTCCGAAGAAGAGAGACTGTTCAAACAAGCTTTTCCCTAAAAAGAGTTTGTCTATTTCTGCATCGTATTCACGAGGAGACGTTGCTATGTCTTTATCGTTTTTGTACAAGGCAGCCCCTGCTTTATCTTTTTGTGCGTCAACATATACTTCGGCACGATAGATATCTTCGCCTATTTGAAATGTTAATATACGATGGGAATCTGGTAAAAAGAAATGTCCCTGTAGCTTACCTTTACGAGAAAATAAGGATCGGAACGGTGTGAGATTTTCTAACAAAGTTGTCTTTCCCGAACCGTTACGTCCTGTAATAGCGACTAAGCCTGGTTGAAATTTTGTAAAATCGATTTCTATTTCGTCCAGTCCCAGGCCATATTTTATACCTTTAGCACCTCTTAATTGGAGCTTTCTCAATATCATGGGTACTCGTCTCCTACCTCTTTAATAAGGTGGTCAACTTTTTTTGATACGTCTTCAGTAACTTCTATATCTGAAACTTCACAATACGCTGCAAACTTGTCTTTCCAGTCACCCGGTTTAACGTCGCGTGTGTACCCGAAATCAACGACTTCGATATCTTCTTGTAATACTCTTGGGACTACCTTGCAAGAGTAAGCACCGCGTGCTAGAATATCGTTCTCTACGTTCTTTGTATTAAATGCATCACGAAATTTTGCGGGTATATAGACTGTGAAACGTACCTTGGCGTTGCTAACAGCTTCTGCATTAGGTAATACAACACCTTTCTCTGTGAAATGTCCGTCAAGTTTTATAACAGGGTGGCTACCCGCGTTGATGAATTCTTTCTTAATAATATTTTTATCCCTCATGGTGATGATGTAGAAACCTTTTTCGGATGTGTCACCCGTTTCAGTGTGCCACAACGACCCTGAATACTGTATGTTGGAGGGTAGCTTTTGGTCTTTCGGGTGTATATGTCCTAAAGCCGCGTAGTCAAAGTCTTTAAGTAACACGGGGCTTATTTCATAACCATCAGTTCCTTGCGGAATTACACAGCCAACAACTGCGAGATGCCCTATAAAAATACGGGGGTAACTACTAGGGTCTTCCTTTAAATATCCAACGTACTTTTCGATAGCAGCTCTACGTGTAGCCATCGTTTGTTCGAGGTCGCCTTCGGGTGCAATTATTTTGTGAGGTAATACAGCTAGTTCACAGACCTTGGTCATAGTCTCATGCGTATCATCGTTAATATATACATGTTCTGTAGAGACTTCACTTAATACGTTTATAGGATTTGCAGCTTCAACGTGTTTAAATATCTCGTGACTTCCAGGAACGTCATGTGAAGGTGTTCCGTATAGTATATACACAGGTCCGTACGTTGCCATACGAACAACCCAGTCTACAGTACCACGAAAGCTTTCGCTATGAGCCCACAATTTATGATCCCATAAGTCACCCGCGATAATAGTAAACTGGATTTTCTGTTCTCGACATACACGTTGTACGCATGTTAGACATTCGGATATCTCGTCCCAGTTAGATTCGCGTGCGTGTATGTCTGCTATGTGTGCAAATTTAAACTCCACGTTTATTTTGTCCCCATATCCATTTGTGTTGTTGAACGATGAAACGTGTAGGCGTTATGAATTCTGCACGGTACTTATTATAGTTACTATATACTGACTCCAACCAATCGGGAACTTCTTCGTCGTACATCATCCCGGGGGGTATCAACGGTTGAAATATAATTGGATTGAGCAACTGCGTACCTTGCTCTATAAGGCGTTTTTCAATTGACAAGGCTTCATATATTTCTCTGCGACCTTCAAATAGTATTTTGAGCTCGGCCTGTTGTCGATGCATACGAAATATTTTTATTAAAGAGTCCATATTGTACGAATCTTTTTTATAGAACTTCGGGGAGACTACGTATCGAACGGCAAAAGATTCCATTGTACTTCGTAGAGTATTTTGTATAGGGATTAATCCGTTAGATTCTATGATAAACAAACTCAGCCATCTTTTGTCTACCAAAGTACGAAATACCTTGTACAGTAAACCCCACTGTATGGTGGGCTCTCCACCTGTAATAACTAATCCATGCGTATTCGATTTCATAACGCGATTGACTACTTGTGTAGGCGTCAGTTCTGTGTAATCGCTATCACCATACGAATACGACGTATCGCAATTAGGGCATTGGAGATTACAGCCATACGTACGAATAAAAACAGCGGGAAAACCTATTGTACTGCCTTCGCCTTGTATACTTTCGAAAATTTCGGATATTATTAGTTTCTGCATGGTACGTACCTTTATTCTGGTGTTCGATATGTGGCGTAGCTCTTCGGGGTTTCATACACGGTTACAATTACAGCGACAGGTAGAACACCCTTATCAGTAGTTAAAGCTTCCCAATGGAATAGTTTAGAAGCAGGTTTGTACGTTTGATATTTCTGTAAGACGGCCTCTGCAAGATAACGTGCCATATTCTCAGCAGACGGTACATAATCTAAGTATACAACGCTGCCGTCTTCGATAAACGGTTGTAGTAAGTGAGAACATAAAGGATCGTTTTTAGAAAGTATCAATTTATGATCCCATGCATCCATCAACGGTTGAACGATTTTTTTAAGCGTACCAAAATCCAATAGAAAAGGATTTGTACGCGTATCTACATTTGAAAGAGACTCAATGGTTACAAATACTTTATAAGTATGCCCGTGAATATTACAACACTTTCCGGGGTAACCGTACAGACGATGTGCGGCATCGAATGAATACTCACGTGTAATAGAACGCATGAATAACTCCTTATTAAAACAAACGGGTATGCAGTATCACCCGCATACCCGTTTTCTGTACAACTCCTGATGTCGATCAGATTCAGCCTTCCTTATCCGCGGCTTCCTTCTCTTTAGCCTTCTTCGCGGCTTTGGCGGCTTCTGCGGCTTCTGCAGCTTTCTCAGCCGTAGCGATGGCGGCGTCCACTTTGTCCTGGGGTGTGACACCATCGACGTAGTAGAGCTTTCCAGCTCTCAGGAGTTTGAACCCCCGATCGCGCATCTTGTACATCACCATATTGACGCGGCCTGAGGAATCGGTTCCGAACTTCTCGTTCGTAACGGCCAAAAGGTCGGCCTTCGAAATCGGCGCTTCTGCAAACTTCAACGCAATGAAGGAACCTTTTGTGCCTTCGGTAAATCCGAACTGGTCTTTCGCGGCTGTGCGGTCACCGAAGCCTTTGGGGGTAGCCTTTTTGGCACCCTCTGCGGGAGCCTCTGGGGCTTTCTTTTCTTCGTCTGCCATGGGTTTACTCTCCTCTGTTGGTGGTTGAGGTGTTTCATTTACCTTGGGAGACGGATCTTCTTGTACAGTCTGCGGAGCTTCTGCGGGCTCCGTTTCTGTGGGCTGATCTTCTACGGCGTCAGTAGGTGCTTCGACTATACTTTTACATAACGCGGAATCGACGCATTCCTTCGTACAAGTTTCGTCGTTAGGATCGTACTCAGTTCCGAAGCATTCTTCAGGATCCTCGTACGCTTTTCGAAGATCATCGCTCAATGTTTCCAGGATCTCACTCTTCTTTTGTGGCACTCGTCTCACCTCCCTTCCGTGCATTATTTAATGCGTCTTTAGGCTTCTGCCCGTTAAGTAGCTTTTTGCGCATAATATTCAGGAGTGCTGATCCTAAGACGCGAGCAACCAACGACGGATCTTGACTGTTTAAGTTCTCGACCACGGGTACTAAAATGTTCGGAACTTCTACAGGAAGTTCCATCTTGGTCGTCTGTCCGGTAGCACTGAATTCTACCGCGGCTACAGTCAAAAAGGTTTTTATGTCGTCTTTGTTGTTCAAATCCGTCTCTCCTTTACATTATATTATACCATATCAAACAAGAAAATTTAAGCAGAATATCAAAAAAACTTATTTTTCTCGTTCTCCCATACAATCGCGAAATGCGCTGCGCAACATAGTGTCGTTGCGCGAGCACTTTCTACAAGATTGGGCCCTTTATCTAAACGCATTCTTAGACGGTTTCCAAATAAAGATAGTATCATTGTACTGTCGTATTTTGTTGTAAAGTCTACGATGTAGCCAACGCGTTTATTATGTGTTACCTCCCAAAGATGAAACTTTCGTGTGTCACCGTTTGGAAAGAACTCACTAGGCGCGTCTGTATATAAAATCGAAGTATTATAATTCGCGTGTTCGTGTTCAATTTTCATTGGCTGTGTACCTTTCAAATTAGTTTTACATATCGTATGGGCAAATAAAAACACACCATCCTTGTATTTACTAATGCGTATTCCTAGTGTGTGCCCCGGCGGTAATGAAGCAAATACACGCCAGTGTGCATAAAAGGGATCCTCGGAAGTTTTTATAGCTTCTATAGACCCGATATCGTCGCAATCAAAATATTTATCGTCGTATATATAATAATAGTATTTATATTCAATATTATATGTATGTTTCGGAGGGTGTTTTTTCCGTTTATGAGCAACCTTATGTGCGTGCGAAATCATCGGGGTACCCTTTTAGGACGTGGCAGTTCTGCTTCGCCGAAGCGATCGCGCAAAAACTTATACCAAAATTCGGTTAGGCTTTCTGCGATAGCATCCCCTGCAATGAACATTCCTAACATAGGTAGTACACCCGGTTCCATAGGTAGATAGTATATTTTATACTTCCTACCTTTGACACAACTTATAGTTGCGAGCGTACATGCGTTATCTATATTAGCCGCTTTTACTGTGAAAGGCAACCCCGGTCCGTTGGGATCGAGCGATACGTCTACAAATAAAAATGTGTGCATTAGTACATCCTTATGCTATTATCCTCACCCGTTTTTGTTCTGCTTTCATCTGAAAAGGTCTTTGCTGTCAACAAAATATCGTATATTTCAAATGAATCTCGTATGCCCTCGAAAGAGAAATTCACACTGACATGTTTTATACGTAAATTCACTTTAGGCTCGGAACATTTCTTGTGGTGTTCTTCTAATGCGGGTACTGCAAGGACAACTAAATGCGTGTAAGCTTCTGATGGGGTTTTATACTCGTCCGATGACGTTGCGATTATCTCACCACAAAAAGGACATAGCGCATGTAGTATTTCACCTTCTGCGATAATAGGTATTGGAATATCAATAACTTGAACGACGTCATCAATGTCAATAGTTTTGCGTTCGTTTCTATTCATCTGTATCTCTCTTTAAAAAGGGTAGAAATAGTGGTTGTTGTCCATTTAAAATGTACATAGGATAGTTGAGTTCGTTCGGTGATGCACGTCGTATAACTTTTGCATCTACACTGCTTCTATTTAAGAAGTGCATATGGTACACTGTGAAACATCCTATTACAGGAATATTGTGTCGTATATCAAAAAACACCGCGCTTCCGAATTTATATTTTAAATTATGAAATAACCATGGATTGAAGCTGTCACCGTCTTCGATAGCCCAATTATGTATTAACTTTGTAGTGGAACGTGCTAAATGTGTTTTATCGAAAGGTGTGTATAACGTTCCGTCTTCATTTAGTACGTGCACGGTATGTCCCACTATGTGTGTAACATCTTCTATCGGACGCGCTGCTAAGTATTCAGGTAAGTCTCGAATATTTTCATCGTAGACTTCATCACCGTTCACCATAAGTATCCACTCGTAATTTTCGAAGTCATGTAAAAGAGACTTACGAACCCTTAACAGTTCTTCATCATCAAGTGTTACTATTTTTTCGTAGTTGGGAAATTCACGATCAATTATAGAACGCGTTTCATCTTCGCATCTATCAAAAACAATAAGTGCGTCATCTGCGATGTCTTGAACGGACGCTAATGCGGCTTTGGCAAATCTGTCTTCGTTTCGTAATTGCATGTAAACTAAAATACTCATACATTCTCCTTAAAAGGCGAAGAGGGCCCCATGGCGTGGCGTGACGTTTACCAGCCGTACGGCTGTGCTTTCACCCAGACCTATGGCGACCCTCATTCACCTTGCCCACATTGCGGAAGGCACATCCCTTATGCAGATATGTTGTTATTACATCTTTGCCGTAGTGTGGGTAATTACGACACATTGGTGGTCTGTGAGCATGTATTGTACAAGCCCACAAGTGTTCTTCACGTATATATTTTACATGAACACATTTATACTTGAACAGAGCAATCTTTTCGCCGTTGATCTTTCGAAAACGTTTCTGCCCGGTTGCTTTCAACATCGGATAGACAAGATGTATTTCGGAATTACGTTCCCCGTTGCCGGCTAGCCAGTTTGCATAGCGTGTTTGTAACTGCCCGGGAGATAGTGGTAACCAAATATTGCGGCAACATCTACCACACCTTACGCATGTAACACCGTATTTCAAATCGGATGGTTGTAGTTTATCCATTCGCAAAACCTTAATAAGTATTTGATACCAAAATAAAGAATACCTGTAAACATAATGGCGAAGACTACTTTCCAGATCCAATGCTCCTGGCAAGCTTTTTCGATATTAGAGCGTATCTGTGCCCGCGCGTTTTGTATTGCTTCATCTAGCTCATCCAGTAAGTCTTCCGGTAGATCTTTCTTGGTAATCTTCGCCATTAATTGGAACCTTTTGAATTTACAAAGTCGATTATATAATTTCCTATTCCGAATTTGTCTAACTATAAATATAATAATTTTATATGTTTACTAATATGTACAAAGTAATTTACTTGGAGTTTACTTTGTCAAATCTTTAGTAAACCTATAATCAATCACGTCAACTTGGTGATAGTGTACATACGGTGAAAGGCCTCGCAAACTTTGTTTAAGATAAGCTGCGTTTTCTTCATCGGCGATCTTCCGAAGGTGCTTGTTTAAAACATCTTCGTCAAAAGCTAATACCAACTGTTCGACAGCGTCGTTGCAACATAACACATTCACTATGGATGGTATATAACCTCCCGGGGCTACAATCTTTTCATAGTTGAAGGCATCTCGAATGTGTTTGATAAAAAACGCTCCTACTGATTCGGCAAGCATTGTACGCGCCGCTATATCAATAGGAACGTTATCGTACCGATATACCGAGAAGTTTCTAAAGACTACGAAAAGTTGTTGCACCTCGCTACTGTAATGCATCTCAGCAATATTTGAAGAATCATTCACTTGTAGGTGCATTACACGTTTCAGTGTAGTCATAGGAATCTCCGTCTCCATTTTTGCTTTTCTATTATATTATACAAAAATAAAGATAGAAATTTTATCACATCTAAAAAATGATCATGGGATTAGTTTTGAGCATAAAGGTGTTCGAGGCCTTTGATCTTAAATGATAAACGGTGCTGTTTACAGAAACCGTGTTGCTTTATCGCTTCGTAGTGCTCCTTAGTGCCGTATCCCTTGTTTTTATCAAACGCATATTGAGGATAAACATTTGATAAGCCGTCCATTATACCATCCCTATACACCTTCGCAATTACCGACGCGGCGGCAACGGCTTGACTTTTCGTTTCTGCTTTGTCGTACGCACATACGAATAGTGAGGGAGTTGATACACGTCTCGTTACGAGTTTCCCAATGCGGCAGCCGTCTACTATAAAAGCGTTTACATCGAAACGCTCTGCAAGGTGTTCAATCGCATCGGTCATTACACGTACGTTTGATTCATCAATTCCGACACTTTCAATGTCGTTTACATATTGAACAGAGATATACAAATGTACCCCGGGGGTCTCGCGGATAGCAGTATCAAGAAGATCTAGCCGTTTCTTCTTAAGTCTTTTGGAGTCTCTTATACCGTCGAGCATTAT
>Ga0272441_10001512_pt1 | contig 49549 bp, 34 predicted proteins | sample SSMProp6N_FD_193582 | JGI IMG/M metagenome (GOLD analysis project Ga0272441, IMG submission 193582) | Marine sediment archaeal communities from Little Sippewissett salt marsh, Falmouth, MA, United States - SSM-Prop-6N | ecosystem: Environmental > Aquatic > Marine > Wetlands > Sediment ... | reverse complement strand
GTTCGGGGCTCACCGGCCGAGCCAGGCGCCGTGCCTTGGCTGAGTCCGGGGCCCCGTGAAGGGGAACGCGGGAGCGAAGGCCTGAGCTTGCAGAAGTCCGGACGGCGAAGGCCTGAGTTCGCACCCGTCAGTACCCAAGCAGTGCCGGTTCTCAAGTTGAGAAAAAAGACCCCGGCACATCACTATGGGAAGCACTGGCAGGAGCGTCGGGCACGGGCATGGGGAGACATATCATGGGACCATGAGAACGGCGGGCCGGCGTCGCAGTCGGCTCCTCGGTTTAGGCGCTTGCAGCCGGGCCCGGCGTGTGAATAATCGCGGGCGGGTCCCGTCAGTGGCTGTGGACCACGGGAAACGAATCTGGAGGGGAGCACGATGAGGAGAACGACACTGGCAGCGGCAGCGCTCGCAGGCATAGCCTGGGCCTCGTCCGGCATGACGGCCGAGGAGGCGACCGCCCGCATAGCGATGCAGAACTCGAGCGGCGTCACGCTCTACTCGGCCCTCGACGCCGGGCTGAAGATCATCACCGTAAGGCGGGCGCGCTTCAAAGGCGCCATCGAGGTCCCTTCCGGGAAGGTAGCGCTCTACTCGGTGCCGGCGGGCGACTACAGGGCCGTGCTGCCGGGAGGGGCGGGGCGCAAGGGCTTCGCCGCCGGCAAGGGGGCCCCGACGGTCGTCGTCCTCACCCGCACGCAGGTCGGGCGGACCGACGTCATCGAGGCGTCGGTGAAGGGGGCGAAGGAGGCCGAGATCATCGAGGCGACCGATGCCGAGAAGGCGGCGCTCAGGGCGGAGCTCGCGGGGAAGAAGAAGAAGGTCCCGACGACGGAGGAGCTCATGCCACTCATCTCGCACTGGACCTACTCCGCCGAGGAGGAGGCCCGCCGCGAGGCCGAGAAGAAGCTCCGCCGCGAGGAGGCGCTCGAGCGCCTCGAGACGCTGCTCTGGGCGCACTACTGGGCGGCCCCCTACTACCCCGACTACGACAACCCGTATTACGGCAGGGGCTACCGCGCGAGGCGCACCGACGATCCGCTCAGCTACTCGAAACCGAGGGCGCGGTTCTACAGGCGCTTCCGCCCGGCCATCATCGTCGGAGGCGACGACTGGAGCTTCTACGACGGGAGCATCTTCGTGCGCCGCCAGATCGCCGGGAAGGACGTGTGGTTCAGGTGGGACCTCTGGTAGCTCAGAGGATCAGGCGGCGGAAGCTGGCCATGGCGAGGGCCGTCCGGAAGCCGCAGGACGAGTACGCCGCGAGGGCGGCCTCGGAGTCGGCCTCGGCCGTCACGATCACCTCGGCGGCGCCCGCGGAGCGCATCTCGCCGAGGGCGGCTGCGATGAGCGCTCGCCCGATGCCCCGGCGGCGCAGGTCCGCGCGGACCGAGAGCTCGGCCACCGCGCCGACCGCGTCGCGGGCCCCCGAGTGCACGCCCGGCAGCATCGCGAAGACGATGCGGCCTGCGGCCTCGCCCCCGAGCGTCGCGGAGGCGGTGCGCGGGGTCATGCCCCGCCAGCTTGAGCGCTGCCAGAGCCCGGCGAGCTTCGTCGCGGCCGTGCTGATCTCCAGCCCCCCCCCATCGGACGGGGACGGCCCGGAGCCGGGCGGGGCGTCTCCGGTGCGGCAGCTGAGGAGCACGAGGTCGCTCCGGACGGAGAAGGCCGAGCGCTCGAGCGCGCGCGCCACGTGGGGGAGGTCGGCGGGCAGGGCCGGCTCGGCGCCGCAGAAGAGCCCCCTGAAGAAGGGGTATCCGCCGGACGCCGTCATCGCGTCGGCCGAGCTGGCGCCGCGCGCGCGGAACTCGTCGAGCGCCGCCCCCAGGAGCGCGTCGCCGGCCTCGTCCGTCCCCTCGTCGAAGAGGAGCAGGTTCACGACGCCCACGGAGAGATCGGCGTCGTCGCCGCCCGGCGCGGGGCGCGGGCTGCCGTGGAGGTATCCGACGGGGCGGGAGCCCTCGAGCGCGACGAGGGCCGTCGCCTCGGCGCGCAGCGGGTGGGCCGTGAGGCGCTCGCGGACGAGCTTCGGCGTGAGCCCGGCGGAGTACGGCAGGGAGGCCGTCCGTGCGGCCAGGAACTCCGCGACGGCGCCGGCGAGATCGGGGCCGAGACGCTCTATCCGCGGGGCCGGCAAGCTGGCATTCCCTTCCGGGGCTCCGGGGCTGCGCAACGGCCTTGACGCGACCGGGCCCGCAGTGTATAAATATACGGGATCAACGGGGCCTACGGCAAGGGGATCACTCTTGGCTGACAGGGACTACAACTTCGAGAGCGGCGTTCTTCATTTCAACATCGATCCTTTCGAGATGGACCCCGACGAGCTCGAGCTCGCCATATCCAAGGCGGTCCATCCGCAGATCGCCGCGCCCTTCATCGATATCACGTGCACCAACTACATCGCCAGCCAGACGATCGGCAAGCTCACCGACGCGGCCACCAGGTGCCTCGAAGACGGGCGCCACCTGACGGTGCTCGCCCAGAAGAACGTCGCCATGATGCTCGAGCGGACAGGCTTCGCCAAGGTGGGCAACATCAAGAAGGCCTCGGAGTAGGCCCGCGCTCCGCCGGGCCGGAGGCGCCGGAGCCCCCATTTGCCCCGCAGCGACAGAGATCTCTTCGAGGAACAGGTCGGGGTCCTCACCTTCAAGGCCGAGCCCACCGAGATCGGCCTCGAGAAGTTCGGCGACGCCCTCAGCCGGCTGATCTCGGGGAAGGCCCCCGCACCGGTCGTCGACATTTCCTGCACCCACTTCGTGCCCAGCAAGTACTTGGCCCTCGTGATGAAGGCCGCCGCCTCGGCGCGCGTGAAGGGCAAGGAGGTGACGCTGATCGCCCAGCCCAACGTCGGCAAGCTCTTCGAGACCGCTGGCTTCAAGGGCCTCGGGCGGATCGGGACGGTGGAGGGGTGAGGGCGGGCTGCGGGGGAAGATGAAGGCTGGCCGGGGCAATTGAAGTATTATGTCCTGGGAATCCCCTGGGAATCCCTGGGAATCCCCTGCAGGGTCACTTCGAGTATCCAAGGCTGGCACCTTGAGGGACATGCTGGGCTATGCTGAAGGCTCCGTCTTTGCCGCGCTGGCCGGTTCGACACTGAAGCTAACCAACACGCAACCCCCCCACGCAGAATATGTCTTCACCAAGGTGTCGGGCGGGAAGAGCCTCAAGATCGGTTACGGATGGGCCTACGCTACTGTGAGATGGGACAGGAAAGCGGAGAACTGCTCTTGCCCGGACGGGACGAAGTGATGCTCCAGTGGGAGCTAGGCCAAGTGATCGGCTGGGCTTGGGTGACCTGCCGGGCCATGATTGCCTTGACCGACGCTCGTGAGAGCTGTAGCCTACTGGGCCGGATACAGTATAGTCTCGGGGGCGGCTCATGCGGTGGCACGTCGGGACACTCCGGGCCTTGGAGCTGAGGTATTCGCTCAGGACTCTGGTGATCCTTCTGCTCCTCGTTACCAGCTTGGCGCTTTGGCTCCAGTGGGGGCCAGAGCCTTGGGCCTCCGGCGCCGTGATGAAGGGACATCAGGACTACGTGCGTTCGGTGGCCTTCTCACCCGATGGCAGTAGGATAGCGACGGCGAGCACGGATGGGACCGCCCGGGTGTGGGATGCGGCCAGTGGCATGGAGCTTGCCGTCATGGAAGGCCATGGGGACCGCGCGGGGTCGTATGGCGACGTGTATTGTGTTGCCTTCTCGCCTGATGGTCGAAGGCTTGTCACGGGCGGCCTGGACTTCACTGTTCGGGTCTGGGATGCGGTCACGGGGGAGCAGCTCGCGTTGCTGGCAGGCCATTCGGACTGGATCAACAGCGTAGCCTTTTCGGCGAACGGGTCGAGGGTTGTGACTGGGAGCCAAGATGCGACTTGCCGAATCTGGGATGCCGCCACCGGCCGGCAGATCATGGTCTTGAAGGGGCACCAAGATAAGGTTGAACAAGCCGAGATTTCCTCCGGTGGGACGAGGTTGGTGACCTCGGCTCAGTTCGAGGCTCCCCGCTTGTGGAGGACCACGGACGGGACGTGCCTAGCGGTTCTCTTGGAGGACGGAGGCCCGACTACGGGCAGAAGCGGCTCCTTCTCTCCCGACAGCAAGCACGTTGTGACGGGCAGCGACAGGGCTCGGCTCTGGGATGCGAAGACCGGCGGACTGATTGAGAAGTTGAAGACCGCTGGCAATTGGGAAGCGATCGCTTGGCCACCCACTGGCCCCCGTGTAGTGCAACGAGAGGTGGCTGGGGTTTCGGTGGTCGACCTGAAGACGGGACGACAGCTCACCGTGCTGGGAGACCCGGAGGCCGGAACCTGCAGTAGCGCCATCTCACCGGACGGGCGCATGGTTGTCACCGCGGGTTATGACAAGTTGGCCCGGGTCTGGGTCGAGCCGCGTCCGGGAATGTGGCAGCGCCTGACCCTCTTCGTTCGGCCGTGGCTGGCCGCCCTGTTCGGGATGCTGCTGTTGTGGAGTCTGTGGCGCGACCGCAGGCACTTCAGAGACCTAGCAGGAGCGCATGGGTCCACCGGTGGTGTCGGTACGAGAGGCCCATAGTGCCCGATTACACCGCCAACGCCCTCGACCACTTCGCCAATCCCCGCAACGCCGGGGCGCTTGAGGGGGCAGACCTGGTCGGCACAGCTGGCACGCCGGGCCAGGGCCCTCACGTCCAGATGTTCGTCAAGCTCGGCGGCGCAGGTGACGGCAACAGCACCACCATCGCCGACATCCGCTTCAAGACCTGGGGCTGCCCGGCGGCGATAGCGTCGTGCTCGAAGCTGACCGAGATGGTGAAGGGGAGCCCGGTCGCCGAAGCGCTCTCGGTCACGCCCGGCAATCTCCTCGAGGCAATAGGCGGCCTGCCCCTCGGCAAGCACCACTGTCCGCGCCTGGCTGTCGCGGCACTGAGGGACGCGCTGGAGGATGTGAAAACCGCCAAAGGCAACTAGCCCATGCCAGACGGCGCTGAGACCACGAGGCAGAACTGGCAGGCCCTGAAGCGCCTTGCCGCCAGACGCCGGCTCCGGTAGACTCGCGGCCTGACCTCCTTCCGTGCGAGGGGGACGGCCGCGAGCGGAGCCGGACATGCCCGACACCGAGAACTTCAAGCCCCAGCTCTGGATGGTGAGGCCGGACCTCGACGGCCTGCCGCCGCTCGATCTGCCAGAAGGCTGCGAGCTCGCCACCTACGGCCCGGGCTCGGACGACGACTGGGGGCGCATCATCACGGCCTCCTTCGGCCAGGAGCACTTCTTCGAGAAGACGATGGCCTCGGACGCCGAGTTCCGACCCGAGCGTGTTTTCTTCGTGATGCACGGCGGCGAGGCGGTGGCGACGGCCTCGGCGTGGTACGATCCGTCCATCATGGCGGACGCGGGGACGCTCCACTACGTGGGGGCGCTGCCCGGCCACCAGGGGAAGAAGCTCGGGTACTGGGTATCGCTCGCGGCGCTCCACAGGATGGTCGAGGAGGGGCGCAGCCGGGCGCGGCTGCAGACGGACGACTGGCGCCTCGCGGCGATCAAGACGTACCTCAACCTCGGCTTCGGCCCATTTCTCATCCACGAGAACCAGCGCGCGCGCTGGGCCAGCGTGTTCGAGAAGCTGGGGCTGCCGGAGCTCGCGGAGCGCTTCGCCGGCATCCTGACGGGGCCCGTGTGGGAGAAGCCCGACGGGGCCGGGGGCCCGGCCTGACAGGGGATGTGGCGATGCCGATTGACCTGATAGACCTCGCCGGCACCCCGCGCGAGATGGGGCGCGCCCACGGCGAGATGTTCCGCGAGAAGATCCGCGAGTTCGCCGGCATACGCATCGCGAACGCCATGCGCTCGCTCCAGAAGAAGAAGCTGCGCGCGGCGCGCGAGGAGCTCCTGGAGCTCGCGGCCGAGCACCTGCCCTTCCACCGCGACTACCATCCGGCCGGCTGGGAGGAGTTCTGCGGCATCGCAGAGGGCTCGGGGCTGAGTCGCGAGGAGCTCCTCATCGAGAACGGCCTCACCGACTTTGTCGACGTGGCGCGCGAGCGCTTCTCGTCGGGCAGACCGCCCGCGCCGGAGGCCGAGGGATGCACGGCCTTCATCGCGAGGGGTGGCGCGACCCCCGACGGCGAGTCGTGGCTCGGCCAGACGTGGGACATGCATCCGGAGGCGGAGGGGTTCGTCGTCGCCTTCAGGCGCAGGCCCGAGGGGGCCCCGGCGACGCTCACGGTGACGACGACGGGGTGCCTGTCGCTCGCCGGCATCTGCGAGTCTGGGCTCGGCTGCGGCAACAACAATCTCAGCCCCACCGACGCGCGGCCCGGCGTACACTACCTCGCGATGATCCACAAGGCGCTCTCGAGCCCCGGCTACGAGGCCGCCGTCGAGGCCGTGACCGGGGCGCCGCGCGCCTCGGGGCACAACTACGCCTGCGCGGGTCCGGGGGGGCGCGGCGTTTTCATCGAGACCACGGCCGCCGAGTTCGAGATGCTGGGCGATGCCGAGCCCGTCTCGGTCCACACGAACCACTACGTGACGCCGCGCCTGCGGGCGCTCTCGGCCCGGGAGAAGAGCCGGTCGTCGCTCGACCGCGATGCGCGCATGCGCGAGCTCCTCGGCGCGAGCGTCACGACGGAGAAGGTCGCCGCCGCCTTCAGCGACACCGCGCCCGACTCCGATACGTGCATCTGCCGGAACGCGGGCCAGGACTCGCGCACCTGCGCGACGGTGCTGGGGCGTCCGGCCTCGGGCGAGCTCTGGGCGACGCGCGGGGCGCTCCCCGACGGCGAGTGGACGCGGTTCATGCTCTAGGGGCATTTGCGGGAAAATATGTGAAAGGTTCCTCTGCGCCCCGCCCTCTAATATTACGGAAGGCCCGGGAATGCCGGACATCTCTGATGCGGACCTCGTGAGACGGGCCTTGGCGGGCGGGAGATCCGCGTTCGAGGAGCTCCTGGGCAGGTACTGGGAAAGGCTTTACATGCTGGCCGTGCACTCCAGACTCTCGAGCGCCGACGCCGAGGACGCCGTCCAGGAGGCCCTCGTGCAGGCCTATCGCAGGCTCTCGACGCTCCGGGACCCCGAGCGCTTCGGGAGCTGGCTCTACAAGATAGCCATGAGGACCTTCGCCGCGAAGGCGGCGGCCCCGGCGCCCGCGCCGGGCGTCGCGGACGCGGCCGCTCCGGGCGACGGCCCGGCCGAGGAGACGGAATCCGCAGAGTCGCGCCGCGCCGTCCGCGAGGCCGTGGCGTCGCTCCCGGATCACTACCGCCTCCCGGTGACGCTGCGCTTCTTCGACGGCATGTCCTGCGATGAGATCGCCAGCCACTTGGGCGAGCCGGTCGGCACCGTCTGGACGCGGCTGCACAGGGCCAACGCCATCCTGCGCGGGAAGCTCGGCTTCCTTTCGCCTGACGGCAGCGGGGGTGGCATATGAAGTGCGAATCGGCCAGGGAGCTGATCGAGGGGCTCGTTGACGGCCGCATCGACGCTGAGGCCGAGAAAAGTCTGCGCGCCCACTGCGAGCGCTGCGCGGAGTGCGCCGCGGCCCTCGCTGCGGCCGAGTCGTTCGTCGGGACAATGACGGCGTCGTTCGGCGACGCGCGGCCGGCGCCTGAGCTCAGACAGAAGATCGTCGCCGCCATCGGCGCCGAGAGGGCGCCGCGGAGGTTCCGCTTCGAGCGGAGTCACCTCTGGACGGCGGGCGCTGCTGCTGCGGCGGTGATCGCCGCGGCGCTGGCGTTCATCATCTCTTCGGCGGACAACATGGACTCCCGGGTGAAGACCGCCGGGGATCCTCAGAAGGATGCTGTCGTCGCGTCCGCGCCGGTCGGCACGGTGCTGGCCGGCGAGCTCGAGGTGCGCCCGAGCGGCGCCCAGGGCTTCGTCCGGGCCGCCGCGGGCCGGGAGCTCGTTTCCGGTGACACGGTCCGTGCCGGCGGCGATCTGCCCGCCGAGATATCTCTGTCGGAGGTCATAACGGTCTTCATCGATGCGGGCAGCGAGATTGTCGTGGCCCCCGATCCGGCGCTTCCGTATGACGTGCGTCTCGAGCGCGGCCAGGTATTCGCCGAGGTCACGAAGGGCACGCCCTTCCGCGTGCTGACGGCGGGCGGCGAGGTGCAGTCCCTGGGCACGAGGTTCGGAGTGCAGCTTCTGAGCGGCGTTGCCGAGTTCGCCGTGGTCGTCGAGGAGGGCGTGGTCCGGGTGGACTCCGGCGGCTCGTCCGAGCGCGTCTCGGCCGGGGAGTCGGTGCTGGCCGCTGGGGGCCGCTTCCGCCGCGAGGGCGCGGAGGGATGCGGCCGGAGGCTCGGCTGGGTCAAGCAGCACCGCGAGCGGCGCCGGGGGCGCTTCGGCCAGGGCGGGGGGCATGGCGCCGGCCAGAGCCGCGGGCGTGGCGAGGGCGCCGGTCATGGGAAGGGCAAGGGCGAGGTCAATCGCGAGCGCGGGCGTGAAGGCGAAGGCGTTCGCGACCGCGGCGAAGGCTCGGGGCACGGGAAGGGGCAGGGCGAGGTCAATCGCGAGCGCGGGCGCGAAGGCGAGGGCGTTCGTGACCGCGGCGAAGGCGCCGGCCGCGGGAAGGGCCAGGGCGAGGTCAATCGCGAGCGCGCGGGCGAAGGCGAGGGCGTGCGCGACCGCGGCCAGGGCGCCGGTGGCGGGAAGGGCCAGGGCGAGGTCAATCGCGAGCGCGGGCGTGAGGGCGAGAACGGGCCCGAGGCCGAGCCCGAGGTGAAGGGCAATGGGGGCGGCGGAGGCGAGGGTCGCGAGCGAGGTAACGGCGGCCAGGGCCGCGGGCAGGGCGGCAACGGACGCGGCGGCGTGCAGACGGGACGGGGCCGGGGTAGAGGCGCCGGGAGACGATAATGGGACGGCTTACTTGGTTGCGTGCGCGTAACGAGAGGAGAACACCGATGGACATGTACAAGCGAGTGATTTTGGCGATGGGGCTTCTGGCGCTCCTCGCGGTTCCGGCGTGGGCTCGGCAGGGCGGCGGCCGCGGCCGTGGCGGCGAGAATGGCGGCGAGAGCGTTGCGCCCGAAGAGGCAGGCCAGGGCGAAGGCAAGGGCGAAGGCAAGTGTGAGTGCAAGGGCGAGTGCAACGGCGAATGCAAGCGCGAGCGCAAGCGTGACGGCGAGGGCGAGTGCAAGGGCGAGTGCAAGGGCAAGTGTAAGGGCCAAGGCGAAGGTGAAGGCGAAGGCAAGGGCAAGTGCAATCGCGAGCGCAAGGGCGAGTGCAAGGGTGAGTGCAAGGGCCATGATGACAACGGCGTCCGTGACCACGGTGAGGGCGTCGGCCAAGGGAAGGGCAAGGGCAAAGGCGGAACTGAGGACGGTGAAGGCGAAGGCGAGGGTGAAGGACGTGGCAGGGGCAGGGGCAGAGGGCGGCAGTAGCTCCGCCGGTTGACGTGCCCGAGTTGCAGATCGCTGCGCTCCCCGGCGCTGCCGGGGAGCGCAGGTCCTTTCACGGACAGGCCTCTACTCCACGTCGGCCTCTGGCGGGATTCCGGTCTCCGGCCACGTGCCGCGCCCCAGCGGTCGGAGTGGGATTGTGTTTCTGTAGCGTCCTCTGGACATCGACCGCCGCCGTCAGGCCCCCCGCGTAGAGCCGGCTGCCGTGGGCGAACTGGCGGCTGGACTTCGAGCACAGGCCTCCGGCGCAGATGCAGCTCGAGCCCGCCCTGTCGCCGGTGATACAGGCCTTTACGTCATTCCTCGCCCCCGCCGTCGCGGACCGTGAACCTGAGGCGCGCGCCCTCTGGCGGCAGGTCGATCCGAAGCAGGCCGACGTGCAGGCCCGGAGGGCTCTTCCTGTCGGGCGAGTACGGGTTGTGCGGATCGTAGGGCCACTCGAGGCTGGCCGGGGCGTTGCCGGAGGAGGATATCTCCACGCGCCAGTCGCCGAAGGTGAGCCGGCCGCCGAGATCCCCGGGGGCGATTGCCAGCGACTCGCCCTCCTTGAGCGTTGCCGAGCCGACGCGGCCGCCATCCCCCCACTCGAGGGCGGCGCCGTAGCGGAGCTCGAGCGGCACCGTCAGGTGGACCGGGTAGAGCTGGTCGCGGCAGCCCGCGAAGGCGCGGATCTCGAGCTCCGTCCCGCTGCAGAAGAGCGCCTCGAGGCGGCACGTGCCGCCTCGGTATTCGGCATGAAGTCGCGCCGCCGCGCCGGGCGAGTCGCCCGCGTCGCAGGTTACGATCTCCGGCACCTGGAGCCTGTGCTCGCCGGCCCACGACGGGTCGATCCGGAAGGTCGCGGCTTCAGGGCGCGAGTCCTCACCCGAGCCGTTCACGATGAGTCCGGTGCGCGCGTGCCAGACCGAGAAAATGTTCTGGCGGTCGATCGTGAAGTTGGCCCCCGGGCGCGGCGTGTGCGGCGGCGAGGCGTAGGTCACCGTCCACGGGCCCTCGCGGCGGACGAGGCCGCCGACCGAGAGCGTCTCGGTGTAGCGGGGCCGGAGGCAGGCCGGCGGCGCCGCCTCGCCCGGCGTCCAGAGCATGTGGTCCTCGCAGAGGAGCGCGAGCAGCTCGCCCGAGTGCGGGTGCTTCTCCACGGAGCCCAGGTGCTCGAGCAAGGTCTTGAGCTTGAGCGCGACGAAGCCCCGGCCCTCGGGTGTCTCCGAGAAGACGAAGCCTCCCCACATCATCGGCGTGGCGTGGTAGCGGCAGCGCCCGTCGACGGTCTCGACGTTGCATCCGTCGGGGTAGGCGTACCGGGCGTGGAGCTCGGCGGCCCTGCGCGCCGCGCGGCCGAACGCATCCTCGCCCGTCGCGCGGAAGAGCCGGCCCATGCAGCACATCGTCAGGTAGTTGTAGAGCATCGTCGGGCCGCCGGTCGTCTCGGCCCAGTAGCCGTCCCTGACCTGGTCTGCAGCGACTTTCAGTCCCATTTCGCGCGCGAGGTCCACCCACTCGGGCCGGCCCTCGTCCTGGCCGTAGCGCAGCAGCGCCCCGGCCATCACCGCGATGTGGTTCGTGCTCGTGCCCATGTTCGCGCTGGTGATGTGGGTCACGTGGCGGGCGGCCTCGAAGCGTTCCGCTATCAACCCGGCCGAGCGCTCGGCGACTTCGTCAGTCATGCGCAAGGTCTCGCGCTCCCCGGCGTCGAGGAGCAGGCGCCGCGACTCCACGAGCGCCCAGAGCATCCGGTGCTCGAAGTGGTCTTCTCCGGCGAGCCCTTCGCCGAGCGTTCGCGCGGCGTCCAGCAGCCGGCCGTCGCCGCGAAGCTCGCTCTCGGGGCAGATGTAGAGGTAGCTGAGCGGGAAGACGACCTGCCGGCCGTACCCCAGCCCCTTCCCCCATGAGCGGATCTCGTCGGGAGAGAACCGGCCGTCCTCGAGCCCGGCCGCGATCGCCGCCGCCGCCGTCCTCAGGAGATCCCCCGGGAGCTCCACTGACTCGATGTAGCCCGGGCCGTATCTGTCGTGCGCTGGCATCCTAACTCCTCCGCTCAGGACCTGCGGAACGAAAGGCTCATTTCCACGGCGCCCTCTGCGCTGTAGGCGGCCGTCAGTATCCCATCCGGATCGGGACCGTCAAGTACCAGCGCGGCGCTGCCCCGGCCGTGGAGGAGCTCGAAGCCCCCGGGCACGTGGAAGAAGAGGCGCGCGTGGCTGCGGACGGGGGAGCTCTCGACGGCCGTCAGGGCCAGCGTCTTCTCGTTCCACTCGACCGAGGCGAGCTCGACGCATCCCTGCGTGATGTGAACGTCCGTACCCACGAGCTGCGGACGGCCCGTATCGCGCCGGGCGGCTACGAGCCTCACCCCGTGGGGGCGCACGACGCCGTCGGCCACGCGACCCGTGAGGCCGAGGTACCTCCGCTGCCAGTAGTCGAAGACGTGCCATTCGCCGGCCTCGCCCGTGGCCTCGGGGAGGTCGAGCTCGAAGGGCACCGTCTCGTCCGTCCAGTTGAACGCGGCAATCGCCCACCAGTTCTCGAAGTCGCGCTCGAGCCTGAGCCGCCAGACGGCCGGGCTCCACTCGCCCGGCGCGAAGCGAACGGGCTCAGCCGAGCAGTCGTGCGGAGGGACGAACGATTTGACGAGCGCCGCGCGAGCGGGCGAGAGCCCGCGCATCCGGTCGGTGAGCATCACCACGCCGCCCGTCATGGCGAGAGCGGTGATGGAGTGCTCGAGCTCGTCTCCCGCGAGCACCGGCTCCGCTCCGTCCCAGTGGCAGAAGGGAGACGGCGTGTCGCGGAGGATGAAGGCGTCGGGGTTGTTTGTCCAGAGGCGCCCGTGGAGGAAGCACGACATCATGTTGGTGTAGGTCGTGTGGCGCATGCGCGGCCATGCGGTCTGCACGTCCTGCGTGACGCGCTGTGTGTGCACCATGCCCACCGAGGGCCCGTAGTAGCCCTCCCCCTCGACGACGGCGTCGCCCGCGGCTTCCTTGACGGCCGAGAGCGCCCGGCGGATCACCTGAACGGCCGTCATCCCGGGATCGCTGAAGCGCGCGCCGTCGTAGTAGCGCAGTATCGGCCCGTCGAGCTTGACCCACTCGACGCCCCAGTCCTTCATGAGGACGGAGACGAGCCCCCTCAGCCACTCGAGGGGTTCGTCACGTGAGTAGTCGATGGCGTAGACGATGCCCATGTGCGAGCGGCTTTCGAGGGGACGGCCGTCCGCCCCCTTCACGAGCCAGTCGGGGTGCTGTCCGGGAAGGCGGCCGTGCTCGGAGGCTGTGAGCGGGGCGATCCAGAGGCCGGGCGAGAGGCCCGCTTCGCGGATGCGCGCGGCCATGGCATCGGCCCCGCCGGGCCACCGCTCGCCCGGCTCGAGCCAGTCGGACATGCTGTGCTGATAGCCGTCGTCGATGAGGAGGTACTTGACCCCCCAATCGCGGGCCGCGAGCACGGCCAGGTTCTCCTGGACATCGGACTGCCTGACCTCGCGCCGGTAGTACTGCCAGTCGCTCCATCCCACCCGCGAGCCCGAGATCGACAGGCCTCCGTAGCGCTCGGCGATCTCGTTCGCCCAGGCAACCTGCGCGCGCCACAGGTCGGTGGCCGGCGCGACGAGGAAGGTCTCCGAGCGCAGCGTCTCGCCCGAATCGAGTCTCACGTGTCCCAACATGGACCGGGCCGAGATCGTCAGCGCCTCGCCCGACGTGGTGATGCTGAAGACGATCCGCGTCGCTTGATCGACGATGGTGGTGAAGGCGAAGAGCACCCCGCCCCCGTCCGGAAGCGCCAGGCCCGCGAGGATCTCCGACAGGACCTGTGCGCCGCCGGCCCCCTCGACGAGGAACCGCTCGTGCTCGGGATGACGGGGAGCGTCGGGGCGAAGCGCCACCCAGGCCACCGGATCACCGGGCGAAACGCATCCATGGCGGAGTATGTGGGAGCGCGCGAGGCGGGGGTCGGAGGCATCGGCCTCGAAGGGCCTAAGCTCTGCGAGGAAGGCCGGCTCCTCGCCTGTGTTGGTCACTTCGAGGGCGTAAGTCACGGCGCCCTCGGGACGGGCCTCGGTGACGTGCTCGACTGCGAGCGGCGTGTTGTCTCTGGGGCCGATGGCACTGCCGTCCGCCAGCAGCACCCGCCAAGTGGCCCCTTCCCTCAGAGCGTCGACCAGTTGCCTCATCACGGTGCCTCCTGCCCGCAGCCTATGCTAAACACCGGTGAGGCGCGAGTCAAACGGAGTTGCCAGCGAGGTCGCCGGTGTCTCTGGACGGGTCACGTGTACTGCTCCGATACAGGGGCAGCCTTTGCTCGTTGAGAGGTCTCCAGAGCGAAATCATCGCCAATATGCGTCATCGTGGCGATTTGCGGGCGAAGAGGACCGAAGGCCGGGAGTGGCACACCTGTTGCTCTATGGCCAAGAGAAAGCCGGCCTCGAGCTCGCGGGGGTCTGCACCGGGGCCGGGATCGTCGAAGCTCGGAACGGCATTAGATAGCACCCAGGATCCGCACTCTAGCCTCGACCGAGAAGAGAGCTTCGGCAATCCCTGGACCTCCGCGGCCTCGGGGTCGGCGCCCCTCCTCCGCTCGGCCCGCCACGCCGAAGGCGGGCCGAGTCCTTTTTCTGAGGAAATGGTGAACACTTCCGGGCCTGAAGTGTATCTATTCAAGGGTCACATCGGTGCCAAAAGGTTGACCATAAGCACCTAGCGCCATTATAGCCTCCTTCGGCGCCGTATCCTTATAGGATACAGTTGAATGACAGAGCCGCTCCTCAGCCGCAAGCCGCTCTACGTTCAGCTCGCCGAGAGGCTCCGCGGGAGGATCCGGAGCGGCGAGTTCGCGGACGGGCGGCTGCCATCCTACCGCAGCATCATGAAGGAGATGGGCGTTGCGCTCGTCACCGTCCGCAGGGCCCTCGATACGCTCGAGGCCGAGGGCCTCATCGAGCGCATCCAGGGGAGCGGCACTTATATCAGGGGCCAGCGCGGCCAGTCCTCCAGGCGGCGGAAGCGGACCCGGATGATCTGCTACGTCTCCGGGACAGGCACCGAGGCGTCGGTGGGCAACTTCTTCTCGCGCATGATGCGCGCGGCCCAAGCCGAAGCCGAGAAGGCCGGCTACTCCCAGGTCTTCGCCGCGTCGCGGGACGATGGCATCCCCCTCGCCATCGAGCGCGGCCAGGCCGACGGGATCCTCCTCGGGGGCACCTATGACGGCGGGTACCCGGTCGGCGAGTTCCCGCCCAACGCGGCGGAGGTGAACGATCAGTTCGTCGCCCGACTCGCGGCGTACGGCGTGCCCGTCGTCGCGCTGAGCAACCACACCGCGCACGCGAGCGCTCACCGGGTCTTCGCGGACTACCCCGGGATCATGAGGAAGGCCCTCGGCCTCCTGGCCTCCTTTGGCCACAAGCATATAGGCTTCGTGAGCGGGCCGACGGTCTGGCCGGGTTTCGGCAAGAGGCTGAGAGCCTTCCGCGAGATCTCCGCCGAGATGGGCATCCCCGTCGACGAGCGGCTGATAGCGGAGTACCAGCGTCTCGTCTTCATGGACCCCAAGGGGGCCGAGCTAACCGTCGGCGAGATGCTCTCGTCCGGCGAGCCGCCCACGGCGATGCTGGTCACCTCCGGCTCGCCCAGCCCGGCGCTCGCGGCGGTGGAGGGACAGGGCCTGAGGATCCCAGACGATATCAGCTTGATCTCCTTCAGCGACCACAAGGTGACCGGGCCGGGCGCCGAGCTCCCGGCCGATCCCGAGGTGCCCGAGTTCCTTACCGCGCTCGAGATGCCGACGGCCCGGATCGGGGCCCTGGGAGCGCGGCGCGTGATAGACCTGATCGAAGGCAAGTCTTTCGGCGAAGACGAGCGGACGATAACGGCGCAGCTTTCCTTGCGGGACGGGGAATCGGTCGCGCGCGCTCGTCGGCACCAGGAGGGGGAGGGCCATGTTCCCTAGAGCAGGCAAGGCAGTCTTGGCGGTCGCGCTGACGGCGCTTGCTGCGTCGGCCGGCGGGCACGCCGCCGAGGGCGATGCGTACGGCTGGTGGAACGACTTCTGCATCGAGCACTTCGGCGCCGAGAAGGAGCCCCTGGTCTACGGGCTCTACGGCAGCAAGATGAAGGTTCCCGCCGAGGGCGTATGGCGGCACGTCTCCGCGAACTCGGCCGCGATCGCCTGGGAGACCACGCTACCCGCGAAGACCTGGGTCGAATACGGCCCGACGGCGGATTACGGCAGCAAGACCGCGGAGCCGGAGCGTCACTTCTACGTCCACCTTCACTACCTGAAGGGGCTGAAACCGGACGCGACCTGCCACTACCGGCTCGTTTCCGTCGACGAGCGGGGGAACAGGGTCACGTCGGAAGACATGACGCTGACCACGAAGGCCCCGGCCGGTGCGGTGATGTTGCCCGGCAACATGGCCGGCCCGCCCTACAGGCTCGGGGGCTCCGGTACCACCTACGTACTCACCAAGGACGTGACGGCTCCCGGCGTGGCCTTCGAGATGTCGGGCTCGAAGGTCACGCTCGACCTGAACGGCCACACGGTGACCTTCGGCGCGGGAGCGACGGGGCCTGTGAGCGGGGGCGTGTCCGCGTCGCGCGGCTCGTCCGGGCTAAGGCTGCTGAACGGGATCATCGCGCAGGGCAGGTCGCCCGGCGCGAACGCCAACAAGAACAGCCTCGCATTCAACTGCTACCGCCTCGACGGGGCCGACGTCGAGGTGGCCGGCATTACGGTGGACTACCACGCTCCGCAGGCGTGGGGCGCGCTCATCGACCACCCGTCGGGGAAGGTCAACCTTCACCACAACGTCTTCGTCGATCGCGGGACGAAAATAGTCAACCGGCACGGCAAGGCCGTGCGCTCGTTCGGCTTCCTCAACAGGGCGCGCAAGCGGAACGACTTCCGCATCGAGTACAACCTTATCAAGCGGTCCCGCCAGAACGGCATCAGCGGCGCGTTCCACATGGCTCACAACGAGATCCACATCGACAGCTTCTCGACCAATTCCTTCGCCTTACAGCCCATGTCGGTGCCGAACGAGGTCGCCGGCGAGCTGCATCACAACCGTGTTTTCGCCACGGGCTTCAACCCCTACGGGACCGGCTGGGCGCACCTCGACCTCATGGTCCACGACAACCTGGTCCACATGCACGGCATCGACGCCAAGCAGCGCTGGCACGAGCGGTGGGGCGACGTGTCCACCCTCGAGGGCTTCCGGGTGACGAACTACGGCAAGGGCGGGCAGGTCCGGAAGAACCTGAAGTACTGGAACAACGTCCTCGTTCTGAAGGGCGTCGGGGGCTCGGAGCTCCGCGGCACGGGGTTCTTCTCCGACACGTCCATCAGCGACCTCGTCTTCCACGACAACACCGTGAAGGCCGTCTCGCTCGACGAGAAGACGCGCCAGGTGGCCGCCGTCTCGTGCCACGGACACTACAAGAAGGCGGACACGTGCCTGCCGGTCTACTACAGGGACAACACACTCATCTCGAACGTCTGCAACGTGAGGTTCTGCGACTCTTACGGCAAGGGCTCGAACCACCATTTCATCGGATGCAAGCTGGTCCGTGTGGGAGACAACCCCCGCTACCACACCATCGCCTTCGGCGGCGCATACTGGTGCAAGCGGAACGTTCTCCAGGACTGCGAGTTCGAGGGCGGCGCCCGCTACGACGATGTCTTCTGGCAGAAGACGGGCAAGCCGAGTTTCTACGACGTGAGGTGGACTCTCTCGCTCGAGGTGCCTCAGGGAGCGAAGATCGAGGTGGCGGACAGTACGGGCGCCGCTGTCGACACCACCTCGGCGAAGCGGGACGAGGACGGGACTGTCAAGATCGTTCTCGACCAGTGCCGGATCGTCCCTCCCGACGGCTTCAGGGGCGGCCAGCCCAACACGAGCCACAAGAAGACAATGAAGACGCCTCACACCGTGACGGTCAGCGCCGGAGGGAAGACCGCCACTGCCAAGGTCGAGATGACGAAGAAGCGCTTCTTCCGGCTGAAGGGCGCAGCTCTCGTCGAATACGACCCCGCTGCGGCCGTCAAAGAGACTGCCACCGCGCGCGGCAACGGCGCCTCCCCGAAGGCCGCTCGGGCCGCCGGCAGCGGGAATGGCAACGGGACGGCCAAGGCCGCGAAGCTGTACCGCTCGGCGCGCTCGGCTGAGCGCGCGGGGATGAAGGACCTGGCGAAGACGCTCTACGAGCGCCTCGTGAAGGAGTACCCGGACTCGCCGCTCGCCGAGAAGGCGCAGAAGAGGCTCAAGTAGGGGGATGCCGATGCTGAAGGTCTGGCTTGGAGCGGCTGTGGCACTCGTGCTGATGGCCCCTGTGCCGGGACTCGGGGCCGACGACGTTGAGGCCGAGCAGATCGCCTCGTGCAGGGCCCTGGAGGAGGTGAAGGCGGCCTGGGCGCCGGGGAAGGTCTACTCAATCTTCAACAGGTTCTGCAGGGCCAACTTCGGCGCCAAGGTGGAGCCGCTGGTGCGCGAGACCTTCGGCGAGAAGCTCGAGATCGTCGAGGGCAGCCTGTGGGTTCACGCCTCCGACCGCTCGGCATCGATCGGCTGGATGACGAACCTGCCGGCGACGGTCGAGGTCTCGGGCGCACGGGCCGAGGCGGCGACGGGCGAGCGGCCTTTCTACGTTCACCTCTGGCGACTGGGGGGTCTCGAGCCCGGGAAGGCCGTCGAGTTGACCCTCACCTGCACCGACGAGTTCGGCGGCTCCGTCCGCCGCAAGGTGCGCGTCGAGCCCGGCAGGCCCGAGGGCGCCACCGACTTCCCCGGCGGAGCGGCGGGCCCGCCCTACGCGATAAGCGAGCCCGGCCACTACATCCTCACGAAGGACATCACCGCGAAGCGCACGGCGATACTCGTCGAGGCCGAGGGCGTGACGCTCGATCTCGGCGGCCACACCGTCACCTACGCGACGGAGCAGCTCCCCAAGGAGCACTTCACCGACAAGTGGATGAGCTATGTCCGCACGGGGTCCTTCGGCGTGAAGAACATGGGCGGGTCGAAGTTCAAGCTGCTCAACGGCAAGGTGATCCAGGGGGCCGGCAGGAACCGCGGCAACGACGAGTCGTGCGGGTTCAACCCCGTCTACGTGCGCGGCTGCAGCGAAGTCGAGCTCGCGGGCGTCGAGGTCGACTTCTGGTCGCCCCAGAACTACGGTGTCCGGTTCAGGAACTCGGGCGACGACCACCTGATTCACCACAACGTAGTCCGCGACCGCGGCAACATGATGCACAACCGCCACGGAGCGGGCTGCGGCGCGATCGGCTTCATCGGAGCGAAGGGCGGCAAGTACATCGCCCGCCACAACCTGGTCGCCAGGACCCGGCAGAACGGCATCCGCGGCGGATATGACGAGTCGCACCACAACGAGATATACCTCGACTCGTGGTCCACTAATTCGTTCGCGACGTCCATCAAGGCCGGACGCCGCCTGCACCACAACCGCATATTCGCCACTGGCTACCACGCCATCGCCTGCCCGTGGGGCAACGGCGTCAGGATCGAGGACAACTTCATCCACATGCAGGGGATCAACACCGGCAAGACTCGCTGGTGGGAGGGCTTCGGCGACCAGAACTCGATGAACGGCCTCCGCCACACCCAGTGGGGCAACAACAAGACGCCGTCGGAGAACTCCGACTACGCGCGGAACGTCGTCCTTATCTACGGCCGGAACGGCTGCCAGATCCGCGGCGTCGAGTTTTTCTCCGACACCTACATCAAGGGACTGACCCTCAGGGACTCGACGATCAAGGTCGTCTCCCAGGACGCGAAGACGACAAAGGCCGCCTGCGTCGCCACCCACGGCAACGCGAAGCGGGAAAAGACCCAGAACCCCGTCTACTACAGGAACTGCACCTTCGTTTCGAACATCAACCACATCAGGCTGGGCGACGATTACGGCACGGGCAGCCACCACCACTTCATCGGCTGCAGGTTCGTTCGCGAGGGGGACGATCCGCGCTTCAGGACGCTCACGGCAATGGGCTCCTACTGGAGCCGCCACCACAAGCTGATAGACTGCATCTTCGGCGAGGGCACCGCCCCCGACGACGTGGACTTCATGAAGACGAAGCCCGGCACCCGCGACTACACTGTAGAGTGGAGCCTCACCGTGAAGACCGAGCCCGGTGCCGAGGTGGTCATCACCGATGCGAAGGGCGCCGAAGTCTGCAGGGGCAAGGCAGGCCCTGACGGCAGGCTGGTGGCGCCACTCGCCCAGTACAAGATGAGCGGCCACGGCAAGGAGGTCCTCACGCCGCACACCGTGAAGGCCGCCGGCAAGTCGGCGCAAGTGACCATGGATCGTCAGAAGGAGCTAGCCGTCCGTTAGGCGGCGGAAGGAGGGGCAGTGAGAAAGGCTATCGCATTTCTCGTTCTCGCGGCGGCGGCATCCGGAGCGGCGCGGGCCGGTGACGTGAAGCTGCTCAACGGCTTCAACGATGAGGCCGAGTGCGCGAAGTTCCGCTTCAGCAGCTCAGTGAAGGTCGAGCTCTCGGCCGAGCACGCCACAGAGGGCGGCAAGTCGGCCAAGGTCACCTTCCTGACGGGCAAGCGCTATGCCGGCTTCAACCTGAAGGGGAGCATACTCGAGCGCTGGGGCGACTACGACTACGTCTCCTTCGACGTCTTCAATCCCTCCGACAAGGACCAGAGCATCTTCGTCCGCATCGACGACTCGGAAAGCAAGCGCAACGATTACTCCTCGCAATTCGGCCGCAGGTTCAAGGTCCTCCCCGGCGCCAACACGGTGAAGATCAAGACCGCGAGGATGCCGAACCAGGTTCAGCCATGGCTGCAGCGCAAGCTCGATCCGAACAAGCTGACGCTCGTCTGCGTCTGGTACGGCGGTGTGCCGAAAGAGGACTCGGTGCTCTACCTCGACAACTTCGCGCTCCGGAACAGCCCGAAGGTCGAACTTCCCAAAGCGATGCACTGCTTCGACTTCGGCCCGGCCGACGCCGACTGCTGGCCGGGGTTCGCTCACGTGACGCCGAGGTCGAAGTACTCCGACGCGGCCGGCTACGGCTTCGCCGACACCTCGGGCCTCAAGGGCCTCGACGATTCATTCGGCGAGGGGCTGAAGCACGGCGAGGCGCTGGTCGGCACCAGCATCTACCGTGGGGGCTCGATGAGCTTCAGCGTGAAGCTCGACCCCGGCCGCTACAAGCTCTGGGCCGCGACGGGCATGGCGATCTACCCCAAGCGCGAGTACACGGTCACCTGCAACGGCCGCCTGGTCTTCAAGAGCGAGGCAGGCGACCGGCTGGGCGATCTCGACATCTTCGGCCGGGACTACACGAAGAAGCAGACGATCTGGGAGACGCACTTCCTCGGCCAGGTCGGCGACGAATTCGCCGCCGAGGTCGATGTGAGGACAGGCAAAGCTGAAATCAAGCTCGAGGGCAGCTACTCTTCGTGGCTCTCGGGAGGCCTGCGCGCGCTCATCATCCATCCCGTCGGCGACGCCGCCTCGGAGAAGACGTTCGCAGACATCCAGCGCCAGCGCAAGGAGAAGTTCCTCGCCAAGTGGCGCGAGCTGAAGCCCGCCAAGATCCCCGCTCCGCCGGAGTTCACCCGCGCCGAGCGCTCGCGCGGCTTCATGCTGGCGTACCGACACTACGCCGAGAAGATCACCCCCTACTTCGTGCCTGCGGCCGGCGACCGGCTGGAGAAGCTCTCGATCGCCGCCACGCCCGGCGAGAAGGAACCGGCGGTTTTCATCGTCTACCCGACCAGTGACGCACCCAAGGCCGAGGTGACGGTCGGGGAACTGACGGGCCGCGCCGGTACGATTCCCGCGAGCGCCGTCGGCATCGAGTACGTGCACTACCGGCACCTCAAGGGCAGCGGGGGGATGAACGTCGTGCCCAGCCACGTGGTCCCGCGCAGCTGGCTGGCGCTGGAGAAGGGAGTCCCGAGGCAGTTCTGGCTGACCGTCAACGTGCCCGGGAACGCCGCAGCTGGCAGGTATGCCGGGACAGTGACGGTGAGGGCCTCCGGCCGGAAGGCGAGCTTCCCGCTGGAGTTGGAGGTGTACCCGTTCAAGCTGGACTCCGTGGCCGACTGCGGCCTCATCTACGCCCACATCTTCTTCGTCCCGAGCACCAGGGAGGATACGGAGGCGTCGGTCAAGTGCCTGGCCGAGCATAACGTCAACTCGGCCACCGTCTCGGGCGTCATCAAGCTGAAGGGCAAGGACCCCGCGACCGGCAAGCCGCTCTTCGACTTCAGCCGGCTGGACATGGTCATGGACGTCATGAAGAAGGCGGGCATGACCGGCCCGGTGCCGCTCTTCGACATGTCGATCCAGGGCGAAGGCGGCGGCAACTCGTATCCGCACCTCCCGTTCAGGCGAGCCCCCTTCAACTTCAAGATCACGGACGCGGGCTACTACGACGCGATGACCGAGCTGACGAGGGCCGTCAAGCAGCGAGCCGAGGAGAAGGAGTACCTGCCGGTGCTCATGTACCCGGTGACAGAGCTCTCCAACGATCCCCACATGGGCCCGCCCTACCTCGAGAAGCTGGTGAAGGCGTTCCGCAAGGTCGACGGCGTCAAGCTCATATGCTCGCTGAACACGCCCAAGGATATCGTCTGCGCCAAGTACCTGGATCACATGATGGTCAACTGGGGGCTCAAGCTTACGGAGGAACGGCTGGCGCGCATACGCTCGGACGGCGCCAAGCTCTGGTTCCAGAACATAGGCCAGAGCCGCTACACCGAGGGCTTCCTTATGCTGAAGGCGGGGGCGATCGGCCGGCGCCAGTGGGCCGTCTCCGGACGCGCTGGCGGCAGCGTGCACTCGGGCGACCCGTATAACGCCTTCATGGGCAGCGGCAACGCCAGCGTGCTCTTCTGCGCCCACGACGAGGCAGTCCCGAACGTGACGCTCAAGTGGATGAGCGAGGGGGCCGACGACTACCGCTACGCGACCAAGCTGCGGGGGCTCATCAAGGAGGCGAACGAGAAGGGACCGGCCCGGGCGAAGGCCGCCGCCGCCGAGGCGCAGAAGGCGTATGACGCCATACTCGCGTCGATCAGAGTGAACACCGGCGGCGCCAGGATCGAGATCGACGGCCGGTGCGACAACATCGGCGACTTCTTCGACAAGTCAACCTACGATCGCTTCCGCCGCACGATTGCGGCGCATATACTGAGCCTTAACAAGGCGCTGGGGAGGTAGTCCCGAGGGGGTTGTATGAGAAGGGCAATGCTGCTGGCGGCTCTCGTGGCGTTCGCTTGGGCCGCGCGGGCCGAGGACGAGGTCAAGGCGGTGAAGCTGGAGCCAGAGCTGCCGACGCTCCACTGCCTTGGCTACCTGTGGTTCATATCCGGCGACGACAACCGCAACGCGACCGCCGCCGTCTCGTACCGCAAGGCGGGAGAGGACGGGTGGCGGAAGGCGATGCCCCTCAGGCGCGTCGAGGTGGCGGCGATGGAGAACCGCAAGCCGCCTGGCGGGCAGGGGCTCTTCGCCGGATCGATCTTCTTTCTCGCGTCGGACACGGAGTACGAGGTGAAGCTCGAACTCTCCGACCCCGATGGCGGCGGGACGACCGAGACCGTCAGACAACGGACCTGGAAGGAGCCCGTCGCGCCGAAACCGCTCCGAGTCGTCCACGTCTTCCCGCGCACGGGAGGGGGTGGCGATGGCAACGCGGTCAAGGGGCTGGAGACGGCCAACAGAACGGCCAGGCCCGGCGACCTCCTCTTGCTTCACAAGGGCGTCTACAAGCCTTCGAAGACCCTCCACGTCTCGGCCAGCGGGACGGCCCAGGCCCCCATAGTTTGGCGCGGCGCCGGCGACGGCGAGGCCATCATCGAGAGCCCGGGCCAGATGAAGGGCATCCTCTTCGGACTCTACAGCAAGCAGCACGTCTATTTCGAGAAGCTCACGTTCCGGGGCTTCCGGTACGCATTCCACGCCAACGGATCGGGCAACATCGTCGTGAGGCGGTGCCACTTCGACAAGGTCGGCACCGGATACGTCGGCGACAACGGCAAGCAGCGCAGGATCTTCATCGCTGACAACCTCATCGAGGGGGCGGAGCCGTGGCCGAAGCCGAAGGGCTACCGCTCGCCGGGCGAGGTTCGCGGCGTCGAGCTGGCCGGAATGGGCCACGTGGTCTGCTACAACCGGGTGAGGCGCTTTCGCGATGCCATCGATGTCAGGCCCGGGTACCCGGTCCGGGCCATCGACATCCACAATAACGACATCTCCGAGTCCACCGACGATGCCATCGAGCTCGACTTCTCGGAGCACAACACCCGGGCCTTCTACAATCGCATCACCAACGTGCCGCAAGGCATAACCTTCCAGCCCTGCCGCGGTGGTCCGGCCTATGCCGTGCGCAACGTCCTCTACAACGTTGCCCACGAGACGTGGAAGCTGCACCTCACGCCGATCAACAAGGGCGCCAACTGGGCCACCGGGCCCCACAGGACTTCGGGCGGCGTCATGATCCACAACACCGTGGTAAAGTCGACCCCGCCGATCCGAGTCTGGTCGCAGGAGGGCCCGGCCAACTACTTCTACATGCGCAATAACCTCTACGTGGGCACCGGGCGCAACGCCATCGAGACGACCCCGCCGCTCAATCACCTCGACTCGGACCACAACATCTACGCCAACGGCGAAGGCAAGGCTTTCAGCCCCTTCGTCTGGATGTTCAGGAAGACCTACGCGACCCCGAAGGACTTCGCCGCCAAGACCGGCTGCGAGGGCAACAGCCTGTCGCTGGCCGGGTTCGCCGGCATCTTCGCCGGGGAGGTCAGCGTGCCGGATAAGGGGAAACGCTACGATCCGCCGGACCTGCGCCTCGCGGCGGGCTCCCGCGCCATCGACCGTGGCCAGGTGCTGCCGGGGCTGAGCGACGGCTTCACGGGCCAGGCTCCGGATATCGGCGCATACGAGTTCGGCGCGGAGCCCCCTCACTACGGCGTCCGCCCCGAGGGCAAGGAGGCCGAGATCGACGGCCGGATCGGCCGCGGCGCCAGGGCGCCTGCGGCGACCGGGAAGAAGCCGGACGAGAGCGCTCCCGCCGAGAACGCCAACGGGAACGCCGCCGAGGAGGCTAAGGCCAGGCGGCTCCTGAAAGCGGCGAGGCAGTTCGAGCGCGCGGGGCAGAAGGGGCTCGCAGCGACACTGTATGAGCGCATCGTGAAGGAGTGCCCGAACTCCGCGCTCGTGGAGGACGCGAAGAAGCGCATCGCCCGCCTCCGCGGGGACTGACCTGCTCAAAGGAGCGAATGTGCGGGTGGGTAGGGGAGATTTTGAATCAGGGGGTGCAGTGTGGCAAAGGCATTGACCGGACTGCTGATCATGTTACTGCTCCTGCCGTGCGCACAGGCACGCGGAACTGAGACGGTCTTTGCCGAGGCGGAGAGTTTCGAGCATCTCGGGGGATGGGTCGTAGACCAGCAGTTCATGGACCAGATGGGGTCGCCGTATCTGCTGGCACACGGCCTCGGAAGGCCCGTGGAAGATGCGGTCACTGAGGTCGCTTTCAGGAAGACCGGGACCTACCATGTTTACGTCAGGACCAAGGACTGGGTTGCCTGCTGGAAAGCGCCCGGGGCTCCGGGCCGTTTCCAGCTGCTTGTGGACGGCAAGGAACTGGCGAAGGAGTTCGGTGCGGAGGGCGCCGACTGGCACTGGCAGTACGGAGGAAGCGTCAGGATACTCCGCAAGAGGGTAAAGCTGGCACTTCACGATCTGACGGGGTTCGAGGGCCGGTGCGATGCGGTCGTCTTCGTTGACAGGCCCAGGAGGCCCCCTGAGGGAGTGAAGGAGCTGGCCGTCTACCGGAAGAAGGCCCTCGGTCTGGACGGTGAGCCCAAGGACGCAGGCAGCTACGATCTGGTGGTGGTGGGCGGCGGGGTCGCCGGTATCTGTACGGCCATCTCATCTGCCAGGCTCGGGCTCAATGTGGCGCTGGTACAGGACCGCCCCGTACTGGGAGGGAACAACAGTTCTGAAGTGCGAGTAGGACTGAGCGGCAAGTACAAGGTGCCGCCTTACCCGTTCCTGGGTGAACTGGTTGCGGCGGTCAAGCCCAACGCGCACGCCAATGCCGGGCCGGCCGAGGCATACTCCGATGAGCGCAAGATGAAGGCCGTTCAGTCGGAAGGGCGCATCAAGCTGTTCCTGAACATGCACGTCTACCGGGCGGAAGTACGCAACGGCCGCATCAGAGAGGTGGTCGCCAAACACATAAGGACCGGCGAGGAAATGAAGTTCGCCGGAGCGCTCTTTGCCGACTGCACGGGGGACGGCACGGTCGGCTGTCTTGCCGGTGCCGACTACAGGATCGGCCGCGAGAGCAGGGGCGACACCGGAGAATCGATGGCGGCTGCAAAGCCCGATATGCTGCTGATGGGATTCTCCAATCTGTGGTATGCAACGCCCTCCGGAGGGCCTGCGCCGTTTCCTGAGTGTCCGTGGGCACTTCAGTTCACGACGGCAACCTGCGTGCCCACTACCAGATCGAAATGGAACTGGGAGAGCGGCTTCGGTCTGGACACGATAGAGGATGCAGAAGCCATCAGGGACTACAACTTCAGGGCGATCTACGGTAACTGGGCATTCCTGAAGAACAAGCATCCCGACAGGGAGAAGTACGCGAACCACCGGTTGGACTGGATGGCCTACATAGCGGGTAAGCGGGAGTCCAGGCGGCTGCTGGGCGAGGTCATCCTCAAGCAACAGGACATAAACCAGCGGAAGGAGTACCCGGACGCGTGCGTCACGACAACCTGGCCCATAGACCTTCACTATCCGATTCCCAAGAATGCACGAGAGTTCCCCGAGGGAGCGTTCCAGTCAAGAGTAGGCTGGGACGCGGCGAGTAGAGTCCAGCCGTATCCCATCCCGCTGCGCTGCTTCTTCTCCCGCAATGTCCACAACCTGATGATGGCGGGCCGGGATATCAGCGTGACCCATGTGGCGCTTGGCACCATCCGGGTGATGGCCACGACCGGGATGATGGGCGAGGTCGTCGGACGTGCCGCTTTCCTCTGCAGGCGGTTTGAGATTGAGCCACGGCAGATCCTCCCTGAGCGCCTGAAGGAGTTCAGGCGTCTTGTGCAAGCACCGTTGGACGAGATCGCATCGTTGGTAGCCGGCAAATCCCGGAAAGAAGTCGAGGCACTGCTGCAGAAGCCCCCCGCCGAGAACATCGCAAGGAAGGCAAAGGTCACGGCGAGTTCGACATACAAAGCGCATTACGGCGCCGAGAAGGCCATAGACGGGGACAAGACATCGCTGGCCGGACGCTGGCTTTCCGGCAGCGGAGAGAGGTCCTCCAGCCTTGTGCTGGAGTGGCAGGAAGCCCGGGAGATACGCAGTGTGAAGATCTGGACCGGGCATCAAGGCCCCCAGGACTGCATAAGGGACTACACGATTCAGGTCTGGAGCGGCACGAAGTGGACTGTCGTCGCTGAGGTGAAGGACAACGACAAGCTGTTCAACCACCTCGAGTTTGAGAAGGTCAGCACCAAGAAGCTCAAGATGGAGGCAACTGTCAAGGGGCCCATGAACATCGCCCGGCTGTTCGAGATAGAAGTTTATGAATAGTGTGCGATGAACTTGACCTGTTCCCATCTTCGGGCCGTTTGCCCAGCCGTGCCAAAGACTGGGGCAGGTCACGAGGGTCGGGCTGAGCTCGCGAGCCTGACGTCACTTGAACTCCGACGTCAGCCGGTGTAGTCTACCCCGGTCAGGTCCCCCGGAGGCAGACTCCATGTCCGACTCGGAAGACGGCTATCTCGACGACCTTTTCATCATGCCCGACCTTGATGCGGGCTGGATCTCCGTCCGCTTCACCCCGCCGACACCCATAGAGGCCGTGATCTGGCGCATCCAGGAGCACGTCACCGGCGAGCAGGTTGCCGCGGGCGCCGTGCGCCCGTCGGGGAACGCTCCCGCGCTGTTCTCGGCCGAGATCCCGGGCTTCCGTCCCTGGTCCGTGAACGAGCCGTTCCTTTACGAGCTGGTCATGGTGATGCACGATACGGGCGGCTCCGGCCACGAGGTCCATCAGATCTTCGGGATGTACAAGTACGAAGCCCGGGGGAAGCGGCTCTACGTTAACAACAAGCCCTTCCTGGTGCGGGGGCACATCCGGGGGCGCGAGGCGCACGACCACCCTAACCTCGAGGGCCTTCCCGAGGAGGACTACTACGAGAAGAGCCTGCTCGCCACCAAGAGCTACGGGTTCAACTTCGTCCGGTTCCACTCGAAGGTGCCGCCGGAGAGCTTCTTTCGCGTGGCCGACCGGCTCGGTGTCCTGACCCACATCGAGGTCCGGAAGTACTACGGCAAGTACCAGAAGGAACGGGAGCTTATGGATCACGACCCCGTCCTCATCAAGCCCGAGGACTGGCGCGAGACGGTCCTGCGCGTCCGCAACCACCCGTCGCTTATGGTCTATTGCATGGGCAATGAGATCAACTCTCCCGGCAATAACACGCAGGTCAAAGCCATCTCGGAGTTGACGAAGCGCCTGGACCCCACCCGCCTCTTCATCGACACCTGCGCGCGCGGCGAGTACGACCGCACCGGCGTGGACTTGGACGTCCAGCACATGGGCTACTTCTGTCCCTTCGGCCGCAACTCCGAGATGTTCGACACCACGAGCAACTGGGCCATCTTCGGGTCGGTGAGCGGGAAGGAGATGGTCTCACCCGGGAAGGAGAAGAGGCCCGAGTCCTCGACCCGGCGCGAGGTGGAGCAGAACTTCCCGGTTCTCGCCCACGAGATAGGCCACTACGTGGCGCTCCGCGACCTGGACCGCCTGGACGAGAAGTTCGGGGCCTCGCCGTCGGAAAAGCCGTGGTGGATCGACGAGCTGAGAAAGCTCCGTGCCTCCAAAGGACTGGAGGCCGACAGCGCGGAGCTCGTCCGCGCATCACAGCGGTATCAGTCCATCTGGTGGAAGCAGTGCATCGAATCCGCCCGCCGCAGCCGCATCCTCTCGGGTTACCACTTTCTGCAGATGGCCGACACCGATCGCTACGAGAACGGCAACGGCATCCTGGACTGCTTCGATGACCCGAAGCACACCTCGCCGGAAGAATTCCTCAAGTTCAACGGAGCGACGGTCCTGATCGCGGAGCTGCCGCGCCGGGCCCTCTTCGAGGGAGAGGCGATCTCGGTGCCCGTGTGGCTGTCGCATTACGGGCCTCCTCGGGAGGGCGCGGCGGCGCTCGAGTGGGAGATCACGGGCGAGAATGTCTGGCTGGGCGGGAGGATGCCTGACTTCGAGCTGGCAGAGCCCGGGCTGAGAAGACTGGCGACGATCGAGGCGCGTCTCCCGCGAGCAGCGGGCGCCAGGCTTCTCAGGCTGGAGGTCAGGCTCCTCGGCGGGGGAGATGCACTGGCCGAGAACGACTGGACGCTGGCTCTCTTCCCGAACCGGCCGGAGGAGGTCCCCGCCGACGGCCTGGCGTTTCATCTCGACGGCATCGACGTCATCAGGCGCTACCCGCAGATGGCAGCGGCGGTCGGCGCGGAGCCCCAGGGCAAGCTCCTCGTGGCGAGCCGCTTCACGCGGGAGGTGCTCGAGCACCTCCGGAGCGGCGGCGACGTCGTTCTTCTCTACCGCGTGCCGGAGAACCACGACTACTCCGCCGGGCGCGAGGAGCTGTACCTGCCATCGACGCGTGGCCGTTTCAAGGGGGTGATCTGGGACAGGGGTCACAATCTGGGGGCTCTCGTGCGCGATCACGCGGCGACGAGGGGTTTCCCCTCAGACGGCTTCTTCGACTTCCACTTCCACGGCCTCGTCGACGACTGCGACAAGATCACGCTCGACGATTTCCCCGGCTCTCCGGCCGCCCTCATACAGGGCGTCGACAAGGCCTCGCGGGACCGCTTCGATGTCTACACGTTCGGCCTGCGCGAGCTGCAAGCGGAGTGGACGATGCGCCGCTTCGCCTACCTCTTCGAGGTGCGTGTCGGCGACGGACGTCTGCTGGTCTCGGGCTTTAACTTCACCGGCGTCGAGCGACATGTGCCGGAGGCGTGCGGCATGTTTGAGCACCTTCTGAGCTACGCGCGCTCGGACGAGTTCCGCCCGGAAACGGCCGTCTCCCCCGAGGAGCTGGAGTCTTACCTGCGCGAGAAGGGCTCGGGCAGGCGGATCGTCGAGCGCATGATGACGCAGTACTGGCAGCTGGACGAGGAGCCTCTCGAGTCGGCCCGGTACTGGAAGGAGTCCGAAGAGCGCATCCGCGCCGAGATGTAGCCCCTGACCGAGGAGTGCCAGATGCGATATGGAATCCCGCCCGAGGGCGCCAAGACGGCTGTGATTCCCGAGATCATCTCGGCGCCATGGTGCGATGCCACGTTCTCGCACGCGCCTCAGGCCTGGGAGAGCGCGGCGAGGCTGGGCGGCTTCAGCGTCCGCATGAACGGCCGCGAGCCGGACGCCGCCACGGAGGCGCTGGCCTTCAGCGACGGGCGCAACCTGCAGATCGCCTTCAGGTGTGCAGAGCCGAAGATGGACGCTGCCCTGGCGGCCAAGGACGGCCGCTCGGACCACGTCATCGTCTTCATCGATCCTGGGCTCACGCGGCGCGAGTTCAGAAGTTTCAACCAGTTCCTCTCGCGCGAGCGCTCGGGCTCGATGCCACCGGACGAGTGGATGGGGGCGGCCAAGCCAGGAGAGTCGGAGTGGACGGGCCAGATAGCCATCCCGTTCGCCGGCGTGGGCGGAGCGCCCGAGCCCGGCGATGTCTGGGGGCTGCAGCTCGGCCGCGTGCGCTACGTCGAGCGGCCCTACGGCGAGGTGAGCTCGTGGAGCCCGGCGGATCTCGAACTTCGCAACCCAAGAGACTACGCGCTCGTGGTCTTCCGTGGAGGACTTTCCGAGGAGGAGGCGGAGTGCCGGGTCGAGGCGACCCGGCGGGAGCTCCAGGCCAGAGAGGACTCGGAGAACCGTCTGGCCGTGGCGATTCTCGGGCCGGCGGCGCCGCCGGCCGCCTCGGCCGAGGTCGATCTGGCCGAGGGCTCGACATTCGATCTCGGCGGCAAGGAGGTCCGCGTCGCCGCCGTCGACAACCCCGAGATCGCCAGGAGCTCGTACCCCTTCTTCTACGAGCGCGCCGACCACCCGGAGCTGGATGAACTCCGTCGGCGCTACGAGCTCGACCGCGTCATCGAGGGCGCCTCCGACGATTTCGATGAGGCGATCCGCCTGCAGCTATGGGTCATCGACCACATGAACTTCGGCAGTCCCGCCCATCACGACTACCGGGCGCTCAGGATGCTCTCGGACTGCGAGCGCGGCAAGACGTTCTACTGCACCCACTTCTCCTATGTCTTCATGCAGTGCTGCCAGGCGGTCGGCATCAACTGCCGGAAGGTCTCGACCATCGGCCACGCTTCGGACGAGTTCTGGTCGAACCGCTACCGCAAGTGGCTGACGCTGGAGTGCACCCGCGGCCACTACTTCGAGAAGGACGGCGTGCCGCTCTCGGCGCTCGAGGTCCACAACGAGTACGCGCGCAACAAGGGCGTCGACATGGACTACTCCGTCGGCACCGAGCACGCCATCAGGAAGGTGAACCTGGATCTCACGCCCGACGGCCGGATGCTGGCCGACGCGCAGGAGCGATACCTGTGGTTCGCCGCCCTCATGCGCAACGACCTGCTCTCGGTGCCGTTCGAGCTGGGCGAGCTCCGGTGGCTCTGGTGGCGCGACGACGCGAACCGCGACGAGACCGAGATGGAGGTCCACATTGGCTCAGGCCCCACGCGCTTCCGCGACCAGCCCGAGGCGGGCTGGGAGCCGATCCGCATCGCCACCGAGTCGAAAGCCGATCTCTACTGGACCCTCAACACCGCGCGGTTGCACATCTGGCCGGCGGGCGACGAGCTGGAGATCCGCGTCGAGACGCAGACGCCCAACTTCGCGCGCTTCGAGAGAGAAGTGGATGCGGGCGAATGGGAACGCTCACCCGAGGGCCTCACGTGGCGCCTGCACGAGGGCGAGAACGCCCTTTCGGTGAGGCCCGTCTGCGCCTTCGGCCGGCCGGGGATCCCGGCAAGCGTCAAGCTCGTAGTGCGCTAGCCCGGCTGAATGCTGAGGCAAAGAGGGAGGGGAGGGCTGGTTGCCCTCCCCTCCTCTTTGGGGCCTGCAGCGCTGCTCTCTAGTAGTTCTCGCCGTCGGCGGCGAGCTCCTTGAGCTTCTCCCTGGCCTGCTTGCCGTACTCGGTCTCGGGATACTTCTCGGCGAGCTCCTTGAGCTTCCTCTTGGCGAGAGCCGTCATGTTGTTCCTCAGGAAATTCTGGGCCGAGTTCCACAGCCGCCTTGCCAGCTCCTCGGGAGTCCGCTTCCGGGGCTCACGCTTCGGCATCGGCTTGGGTTTCGGGCGCTCGGCGACAGTCGTCTCGGGTTTCGGCTTCGGCTTGGGTTTGGCGGCCGAAGGGTCTCTGTAGTTGGGTCCTTTGACGTCGTAGGCGCTCAAGGCGTTGCGCCAGCGCAGATAGAGCCTGCCTCCGGCCACGACCGGGTGGGCCCAGCTCTTGCCCCCGCCCCCGGCCGCCGTCACCTGGCCGACCATGTTGAAACCGTCAGGCTTGGCCTCGGCGAGGCCGCACCGCCCGCCGTTCTCACTGAAGATGTAGATCATCCCGTCGGCGTAGCAGATCGAGCCCTTGCCGACACCACGGCCGCCCCACTTCTTCTGCCCGGTCCTGAGATCCAGGCAGTTCCAGCCGCCGCTGTGGTTACCGTATATGTGACCCTCGTGAACGATGTAGCCGCCGTGGTGGCAGACCATATCGCTCGTTTCCCACGCCTGAGCGGCGCTCACGCGGCCGCCGGAGACGTTGAGCCGCGCGCAGGCCCCGCCGTTGCCGTACCCGCTCGCGCCGAAGGCGTAACCGTCCGAGAAAACGGGGGAGGGACAGACTGCGGTGCGCCCCGCGGCGCGGTCGTTCCGCCACATGAACTGGCCGGTCGACGCGTTGAGCCCGACCATGGCGCGGCCCGTCATCTGGATGATCATGGGCACGTTTTGGAAATTCACGAAGATGGCGGAGGAGTAGTGGGCCGGGTCGGAAAGGCCCGAACTCGTCCAGGCCACCTGTCCGTTGGCCTTGTTAAGGGCCACGACGCACTTGCCGCCGCCGGGGGTGACGACGCACATGTTCCCGAAGATCAGCGGCGACTCGCTGTACCCCCAGCTGCCGGGCCGTCCGCCGAACTGGCTCCTGATGTTGACCTGCCACTTCTGGGCGCCCGTCTTCGAGTCGGAGCAGACCAGGAGCCCCGGTCCGGTGAGCGTGTAGATGCTATCACCATCGACGGTGGAGGTGCCGCGCGACCCGGGGTAGTTATTCGTCCACGCCGGCCCGATGGTCCGCTGCCACTTCTTGGCGCCGTCCATGCTGAAGGCGGCCAGGTCAAGGTTATTTCCGTTCTTGCCGGTGATGTAGATCGTACCCTTGGACATCACCGGGCTCGAGTACCCCTCGCCTATCCCGTTCGCGGTCCAGAGCTTCCTGGGGCCCTCGGCCGGCCACTTCTTCAGGAGGCCCACGTCGGCCGAACGGCCGTCCCGGTTCGCGCCGCGCCATGTGTTCCACTCGTGGTTGCCCGAGACCGCGGGCCGGCCCGCGGCGACAGAGATCACGACCGTGAGCCATACGGCTGCTGTTCTCATGCTTCCCTCCATTTGAGCAGGCCCGGCAAAGCCCGGCCGCCAAGCGTTTCGCGATTCCCTAAGATACACAGACGGACACCCGCCCGGAAGATTCAGCTCTGCCCAGCCGGTTAGACATACCGTCCCAGCCCCTATTCAGCTCCGGGCGCCCCAGCGTAGACATCAAGTATGGCGTTCGCAATTACGTCCATAGCATAATGCCGGTGCACTCCCTCGCGTGCCGCATCGGCCAGTTCCGCCAGGCGGGCGGGGCTGTCGCGGAGCTCTGCCAGCGCGGCCGCGACCGCCGCGGCATATCCGGCTTCCGAGCCGCCGGGGTCGACGAGAACGCCGCCTCCTGTGAGGGCAATCATCTCGGGGAAGATGCCCCGGTTCGGCACCACCAGCGGCGTGCCTGACGCCATGGCTTCGATGCACGAGACCGCCAGGCGCTCGTCCTTCCTGCTTGGCAGGGCCAGAACATCGAGCCCGGCGAGGAAGCGGGCCTTCTCTCCGAGAGTGAGCTCGCCGGCGTACTCGATCCGCTCTCCCAGCCCATCGGTCTCGAGCCCGTCGCGCAGCTCCCGCCAGAGGGCAGCCCCCTCCCCCATCGCCTGTCCCGCGACGGCCAGGACCGATTCTCCGTCTCCCTCCCGGCAGATGATGCGGAAGGCTTTCGCCAGGATGTCCAGCCCCTTGTCTGGAACGATCCGTGACAGGAAGCCGATGCGGAAGGGCCCCGCCGGCCGCACGGCCTCTTCGGAGTAGGGCGAGAGATCGATGCCGGTTCGGACGACGCGTATGCGTGAGCGCTCGACGGAAAGCACCCCGGCCATCTCGTCGGCGTAGGACTCCCCGGGGGAGATGAAGGTATCAACCGCTGCGGCCATCCTGCGCAACACGTCCAGCGCCTCGGTGCGATGGGGCTCGGGGAGAGACCTCAGGAAGCTCTCGCCCCCGGTGAGCGAGCAGACGACGCGGCACCCCAACTCCCCGGCAACCGCGGGCGCTATGCCGGCGAGGAGCGTATTCGTGAGGTGAACGACGTCGGGCCGGTCGCCCGATTTGAGAAACTCGACGAGCCTAGCCAGTTCCTTCCGCTGACGTCCGTCTGCCCCCTTAAGAACCGAGACGGTCATGGGCCCGAGCTTGGCGGGATCCGTTTCGATGCCGAAACGCGACAGCAGGCCGAGGAGCCGCGGGTTGTCGAGCAGCCTGTCTATGAGGGGGAGCCGGCGGCGGAAGATGCGCGAGTGATCCTCGAGCCACACGCTGATACCGCCGTAGAAGACCTCGTTCTCGCTCGGGTCCGGCTCGTCCAGGCTGAGCGGGGTGTAAAGCGGGATCACCATTACGTCGTGGCCGCGCGCGATGATGCCCTTCGCGAGCGAAGCGTCGCGCTTGCAGGCCCCGCAGTAGGAGCCTGCGGCGCCCGCGGCGATGTAGACGATCCTCATGCGCTGCCGCCTCCCGAGGCGGAGGCCGGGACGCGCTTCAGGGAGATCGCCCCGGTGGGGCAGGCCTTCGCGCATTCGACGGGAGCGGCCCTGAGCGCCTCACGGATCGAGTCCTCGAAGGCCCCGCCGACCTTCACCGCGAAGCCGCGCTTGAGGAACGATATGCCCCTAGCTTCGTCTGCCTCGGAGGCGACGCGAACACAGATGCCGCAGAGGACGCACTTGCCGGGCTCGTAGACGATCTCCTCGTGCGTTTCGTCGCGGGAGAAGCTCCGCCGCTCGCCTTTGAAACGGCTTTGGCTCGCGCCGTACTCGTTGGCGAGATCGCGCAGACGGCAGTCGGTCTTCTTGATGCAGTCGCAGTCGAGGCAGCGGGCGGCCTCGGCCATGGCCTGCTCCTCGGTGAGGACGCTCACGACCTCGCCGAAGTTGCAGGATCTCCCGGCGGCGGGCGCCTCGGTCCCGGAGGAGCGGTCGGCGGCTCGGACGCCGAAGAGAATAGCCGCGCGCTCCGCGCCCTCGAGTCGACCGATCCGGCTGTTGAACTCCCTGGCCTCGCCCGTGACCTCGGCGCCGCAGAGGAACTGGTCGATCGAGGCTGCCGCCCGCCTGCCGGCGGCCACCGCGCGGACCCCCGCGCCCGGACCGGTCGCAGCCTCGCCGCCGGCGAAGACGCCTTCCAGGTTTGTGGCGAGCGTCCGGCGGTCGACCTCTATGCCGCGGGGGTTCACCTCCAGCCCTTCGGACTCGGCCAGTGCGGTGTCGGCCTTCCTCCCCGCGCTGGCGATGACGTAAGATGCGGCGAGCGGGTCGGCCTCGGGGTGTGCCCTTCTCGCGACCACCAGGCCCTCGTCGCCCCGCTTGACGAGAAGCTCCCCCGTCCCCGTTGCGACCTCAACGTGCTCCGCCTCGGCAGAGCACACGAGGTCGTCCGGAGCCTGCATTTTCCCGGGCGCTTCCTCCCACAGGGCCCAGACGTACGTCGCCCCGAGGCGTCGGGCCGTCCGGGCCGCATCGAGGGCCGGAGTGTCGCCGCCGATGACGACGACTCGATCACCGAGTTCCTCGGCCGAGACCGGCTCGCCCCGCCCCACGGCGGAGAGGAACTCCAGGGCGCTCACGGCCTCCTTGGCGCCGCGCATCTTGCCGGCTACCGGCACCGGAGCCCCGGTCGCGACGAAGACGGCATCGAAATCCTTGCGGAGCTCCTTGAGGGAAACGTCCTCGCCAATGCGAACGCCCGTCTTCATCTCGATGCCGAGGCGCAGAATCGACTCGGCCTCGGCAAGCACCGTCGCTGCTGGCAGCCTGAAATCGGGGATGGCGTATCGGAAGGCGCCGCCGGGCTCGTCCTCGGCCTCGAATATGGTGACCGCGTGTCCCATTCTGCGCAGGTGGCAGGCGCAGGAAAGGCCCGCCGGCCCGGCGCCCACGACGGCCACCGACTTGCCGCTCGCGGCGGCCGGCTTCTCAATGAAATCGCTGTCGAGCGCGCCTTCGCCGGCGAAGCGCTTGAGCTCGCAGATATTGATCGGCTCATCGACCTCGCCCCTGCGGCAGACGCGCTCGCAGAAGCGCGGGCATATCCGTCCCAGCGACGCCGACAGCGGGATACTCTCTCGCGTGACGCGGGCGGCTTCCTCCCGGCGCCCCGCGGCGATCAGGCGTATCATCTCGGGAATGTTCATCCCGGCCGGGCAGCCGACGGTGCACGGCCCCTCGCAGTCGCCGACGTGGTCGGAGAGGAGCAGCTCGAGCGCCGTGCGCCGGGCTCCGGCGACATCCTCGGAGTTCGTTTCGACCACCATCCCGTCGGCGGCGGGGGTCGCGCACGCGGGGACCAGCTCCTTCCGGCCCTCCACGGCCACGGCGCAGAGGAAGCACGAGGAGCAGGGCTCGGCGCCGTCGATGTGGCAGATCGTCGGCACGTCGATACCGAGCTCGCGCGCGCCGTGGAGGACCGTTGCCCCCTCGGGAAGCTCCACCTCGCGTCCGTCTATGCTCAGCTTGGGCAAGCCTCAGCCCTCTTTCGCCGTCTCGAACTCGGGCAGCTTGACGGGCTGCCGCTTCTTCTCCACTATCTCGATCGCATCCTGCGGGCAAATCGTCTTGCACCCCCCGCAACGGACGCATTTCTCGTCGTCTATCTCGTGCTGCCTGTAGGGGTCGGGGGCTATCGCCTCGGCGGGACAGTTTTGCGCACAGAGGGTGCAGCCGATGCACTTGTCGGTTATGCGGTACGAGACCAGCTTCGCGCAGCGGCCGGCAGGGCACCGCCCCTCGATGTGTGCCTCGTACTCATCGCGGAAGTACCGGAGCGTCGTCAGCACCGGGTTCGGTGCGGTCTTGCCGAGGCCGCAGAGGCTGGTGCGCTTGATGCGGTCGGCAAGCTCCTCGAGCTCGTCGATGTCCGAAGCCTTGCCCTCCCCCGCGCACAGGCGCTCGAGAGTTTCGAGCATCCTCTTCGTGCCGATCCGGCAGAAGGTGCACTTGCCGCAGGACTCGGTCTGCGTGAACTCGAGGAAGAACCGCGCCACGTCGACCATGCAGTCGTTCGTGTCGAGGACGACGAGACCGCCGGAGCCCATCATCGCCCCGGCCCCGGTGAGCGCCTCGAAATCGATGGGCGTGTCGGCGAGCTCAGCCGGGAGGCATCCGCCGGAAGGTCCGCCTATCTGCACGGCTTTCAGCTCGCCTCCGTCGGTGATGCCGCCGCCGATCTTCTCGACTATCTCGCGGATCGTGATACCCATGGGCACCTCGATCAGCCCTCCGCGGTTGACCTTGCCCGCGAGGGCGAAGACCTTGGTGCCCTTCGAGGTCTCGGTGCCGTGCTTGGCGAACTCGGCCGCGCCGTGCCGGATGATCCAGGGCACGCACGCCAGGGTCTCGACGTTGTTGATGACCGTCGGTTTCCCCCACAGGCCTTTCTCGGCCGGGTACGGCGGGCGGAAACGAGGCATGCCTCGCTTGCCCTCGATGGAGGCGATCATCGCCGTTTCTTCGCCGCATACGAAAGCCCCGGCCCCTTCGCGGATCTCGAGTTCGACGCCGAAGCCGGTCCCGAGAAGGTTCTCGCCGAGGTAGCCACGCTCGCGGGCCTGCTCGGCGGCGATGCGGACATGCTGGACGGCTATGGGGTACTCGGCGCGCACGTAGATGACCGCGTTGCGGGCGCCTATCGCGTAGGCGGCGATCACCAGGCCCTCGAGCACCCGGTGGGGGTCCGACTCCAGGACGAGGCGGTCCATGAAAGCGCCCGGGTCGCCCTCGTCGGCGTTGCAGACGATGTACTTCTCGTCGCCGGCCTGGGCCCGCGCGAAGGACCACTTCCGCGCCGTGGGGAAGCCGGCGCCGCCGCGACCGCGCAGGCCCGCCTCGTCCATGACGGCGATCACATCCTCGGGCGACATATCCTTCAGACACCGCTCGAGGCCCGAGTACCCTTCGATTTCGAGGTACTCGTCTATCTGGAGCGGGTCCACCTGCCCGCAGTTCTCCATGACGATGCGGACCTGGCTGGCGTCGTAGGCCGAGAGCACCCCGCCCGGCTCGTCGATGCGGTGTTTCACCGGGCTGCGCCACGCGTCGTCATCGAAGAGGAGCCGAAGCGAATCAGCCGCCGCCGAGAGCCATCCGCCGGAGGCGACCTGCTTGGCAATCTTCCTCGCAACGGCCGGGCTCACCTCGCCGTAGCAGCGGCTCTCCCCGGCGGGCGTCACCACTTCGATGAGGGGTTCCTGGTTGCATATCCCCGAGCACCCCACTGCCTTGACCCTGACCGGGCCGCCGGCCTCCTCGCCGAGGACCTCCTCGACGGCCGACTTGATGCGCCGTGCGCCGCTTGCGACGCCGCAGGTGGCGAGGCCGATGCGGATCTCGGTGTGCTGCCGGCCGCTCATCCCTCGCTCTCCCGCGCGATCCTGGTGATCACTTTCACTGCGCTGTTGGGCGTGAGCCGGCCGTATGTGACGTCGTCGATGAGCATGCACGGCGCCAGCGAGCAGCACCCCAGGCAGGGCACCTTCTCCACGGTGAAGAGCTTCTCGGCGTCGGTGTCCTCCTCCTCGTCGGTGATGTCGAGGTGACGGCGTATGGCGTTGGTGATCTGCAGGGCGCCGACAACGTGACAGGCCGTGCCGTGGCAGACCTTCACGAGGTGCTTGCCGACGGGGCGGTGCCGGAACTGGGTGTAGAAGGTCGAGACGCCGGAGACCTCGGCGGGGGTGATGTCGGTGATCTCGCAGACGCGCTCCAGGGCCTCCCTCGGCAGATACCTGAACTGGCCCTGGATCGCCTGAAGGATGGGTATCGTCGCCCGGGCGTCGCGGCCGAGCCGCTCGACGATCCCGTCGATCACCGAGAGGTCGATCTCCTCGTCCCCGACTGCGAGCTTCAGCTTGTCGTCACTCTCCGCCATCCGGCGCTTTCCTGTTCCCGATGCAGTAGAGATTGCTCTCGCCGCGGATGTAGATTTTCCCCTTCACGAAAGCGAGGCTGGCCTCGATCTTCTCTTCGATGGGGCACTTGGCCCCGGCGGCGTATTCTCCGCCGAGCTCGAAGATGTGGGTCACGCCCTCGGTGTCCGACAGGTACACCTTCGAGCCGACCAGGGCCGGCGATGCGACCGCGCCAGCCCCGATGTCTTCGGCCCAGAGCAGCTTCCCCTCCTTGGCGTCGTGGCAGCTGACGCTCCCGTAGCTCGTCGGCTGCAGCACGACGCGGCCGTCGGTAAGGGGACTCGCGGTGTCGGGCATCCCCTCGTAGTCGGTCCACTTGACGTGCGTTTTGGTGATGTCCCCTGAGCCGCCTTCCCGGATGCCCATCAGCTGGGCGCCGTCGTTGGTAACGAAGAAGAGCCCGTCGGCGTAGACCGGCGACGGCGCAACGTCGCCCGAGAGGCCTGAGGCCCGCCAGAGCTCCCTGCCGTCGGCCGGGTCGTAGGCGATGACGAAGGGGTCGGCACAGGTGACCAGCACGGTTCGTCCCCCAGTGTCGATGAGCACCGGGCTTGCCCAGGAGTTCAACACGGGCCGCGGCATGCTCCAGAGGATGCGGCCCGTGGCGATATCCATCGCCAGGATCTTCGAGAGGCCGTCGTCGGCGTCAACTCCCTGGTCGATCTGCAGGAAGACCTTCTCCCCGCCGAGCGCGAGCGACGCCGAGAGCCCGTAGGTGCTCTCCGGCCGGCCGAAGCTGCGCGCCCATATCTGCTGTCCGTCGGTGTCGAAGCAGGCGACGTCGGCGGTCCCGAAAAAGGCCACTACGCGGCGCCCGTCGGTGACGGGCGTCGGGGCGGCGAAGCCGGTGTACTCGTAGTCCTCCAGCCTCTGCTTCGGGTCGTTCTTCCATGCGGCCGGGGAGTTGACGCTCGAGCTCCAAAGCAGCGCGCCGGTCTCGGCACTGAAGCACATCACGAACTGCTGGTCCTGATCGCCTCCCGTGAGATAGACGCGGTCGCCCCAAACGACGGGCGAGCTCTTCCCCGTCTCCGGCACCTCGACCTTCCAGAGGATGTTCCTGCCGGTCTCGGCATCCCACTCCTCGGGCCAGTCGCCCTCGGCCACGACGCCCATTCCAGTGGGCCCCCTGAACTGGGCCCAGTTCTCTTCAAAGGTGCCGGCCGCCGCCGGTGGCGGGGGGGGCCCCTGGCCGTTGCGCGGCCTGACCCTCCCCCAACCCGTCAGCGCCGCGCCGCCGAAGCCTCCGAGGATCAGCACCGCTGCCGCCCCCACCGAGCCGACGCCCGCCAGCCGGGAGCGGATGGTCGCCGCCCGCTCGTCGTCATCGTCCTCAGCGGAGGCCCGTCTCACATCCGGCCTCACCTGCGCGACGGGCACGTGCGTATAGAGCCTGAGCGCCAGGACGAGGGCAATGCCGCCCACTAGCAGCAGCCCTCCCCCGACGCTGGCCAGTCTGCGCCGGTAGAAGTAGTCCGCCCGGAGCTTCTCGTCGAGATCCCGGATGCGCTCGCGCAGCCGCTCGTTGGCCGGGTCGCGCTCGTATTCCCGCCGGGGAGTCGAGAGCGCCTCCGCCTCGACGAAGGCGGCCCGGTCGTCCCCGAGAGTCACGGCGATCAGGGCTGCCGCGACGACCACGCACATGAGGCCACCCGAAATGCCCAGCACAAGGGCAAGGGCGCGGCGGGCGCGCGCGTTCTCGATTTCGGTCTTCTCGACTTCGCGGTCCATGCCGCTCCCCGGAGGTCAGCCCTTCTTCGCCGACTCCGCTTCCTTCCACCTGTTCCGCTCGCGCGGGCAGTACTTGTAGCACCTGCCGCATGAAAGGCACGTCCCGGGGTCCACCTCGTACTCGAGGCGGCGGAGCGGCCTCGCGACGGCGACCATCTTGAGAACCACCACCAGCCCCACCCACAAGCCGAAGATCGTCCCCCCGACAGCGAACCGCCCCCTTACGGCATCCGCCCGCTCGCGGAGAGACTGCTTCGTTTCGCCGGAGAGGCGAAAGGCGCGGAGCTGGTCGGCCGCCCTCTTCATCTCCGGCTTCACGTCGATATCGAGCCGCCGCGCGAGCTGCACGTCCCGGTGCATCCGGGCCAGCCCCGGCGACGCGAAGTAGCCGGCCGCAGCCCCCACGACGGGCAGCGCAACCATGGCTGCTATGAGGGACCCGCGCATCAGGGCAGCTCCCCCTTCTCCGCGGTCGGCTTGCGGATACAGTCGTAGGGGCAGGCATCCTCGCAGAGACCGCAGACGATGCAGTCGTCTGGCGTGACAGTTACCCTCTTCAGGGCGACGCGGGAGCAGATGCTCAGCACGGCCCCGTAGGGGCAGACGAAGCGGCAGTAGGGCCTGCCTACGAAGGTCGACACCAGTAGGAACGCGAGTCCCGCGATGAACATGTGCAGCGGCCCCGCGAGCCGGAAGAACGGCACGAACGGGTCGTACCGGCAGATCACGAAGGCCGTGTCCGTCGCCGCCAGGAGCACCGCCAGTCCCAGGTAGATGAAAGGCAGAACGCCCAGCGCCGCCGCCAGGGGGCCGGGCACCTTCAGCGGCTTCAGGAGCACCACGTCCTGTATGGCCCCCAGCGGGCACACGCCGCCGCAGAAGACCCTCCCGACAAGGAGCGCGAAGGCCAGCGGCAGCGTGAAGAAGATGACCACCCTCCACGGCACCACGAAGCTCGGGTCGGCGAGACCGAGGGACACGTTCTGTATTGCTCCGATCGGACAGACGCACCCGCCCCGGATGAAGCCGAAGTAAGCGAGACAGGCCACCGTCATCACCGCCACGCCGTTCCTGCTCCGCTTGTAGAGAAGAAGCCACGTCATGGCCGAGAGCGCCGCTGCCAGCAGGACAACGTCCACGATCTGCCAGACGGGAGAGTCGGCCGCCCGGCGGGCGAACTCGGGCAAGCGGTAGTCAGTCTCGAAGTCAGGAGGAGGGAAGCGCTCGATCGTCTCGGCGCCCCCGGCCGTCGGGGCAAGCAGAAGACCCGCCACGAAGGCGGCTGCCAGCAGTCGCCTTCTCATTTATGCTCTTCCATCCGAAGGTGCTTGACGATGTAGGGCTTCTTCGCCGGGAGCTTGACGAAGGCGTCCGCCGGGCACTGGGCCGCGATACTGCACTCGTTGCAGTTCTTGCACCGGTCGTGCCGGACCTGCAGGTACAGGGCGCCGTTCCCGAAGGCCTGGCACCCGGCGACGCACTTGCCGCAGCCGATGCAGAGCTCCTCGTCGATGACGTACTCGTAGTACGGATCCTCGACGAAACGGCGGGTGATGGCACCAGTCGGGCAGACCTGGTTCTCCGCTCCCGAGTCGAGCTCTGCAGGCTGCGGCTTGAAGAAACCCAGGCACAGCTTGCAGTAGCCGCACATGTCGAAGTCGTGGACGCACTTGACGGCCGATATGTCGAGGACGCACTCGGTGGCGCACTGGCCGCACTGGATGCACTTAAGCGGATCGATCTGCCAGACCATCTCGGTGCCCGGTCCCTCGGCGCCTAGCCTTGCCGCAAGCGGAGCGGTCGTGCCCGCCACCGCCACGGCAACGGCGCCGCGCGTGACCTTGTCCAGGAACCTGCGTCTCGAGATCCCGTCGTGCTCCACTGGCATCGTCTATTCCGATCTCCGGGCGGCTTCCCGCTCCGCGTAGTCGCATGAGGGTGGGCCGCCACTGCCGATCTCCGGGCACCGGGCCGCCCGCGGGCAGCGGCGGCAGAGCTCCAGCCGCCTCGCCTCCTCCGACCCGTCCAGCGCCCCCCTCGCGAGAAGGGCCGACGCCGCGCCCCCCACGGCTGCGAGCCCCGCGAGCCTTGCGAGCCCGACGAGGAAATCCCGCCTCGATCCGCCTGCTTCGCTCTTCCGATGCGAGCCCATTTCTCTCTCAGTCCTGTCTGGAAGGGCCTGCCGGGCGCTCCACATTAAGTGTACACCCGGAGCCGTCTGCCATCAAGTGGCCTCACTCCTTCCGCTCGAAGACGAACACGGCCGATTTCACCGGCTCGGCGACGTAGATGCGGCCGGCCGAGTCCGCCGCGAGATCGAGCCCGGCTGCGTTCTCGGGAAAGTGGTCGGGGCTGATGTAGGCGAGCATCCTGCCGTCCGGGTCGTAGACCTTCACGCGCGGTATGCCCTTCTCGCTCGTCACAGTGCGGCCGCCGCTCATCAGCGCGATGTCGGTGGGGTTGCAGCATCCACAGAAGCGCTCGAAGTCGAAGCCAGGCTTGCCCCACTGGCCGAGCATCTCTCCGTTCTCGTTCCGGATCTCTATCCGCTGGTGGCCCGGGTTGGTGACGTGCAGTCTTCCCCCGGCATCGACGGCGACGTCGAAGTGGGGGCTCGGTATGTGAAAGCCCTTCTCTCCGGCCGCCCTGTCGCGCTTGCCGAGGGAGCCGACGAGGTCGCCGTTGATCGCGTAGCGGTGAACGCACTTGTTGCCGGCGTCGGCAACGTAGAGGGAGCCGCCGGAGAGGGCGAGGCTGGTTATCAGCTTGAACTCCCCCGCACCGGAGCCGGTCTTGCCCCACTGCCGGAGGATCTTGCCCTTGGGATCGAAGGCGATGATGCGCGCGGCCAGGGCGACGTAGACGGTGCCGTCCTCGGCCACGGCTACGGCGCGGGCGGGCCCCGGGGTCTCCCAGCCGGTCAGCTTGCTGCCCCGGGCGTCGAAGACGGCGAGGCCCCCCACTCCCACGGCGTACAGCTTGTCCTCGGTACCTATGGCTATGCCCTGGATGTCCCCGACGCCGGGGCTGACCTTCCGCGCGAGCGCGTATTCGAGCTCCAGTCCCATCGGCGTTCCGGTCCCGGGGGAATCTCCCCCGGCGCCTGCACCTTGGCCATCGTTGCGGCCGCAACCGGGGGTGGCGGTCAGGAGCGCCAAGGCAAGGAGTCTTGCGACGGGCGCTCTCATCGGCCCTCCCCTACTGCCGGCGCCGGGGTGGAGCGGCCAGAGATGTCGAGGCAGACAAGCTGCGTGAGATCCCGGAAGATGATGAGGCCGCCCCCGACCGCAATCGGGGCCCAGGCATCGTGGCCGTCCAGAACGTGCCACTCGGCGAGGTGTTCGGTCCGTGCGCCCGCAGGCCTGAACGCGTGCAGGTCGCCGCCCCTGTCGTCGAGGACGAGGAGCCTGCCGCCGACGAGCGTGTACGGGCCCAGGCCGAAGCGGAGCTGCGCGCCGCTAGCCCAGAGGCGCTTCCCGTCGGGATCGATGCAGGCGAGCTGGCCAGCGTGCGCCGTGTTGGGGGGTATCACGCTGTAGAGGAGCCTGTTATGGAGGACCGGCGTATGCTGCTCGGAGCCGAAAACATTCGGCTTCTGCCGCCAGAGCTCCTCTATCTCCATGGCGCCCGGCTCGCCCTTCAGGCGGATCATCGAGCACCCGGCGTTGTAGCCCCCCGAAAGGAAGACGCGGTTCTCGTCGATCACGACCGGCGAAGGCACCGCCGAGATCTTGTTCCCCCAGCCATCATGCCGCCAGCGTACGGCGCCGTCCGAGGCCCTGACGCCTATCACTCCCCGCAGCGCGGCGTAGATGTACTGCCGCTCGCCCCGGTAGTCCATGGGCATGATCGACGTGTGCGACATCTTCCATCCGCCCGGGTTGGGGGTCTTCCAGAGAATATCCCCGGACTCGAGCCCGACCGCCATGATCATCGGGTCCGCCCCCGGGGCGATGATGGCCGTGTCGCCCTCGCCCCAGTCGTCTATGAGCGGGCACTGCCCGGCGTACCACGGGGGCACAGTCGTGCCGTGCTCCCTGACGAGATCGATGGCCCACTTCCTCTCGCCGGTATTCGCGTCGAGACACGTCACGTGGCACTTGGGCCCCAGCGCCAGGAGGTACTTGTCGGTGACGGCCGGCACCGTCCGGGACATCCCGTGGTTGCGCTTGACCTTGACGTGGTAGGTCCAGCGCCATATCTCGCCGCCGTCGGCCAGCGAGAGGCACCGGATCGCGTCCTCGGACCTTTCCCTGTCGTAATCGTGGATGTAGACCCGGCCATTGCGGATCGCCACGCCGGCGTGCCCTTCGCCGACGGTTATCTTCCAGAGGACGGGGAGCTCGCCCGGCAGTTTCGCGGGGAGCGTTGCGCCAGGGGGCGAGCTCGCATCGCGGCCGGGCCCCCGGAACTGCGGCCAGAGGCCGGGTAGCCGGGCCGGCTTCGCCTGCCCGCTTACGAGCGTGCCGGTGTTGACGGCGACGAGAGTTTCCGTCGAGCCGTCGTCGGTCGGGCGCTCGCCGGCGTGCGGCACGCGCCGTTCGATGGCGGGCGCGCCGAAGCCGCTGAGCCAGTAGGCCATGAGCGCAATCTGAGCGACGAGCACCACCGGCGCCGCGAGCCCGAAGACAATGATGTACTTCCTCACTTCTTCTCTCCAAAGCAGTAGACCGCGCCGCCTGCCGTCCCGATGACCATCCTCCCCTCGCCGATGGCCGGGCTCGCGGTCACCTCCGAGCCCGCCTCGAAGCTCCACTTCAGCTTCCCGTCGCTCAGCCCGAGCGCGTAGATCCTCCCCGATTTGCATCCGAAGATGACGCGCGCGCCGTCCCCCTTCGCATCCCTGACGACGACGGGGGACGAGTCGATGCCGCCCTTGGCCTCGTAGACCCAGAGCTGCTTCCCCGTGTCGGCCTTCAGGCAGTAGGCCCTCCGGTTGCGCCCGGCGAAAACGACGGCCCCCGAGTGGACCGCCGCCGAGGCGTAGAAGGATGAGTTCCCCTGCGCCTTGACATCCCAGAGGATCTTCTTCGCCCCCGCGTCCGCAGCGACCATCCGGCCGTCCAGCGTGCCGAAGTAGATCCGCCGGCCGTCAAACGCGGGCGAGGCGGAGATGTTCCCGCCGATCTCGACAGAGGAGATCTCCTTGCCGTCCTTGACGTCGACGAGCCGCAGGTGCCCGTCGCAGCCGGCGATGGCGGTCGCCAGGGCCTTCTCGCCCTCATCCGTGGTGGTGCTGAACAGGCACGGCGAGCAGTGGACCGGTGCCGCGGTCTGGAAGTGCCAGAGCTCCTTGCCATCCGCCGCCTTAAGGCAGTACAGGCGGCTGTCATACGAGCCGAAGAGGACGGATCCCCCCGGGGTGACGCTCGCGGACGAGATGATCTCGGCCTCGGCATGGTGCTTCCACCGCGCCTTGCCCGTGCGCGCGTCGACGGCGTGGAAGGTCCGCTCGCCGTCGCCGAAGTAGACGGTCGCGCCCGCCACGCAGGGAGACGCCTCGATACCGCCCTCGACCTCGTGCTCCCAGAGCTTCTTCCCTTTGGCCAGGTCGATCGCAAGGACCCGGCCGTCGTCGGTCCCCACGTAGACGACGCTGCCCACGATCGCCGCGGTCGAGCCGACCGCGTCGTCCGTCTCGAAAGTCCACAGGAGCTCCGGTTTCGGCGGGAGCGTCGAGGTGGCCACGCCCGTCATCTGCGGGTTACCGCGGAAGCTCGGCCATGACCGCGCCGTTGCCTTCTTCGCGGGCGGCTCCTCCCCCGGGCCGTCGGCCCCCAACGCTCCCGGGAGGCCGGCAGCGAGCAAGAGCGCCGCCAAGGCGGCTCGCGGCAGCGCGGCGCGGCGGAGACTCCGGCCTCTTCTGTTCTGGCTCATCCGGTGCCCTATTCCGACCTGAGCTCCCCCAGGAGGTCGCCCTTCATCGCTGCCGATGCGGCCACCGCGCAGGAGACAAGCCCCACCACGAGCGTCGCGGCAATGATGCCGCCGAGCGAGGTCCATCCCACGTCCGAGGCCCTGTTTGCGAGCTGCGGCGCCACCGCCACCAGAGCTGAAACGGTTCCCACGATCACGCCGGCGGCGAGAAGCGCCCCGTTCTCCAGCGCGATCATCGTGACGAGCTGCCCCCGCCTGAAACCCATCGCCAGCATCATGGCGAACTCCCCGCGATAGTCTACCACATTCCTCAGGAGCACCGCCACAACACCGAAGGTGCCCAGCAGAAGCCCCAGCCCGCCCAGCGTCTCGAAGGTGGAAAGGTACGTGTTCTGGACCTCGGCGTACGACGCCAGCGCCTCGCCCGTGGCCACGGGGTCGAACCCGAAGTCGGCGAGGCCGGCGCTCAGCGCCCGCGCTATGCCCTCCGTCGCCTCCGGCCGGCAGTCGATCAGGAAGGCCCGGTAGCCGCCCTCGGAGCCGAAGGCACGTACGAAGCCCTCCTCTGAGACGACGAGCTCCGACGCGAAGATGCTCTGCGGCACCAGGCCGACGATCCGCAGCCGGGCCGTCCCCGAGCGCGAAGGCACCTCGATCTCGTCTCCGAGCCCGAGCTTCAGTATCCACTGCGCCGTGGCGGCGTCGGCGACGGCGGGGATCGCACCATCGGAGCGGAACGCCTCGAGGAGGCGCCACGGGTTGCCGGCCGCGCTGGCGGGCAGCTCCTCGTGGGCCGTGAAGGTGAAGCCGCCGCGCTCGATGAAGTCTGCCGGCACCCCTCGCACCCGCGGCGAGACGGGCCGCTGTATGTTGAGGCAGCTCGCCTCGTCGCCGGAGTTCACCCGGCAGTGGAAGACCCGGGCCCCCTCGAGCCCGGCGCGCTCCTCGGCGCCGAGACCGAGGTGCTCCCGCCCCGCCGAAGTATTCAGGTCGGCGAAGACGGGCACGTCCGTCGTGGCGGTGATCTCGAGACCGCCCGAGCCGGAATCGAGCCGCGAGTGGTCGAGCTGCGAGACGTCGTTCCTGTTCGCCGCGACCGCCACTATCATGAAGCTCGCCGCGGCGAGCAGCCCCACCGTCACCATGCTGCGCACGTGGTTCAGGGATGCAGATCGCAGGGCGAGGCCGCCGAGCGACATCTGCGAGCGCCCGGCGCCGGGGCTCCTGAGGGCCGCCCCGATGAGGGTGACCAGTCCGACAAGCAGCAGTGCCCCGATCCCGAAGAAGGCGGCCACCTCGGGCACCAGCTTCGCATAGGTCGAGAGACCGAACAGCGCGCCCCCCGCCGCCAGCGCCGCCACGCCGACAAGGAGCGTCCCCCCTCGGCCCCCCGCCGGGCTCGCCACGATCGCCCTCCAGCCGCCGAGGAGGCGCAGAATGTGCTCGCGCCCCAGTTTCCGTGCGGCCCAGCGGATGGCGACATAGGAGACCAGAAGACCGGAGGCGCCTCCCATCGCAAGCGAGGAGGCCGTAACGTGCAAAGAGAGCCCCGACGCGCCCGCCCCGACCGCCCCGGACCATCTGGTTTTCAGGGCGCCCATCAGCAGCCACGCGTAGCCGACGCCCGCCGGCATGCCGAGGACGACGCCGGCGACCGCGGTCAGCAGGCCCTCGCGGACGACCATCCGGGCCGCCGACGCCGGCCGGAAGCCCGTGGCGAGCAGTACCCCCGTCTGCGAGGCGCGCCGCTCGGCCGCGAGCCTGACGAGCAGCCCTATCAGGGCGCCCGCGGCCGCCACGAGGAAGAAGCTCATCGAGAGGAAGAGGATCCCGAAATCGGTCGAGCCGCGCGCGGCCCGCAGGGCCTCCGCCTTCACGGGACGGAAGGCCAGTCCGAGCGAAGCGGGATCGAGCATCCCCGCGATCAGCGTCGCCGCCGCGTCCTTCGAGAGTCCCGGCTCGCGCGCTGCCAGGTGAAGCGAAGTGATCCACGCGGCGCCGCCGGCCCCGGCGCCCTCCGACGCCTCCCATATGCTCTGCACGGTCCCGGGCGAGACCCACGCCTTCGGCGCGGTGCTGTGCTTCTCCCAGTAGTCGTCGTCCTTCCTGCGAATACGGCTCAGGTCCACCGGGAACGGAGGGTCCCACTCGCCCATCGTCTCGGCGTCCGTGATCCCCTCGAAGTGGGGTACGAGCGTCTCGTCGAGTGCTGCGCCCTTCATGGCCACGACGGCCTTCAGCTTCAGCCTGAGCGTCTCGGTCCTGAGGCCCCCGCGCCGGTCCGAGGCGTAGTGGTCGAGCTCGATGTGGTCGCCGATGCGCGCGCCGAGGTCGGCGGCCGCCCATGCGTTCAGGACGGCCTCGCCCTCGCGGAGCGCTGCGAGAGAGCCTGAGGCGGGCGTGAAGCCGTCGAAGGGCTTTTCGCCCATTACCTCGACGGCGGCGACCACGGAGTAGGGCACGCCCCCCTCCGGGGGAGTTCTGCCGGCGACGCGCAGCGCGTTGGCCAGGTGCACCGACGAGCGGCTCACGCGGAAGCGCTCGGCCAGGCCGCTCGCGAGCGCCCTCACGACTCCTCCGGGCAGGACGAAACGCTCGCCCTGGAGCGTGAGCTCCCCCGGCCGGCCGTCGCGCTCGAAGAGGCGCAGGCCGTAGTCCTCAAGCGTGGCCGCCCTGCTGAGGGCCCTCTGGAGCTTCGCCAGTCGCCCCTCCAGGTTCCCGGCGCCGGTCGGGTCGGCGCCCTTTGTCGCGACCAGCAGCGCGTTGCACCTGCCGGCCAGCCCGAGGATCTTCTGCAGCCTGGCGAGATCCACGTAGACGTTCCGGGCGGGCGAGGAGTCGTTGGACAGCTTGAAGGCGCCCGCGCCGGAGGGCGGGAGCACTCCGCCGATCTCCAGCCGGGCCGAGCGGACGGTCTCCTCGCGGCTCCGGCGCGCGAATATGCTCTCGGTGGGGGCGGACTGCCTCTTGCCGACCGAA
>Ga0272441_10001511_pt1 | contig 49653 bp, 53 predicted proteins | sample SSMProp6N_FD_193582 | JGI IMG/M metagenome (GOLD analysis project Ga0272441, IMG submission 193582) | Marine sediment archaeal communities from Little Sippewissett salt marsh, Falmouth, MA, United States - SSM-Prop-6N | ecosystem: Environmental > Aquatic > Marine > Wetlands > Sediment ... | reverse complement strand
GCAGTTCCGGCAGGGCACCACTCATAAGGTAGCTCGTTCAGAAACCTTCTCATCCCGTAGATTTGACGCTCTACTCGTCCTTTGACGGACAATCTATGTGCTCGCTACAATGCATCACTTGCCGGATTGGCCGTCGGCTTGCAGTGCAAGCGTAGCCACAGGGGAAGAGTTCCAAGGGAGGGAAGATGGCTGGCGACTACAAGTATTGGGTTCACGGAGTGGCAGTTCAAGTTGAATTCCCAAGCGAAGTCACGAGCATACAGCGGGCCGGATGGGGAACAGAGATCGTGCAGGCACAAGGAACCGAGAACTGGTTTCACTTTGCCATCCCCACCCCTACAAGGCTCGACAAGGAAGATGTAGATCAGCAGGAGCTATATCTTCTCGCACACATCGACAACAAGGCGACGATCGACGAGATGAGCTGTCATCGAGCAGGAGAAGGGCGCCTCAAGGAGTGGAGCGTTAGTTACTCGGCAACGACGATCGATGCAGATACCTATTTCGACATCCCCAATCAGAAGTGCACGAAGCCGCTTGTCCTGTGCATCCACGTGCAGTTCGACGGGCCGGGTGACGGAAAGACTACATTCTACGGAGCCGGCGGCAACTTCGAGGAACACACGTAGACGGAAGGCATCACATAAGCCGTAGGTGCCCGCCGCGTTTGCAGGCAGCCGGCGGCCGGCTGGCAGAGCAAGAACTGAATCCTCAAGGTGTCGCGTCGCCAACCATTGCTCCCCGCTGATTCCGGCATCATCCTGTGTAGTTCGAGGCCAACCGAGGAAGCATGCCGAGACCTTCAAGATGACGTGCAAGTTCATCCTGTCATAGGCCACCACAACAACACAAACGGAACAGTCCCCGGAGTCTGTCCATCACCCTATGGGGATCTGCACCTGTTGGATGAGGTCTCTCAGCGAGAGATAGCAAACGGCCAACCCTCTGAGTTCCCTTTGGAACGGTCGATCCACGTCCGGCGATACAACCCAGTTCCGACCTTCGGGATACTGACGGCGAAACGCAAGAAGGTTCCTTGGCTCAAACTCTCCCGCCGACCACTTGCATTCGATCGCATCCGGCGGTTGGCCGCGCCTGCGAAGGACGAAGTCGACCTCGTGCTTGTTCTTGTCTCTCCAGTAATTGATCGGCTGCACCTGGAGATATGCCTGGAGTTCGTTCAACACGAGATGCTCCCACAGAAGTCCCAAATGCTCTGCGGGAAGCTCGCGCCATCCGCGCGCATAGCACACGAAACCGGTATCAAAGGCATACACCTTCGGTGCCGCGACAACCTCTGTGGATCGGCGGGTGCTATACGGCCTCACGACATGAGCAACCAGCGTTGCCTCAAGAGCAGAGAGGTAGTTGGCAACCGTCTGTCGGCTGATCTCGCACGGCCCGGCAAATCGCGTCGCCTCAAAGATTCCGCCGCTCTGCGCAGAAAGGAGCTCGAATAACCGCTGGAACGACGCTCTTCTTTCCAACCGGAACAGCTCCTGGATGTCTTTTGCCCAGTACGAATCCAGCCACTCTTGATACTCCGACTCCGGCAGCTCGTCAGCAAGAAAGAACGGCGGCAAGCCGCCGAACAACACTCTGTGCTTGAGATCTTCCCGCTCAAAAGCCTTGAGGTCTGCCAGCGTCATCGGAGTGAGCCACACGGTGCGTTTTCGACCCGTCAGTGTATCTCGGAACTTCGACGAAGCCCCCAGGGTAGACGAACCGGTCGCAAGGATCTCAACATCCGGGTAGTGGTCGGCGGCGATCTTCAGGATCTCCGACGGGTCCGCCAAGCGGTGGATCTCATCGAGAACAATCCGTTGACCGCGCATCTCGCGCAGGAATCCCTCCGGATCCTCGAGCAGCCTCCGCGTACGTGGAAGCTCGCAATCAAAGTACTCCACATCGGAAAGAGATCGACTGAGAACCGTCTTTCCAACGCGGCGTACGCCCTTCAACCAGACAATCGACCGCTGTTGAAAGGCTTCCTCAACCCGTTGCGTCCACTGCGGTCTCAAGTACATACGCAATCACTTTAGCGTTTGGTACCACCAGATGCAAATCTGTTTGCGTTTGGTCTTACTTCGCCGCTGCGTCCACGGGCACCTTCTGAATCGTCATCGCGACAAACTTGACGCGAAGCAATGAGCACGATGTGCTCACAAGAAGATGCCCGGAGCGTGGAAAGACCAGCGGCCATCAGACTAAATGCGAAAGGCGGAGTACCCACCGCAGCTGTTGCTCTGCGCACGAAATGCCAAGATTGAAGACCAGACCGCATACATTGCCTCCAACAAATCCTTCACGACTCTCGGAGGTGTTGCAGAAGCGTTGTCAGATTCTCGCGGGCGACGCCGTCGATGGGATTCTTGATCTGGTTCTTGATCTCTTCGCTTCGAAGCAGGATAGCTCCGAGCCTCATCATCGCTTTGTGCATCCTACCCAGCTTGGCAAATTCGAACCGGCCGGCGAGCGGGAAGACGGCCACGTGGTCCTTCATCGTTGCCGGCAACGCCTTGTCAATCCATTCCTTCACCGGTTCAGTCGCCGGGTCCGCTCCGGAGGTTGTGAAGAGGATGACGTTCTTTCCCTTGAGCTGGTGCCAGTGCTTCTGCATCCAGCCCAGCAGAGTGGGCTTGTTGGCGATGATCGGACAACCAATCACCACGGTATCTGCATCCCACGGGATCGAATCGTCGCGCGACTCGAACACCGGGAATCCTGTCTCGTCGTGGATCCACTCCGCGTACTGCTTCGTGCTGCCGTAGCTGCTTCGATAGACGATGATGCCGCTCACGGTACCTCCCGTTCTGTGACAATGCAGGACGTCGAATGACACCTGGCACATGCCATCTGATCCGTTTGCCGATGCCAACGAACTAACACGTTCCTACGGTCCGTCACAGATGCATCGGTTCACCCACAATGCCATGAATGCCGTGATCTATCCAAGAATGGCTAGAACTCCCGAATACGATACTCAACTTCCGGCCAATACAGGTGAGTTACGGTATGACGTCCCCGGGATCGACTACGTTCTCTTGACCCAGACACGGCCCCTGCGCTCGTCGCGGAACCCCACCGCCCGGTAGAGCGCGCCTACCGGGGCCTCGTACCACGAAACGCATGCGGTATGCGCACCAAGCCAGCGTAGCCGCCGCAGCGCTTCGGTCATTACCGCCTTACCCAGCCCCATCCGCTGATACTCGGTGGCCGTTCCGTCGAGCACAAACACGCCGGTTTGTGAGACATCGTCGAAGTAGCACACAGCAAAGGAGGCGATGTCCCCGTTGGGCGAGACTGTGACCACATCAAGATCGCGCCGGTAGAGTGGCGCGCGTTGCACATTGCGGTACCAGGCTCCGGTGAGATCACATCCTTCGTCAGCCTCTCCGGGATGGAACGCCCGCCACGAAGTGAGGCTACGCTTGGGTAGCTCTTCGGGACCGCCCATCGAGCGCACGACGAACCCATCGGGGATCAGAACGGAGGGAATCGTCCCGGCAAGCGAACGACGTCCGTTGTGCTCCACCGAATGGCCGCCTTCCGGCTGCATCTCGAATCCACGCTCGGCGAGGACACCGGACAGCAACGAATCGCCCTCGATCGTCCATACCCAGACGACGCGCTGTCCATCTTCGAGTACGGCCGCACACTCACGTTCGGCGACCTCCACCATCTCGCGGAGCAACGCTTCGGTACGAACCTCGGGATGCGCATGCAGATGGCACACACCTGGATCTCCCTGGTTGAGCACGGCTCGGACGCGCCCATCTTCGTTCTCCCAAAGCGAGAGCTCATCCGGCTGCCGCTCGACGACGGTCTCCAGCCAGTGCCAGCGCCAGTAATCGAACTCGCCAACGTGCCAGTAGCCGGCAAGGCGATCCCCGTGCGCAAACAGCTCACGAATGAACGCACGCGCCTTCCAGTAATCAGCGGGACTTGTGTAATGCCTGTGCTGAACCGTCATGCAGATCCCCCATCGTGTGGCGTCGAGGTGCGTGGGATCAAGTCTGCATGCCACATGCCTGCAGTGCAAACATCGCCGGAAGACTTACTCAGCCTCGCCGGACGCGTTGTCTCCTTTGTTCCCCGGTCTCCGTCGGCTTCTGCGAGACAGAGAATCGGCAAGGGGAGCGACGATCGCTGCCGTGATCGCACTGATCACCAGCCATGGTGCATCCCCCACCGGCTGTCCTCTGATGAGCGGATAAAGGATGGCCATGAAGATGAAGAGGACGATGGCTGCAGCAGCAACGCCAAGGATTCTCCTCTTCCAAGCTGTGGAGCAACGGTCTTCATGCTTTGCATGGGGGCGATTCGAATGCATCGCGGAACCTACTTCACGAACGCTATGAACGCTGCGGCCGTTCCTCCACAGGACCCCCCAACTCCACATACAAGAGCCGTTCCTGCGATTTCTCTTCCGTCATCTCGATCGATTCCATAGTCTTCATCAAACCAATTCTCGTAGACTGCCCGTGCTCCACCGCCCAACACCATCGCAATCACAAACCACCACAACTCGCCTTGTGCTGCAAGCAATTCCTCATCTGAGAGTTCATCTCCAACAGGAAGAGGACTGCATGTTCCCGCTGTTGTCGCTTCCGCGTTTGCAGTCAGCGTGATCGGAAGCACACTTACTCCAACCAACATCACAATGACAAGTCCGACGATCGCTCTCACAGCTGCCTTCATTCTTATACCTCCTTCATCTGTGCTCTTTATGCGTATGATACGATATATGTTTTCTACATACATGTCAAACATCTACGATCAGAAGAGAGCCGAACTCTCCCCACATCGGTGCCGCCCTAAGCAGGTTAGCAGAACGATCTAAATCCGCCGCATCTCCTAAGGCACGCAGATAGCAGAGGGCGCTGTTTCGGAGTCACTCCATTAATGGTGCTGGTGGCAATGTGTTTGCCGATGATTGGAAGTCGTCTCCCCTATCCAAGCAGGGGGGAACTACTATGATGACGGCGATGGAATAGGTCTTCCCACACTTGAGCAGATTCCGGAGCCACGTGCGCCATAGATCGCGAGTCAGCGTGTATATCTTCACGCTTCTCGACCACACCGCACAAGCTGCACACCCAGGGTGGTCGAGACAGATGCCGAATGCTACGCTTCTTCTCCGGTGCCCCAGTTCTCCAGCACGTAATCGAGATCCTTGTCACCACGTCCGCTGAGATTCACGAGGATCGTCCCTCGCTTCATGTGGCGTGCCTTCTTCAACGCGTGAGCAACAGCATGTGCGCTCTCGATCGCGGGGATGATCCCTTCCAACCTCGACAGCTTGAAGAACGCGTCCCGGCACTCTTCGTCCGAACAGGTGACATAGCTGACCCGTCCTTCATCCTTGAGGTAGCAGTGTTCGGGACCCACACCCGGATAGTCGAGGCCGCTGGCACAGGAGTAGACAGGGGCAGGCGATCCGTCTTCGTTCTGCAGAAGGTAGCACCTGAACCCGTGAACGATCCCCTCATGTCCGTAGGTCATCGATGCGGCGTGATCGCCTAGTTGCTCTCCGCGGCCGAGTGGTTCGACCCCAACAAGCTCGCACGGGTCTTCCAGGAACGCGCTGAAGATCCCGATCGCGTTGGATCCACCACCGACGCAGGCGCAGACAGCATCGGGAAGATAGCCGGTCATCTCGTGGAACTGCTCGCGTGCTTCGATGCCGACGATCTTCTGGAAGTCGCGGACCATCAGCGGGAACGGGTGCGGTCCCACCACCGATCCGATGCAGTAGATCGAGTTCTCGTAGTCGGCAAGGTAGGCCTCGAACGCGGAATCCACAGCCTCTTTCAGCGTCTTCAGTCCGTGGGTCACCGGCACGACCTTGGCACCGAGCAGCTTCATCCGGCTGACATTGGGGGCCTGCTTGGCGATGTCGACCTCGCCCATGTGAATCTCGCATTCCAACCCGAAGTACGCCGCCGCCGTTGCCAGGGCGACGCCATGCTGTCCGGCTCCGGTCTCCGCGATCAGCTTCTTCTTTCCCATGTACCGTGCCAGCAGCCCCTCGCCCATGCAGTGGTTCAGTTTGTGCGCGCCACTGTGGTTGAGGTCCTCACGCTTGAGGTAGATCTTCGCCCCACCGTTTGCAAGCGAGAGGGAGCGTGCATGGTACACCGGCGTCGGCCGGCCCTGGAAATGCCTGCGGATCCAGCGAAGTTCCGCGATGAACGCCGCATCGTTCTCGATCTCGTGATAGGCCTTGGTGATTTCAGCGAACGGTTTCTCGAGCTCCGGAGGAAGGAACTGGCCACCGTACCGTCCGAAGAACCCTTGCTCGTCGGGCACTGTTACAGATCTGAGACGTGCTGTCATTGGATCTCCTATCGGGGTAATGATGGTTTTCGTCGTTGCGGTAGAGCACTTACCCATCCCCAGTGCCGGATGACGTCTGCCACCCGAACAGGCAAGATCCTACAACCGCTGGTCACCGACCACAACCGAGGCCAAAAGTGAGCGTTCCCGAGACCATCGCAGGGCGAAGCGCTGGTTCTACCGGGCTGCACAGCCGATAATCTGCTGCATGCCGAATCGATGCCGCAACGCGATCAACAGGGAGCTTGAGAGAACGCAGAGATGTCTAGCCCTTCAACCCACGGTGCACGGTGGTGTGATCTTGCTGTTCCTCGCTGCCTACGTGGGGCTTTCGCTGCTGATTAATCTGGTTGTGTTCCGATCGACGTGGCTCGATCCGGTCACCGGCAGTACGCGTGGATGGATCCAGCCGACGCTTGTCGTCAATGCGGGCTTGATCGTGCTATTGATCGCCGGTGTGCTCGGACTGGGCGGACGTCTCTCGCCAAGAAGATTGATCGGACCCCTGAAACAGGCAGTTCCCGCAATCCTGTGGACCTGCGGTCTGTGGGGGATCACGCAACTGGTGGGCGTTGTCGTGCTCTCAATCCAGGGCGGGCTGACGTTTGATCCAAGTTGGAACACCTACGGAGTCTCGTGGGTGCTCGGCGGGCTGCTTGCGCAGCTTGCCGGAAACGCGTTGTTCGAAGAGATCGCCTACCGCGGATTTCTGTTGCCACAAACACACCGGCGATTGAGCGCAATCCGCCGCCCGGCGTTGAGGATCTTCGTCGCCGTCCTTGTCTCCCAGGCCGTGTTCGCCCTGATCCACATCCCAAACCGCATTTACACCGGTCTCCCACTCGCTGCGTACCCGATGGACCTTGTCCGCTTGCTGGGACTGGGGGCACTGTTCGCGGTGATCTATCTGAGAACCGGCAGCCTGCTTCTTGCCGTCGGCATCCATGCGCTTCTCAACCGCCCGACACCGCTGGTCGACTTCGCATCCTCATCGACGGTGCTGCTGATGTTAACCGCCGTGCTGCTGATCGTGTGGCCGTGGACATCAGGAAATCGCAGTGGAAAGTCGATGTCGGAATCCTTCATTACGATTCCGCCGCGGCAGTGAATCTAGCACTTTTTACAGAACAGATCCCGCGCCAGGAACACCACTCCGACGCCGATCACAAGCACGGCCACGACGTAATAGCCAGAGAGGTCCAGTTGATAGTCCGCAGAAGTGTATGACCCTGCCGCAGCAGCCTGAAACGCAGCCCTGCCAAGGAGTGGCATGATCTTCTGCGCCAGCATCCCAAGCGCAATCAACACCAACCCCGTCACAATCCCGATCACCGGTGCATTGGTCTTTGCCATGGGCATTCCTCCATTTCGTGAGGCGGGGATGATACCAAACCATCAGGGTCAAGTCCTGCATTCCAGCGTGGCAGCATGGCTTTCAGTCAGCAGAGCGCGTCATCTCTCTAGGGGATACGCATGCTAGTTCTCGCACCTTCACTGAGACGTCCATGAGACACTCCGATTGAATGATGACGCTACAGGACTCTGGAGGGAGGGCGTTGTGAGTGCAAAGCGAGTGAATCGGCCGGTTCGGATGCTGTTGCTTGTCGGGGACATGATCGGGGCAAACTGCCTCACGGGAGGGAAGAAGCTCTCAATTCTCGAGAAGTTCGAGCGCTACGGCTGGGACCTGACGATCGCCGGGACGAAAGATCTTGTCGCGCCCTGTCCGTTTGCTGCAGAGAGAAGCCTGGAAGCGCCCAAGATTGACCGCCTGATTGACAACATCACCGACATCACGGAGTTCGATGCGGTCTCGATCCTTCCCGGACCGTCCCATACGGGCTTGATCGAGTCCGAGCACGTCCTCCGTCTTCTACATCAAGCCGTCAATCAAGGCCTGATTGTTAGCGCTTGGTGCCGTGGCGTCCGCGTTCTCGCGGCTGCCAACGTTGTCCGCGGAAGACAGATCGTCGGCCACGAGGATGACAAGGAGTTCATCGAGCAAGCAGGGGGCGTGTTCGTTGGCCAGGACCATCCTCCGATCACGGATGGGAATCTTGTCACGGGTGCCCGCAGCTACTACTACCGTGCCAAGAATGCTGAAGCGATCAAGAAGGCGGTCCAGGCAAGGCAGGAGAACTTGGCCAAGCAATGACCCATCGCATTCCGCCTAGCGTTCTCGGCTCCTCGGGAACCATCTCTGGACCGCTACGCTCAGGTGTTACTCCGGCCTTCTTGACCCTGCAGAGAAGATCCGGCAGAAAGGGTGTATGAACGAACAGCGGATCATCATCCGGGCCGCTAATCCCACCCATAGCGAGGGGCTGATCTTCGCTCGATTTGTCGATATGGCGGCCGAGGGGCAGTTCGGTCTTCTGCTCGGGCGGCGGGCCACAGAGATCCTCGCCTCGGCTTTCCTCGTTCCCAACCACGATCTGTCCTACGAGCGTACGGTGTTTGCCGAGGTCAACGGCACTGTCGTTGGCATGGCATCCGGCTACACGGAGGAGGAACACCGCCGCTCCAGCGACCAGCCGCTGAAGCAAGCAGCTGGCGGCATCGCTCTTCGCATTCGATGCATGTTCGTATTGGCCGCCCCGATCCTACGATTTCTTCACACGTACGAAGAAGGGGATTTCTACATCCAGTTTCTTGCCGTCGACCAAACGCACCGCGGCCAAGGCATCGGCTCTGCATTGATTCACGAGATGGAGACCCGCGCCCGCGTCAGCCGGTCGACACATCTTGCGATCGATGTCGCCGCCCGCAATGCCGTCGCTCGCCAACTCTACGAGCACTTCGGTTTTGCGGTCATCGCGCAGTGGCCGAACCTCCCTCGGATCAGGCCGAACGCCCTTCGGTTGACCAAACCTCTCTGAGACCCGAGGAGCCCCCGGGGTCACATCGTGCACCAGCCGGCTCCTTTGCTACTCGAACAGCGCCGTCGCTATCTCCTCCGGGAGCAGGCCTTTCCGAGCTTGCTCTTCGAGTACGGAACGCAGCGCCGGTTTGATCGTCAAGTACTGTCTGTACGCAGAAACTGCGCGGTCGAGTCTGCCGATTTCGTAGTAGTTCTCGGCAAGCATCTCCCACCAATCGAGATAGCGGCACTCGAGCTTCCCCTCCAGGATGGCTTCCGCTTCCTCCAGGATACCGAGCTTCTCATCCTCAGACGCCTGCGAGAGTCTACCGAACTGGCCTAGGATTGAAGCGAGCGTGCGGCGGACGCTGAGGATCCGTCCCATTTCGCGCACAGGATCATCGTGATCTTCGATGCGGATGTCGATCATGGAGTCGGTGCCGGGCTGTCCCCATCCCTTCTTCTTCACGACAAGTCGAGCGCTCTGTTTGCCGCGTTGATCTCCTCCCGCCGCATCACCCGCCTCGAGAGCGGAAAAGAGTCGCTCGAACAGCGGCCCCTTGGAGGACTCGAATGCCGCCACCATCGAATCGACGACGGTCGATCCCACAAGAATGTTCCCTTGGCAGGCGAAATCTTCGCCAATCCGATGCCCCGCCCAAGTACTGCATTGCTCGCCGGTGAACGCCACCGCACCGTGGTCAAATGAGATCATCCCGACTTGCCGCGATTCGATGGCTTCATCCGCATCGCGGAAGTCCTCAAGGATCGCAGCAGGCTCCATCCCTTCGGCGAGTCTGTCGAAATAGGCCAAAAGAAACGAGAGGTTCCCTTGCGCCTGCGAGGCGATCGCCCCAACATCGGCCTGTGCAAGGCACACCTGTCCGGCGTCCCAACAGCAGGATGCAATCGCAAATCCTGTTTCCTTGGTTTCACGGTCGATGGCCACAATTGAAAACGTCATACTCTTCCTTTCATGTCGTAGACAGCTGAAGCCGTCAGCTGCGGGGCAACTCCAGGATCGAAGCACATCACTCAGCTGGCATGGTGTACCGGCAATGATCCCCCTTGAGGGCGGGATCGCACCGAAGTGCGACCCCGCCTAGGGCGGAACCGTCGCCCGCAAACGAGCGACGTTTTCAACCGGATCATCGTTTCCGATGTTGGAACCGTCGCCCACAAGGGGGCGACGCTACACAAACCCTGGGGGGATCTTCACCACAAACACGCACGAATCGGCCCCTTCGAGCATCGTCTCAAGAAGCCGCACTTCGGGCTTCTCGCCGAACACGGTCTGCCACTCCTGCACGTACCAACCGCCCGAGCAGTGACAGAACGTGCGCGAGACGCGTTTGCCCTCGCGGATCGCATCTCGCACCAGCGGGCAGAAGCAGGCGTGGTAGCGCTTCTCGGCGGGATCGGTCGCCTGATCGTACGCTTCCTGCCTTGCCGGTCGCCGCTCGATGATCAACAGGGGCTCGTCACCGGACTCGTCAATCGAGTAGTTGCTTCCGAGCAACTTCTCGTCGGTAATCGCCGTGACCAGTTTCCGCAGATCGTGCCCGGAGTCTTCCCACGCCGTCCGAAGGATCTCTCCGCTCTGGACGATGTAGTGATGGGCGCAACCGTTCAAGATGGACGAACGAGATTGCTCGTCAGAGATCGCTTCATCCAATCGATCGATCGCTCCATGAATCCAGCGAATCGTTCGTTGCCCGTCGAGCGCCTCCACCAGGCCCTCGCTTCCAGCGAGAATCCGTTGCGCGGTTTTTTCATCCACGTAGCGCTCGACGCCCTCCCGGAACGCATCGATCCATATCGGCAGGTGATACGGATACTGCACCTCGAGGACAAATCGTGGCTCGTCTGCATCCACAGAATCGAGGCCGTCGTGGTATACATAACGAGGAGGATCGTCACCGGTAAGAACCTGCCGCTCAATCACGAACTGAACAAACCGCTTCCACGTATCCGCGAAATCGACCCCTTCGGTGCCAGCGGAAAGCGGCCCCTCGTGAACGAAAGAAAGAAACGGAAGCTCGGGAAGCGTTTTGCTTGCAAACCCCTCTCTCTCCATCGGTTCGTCGACAGGAAACGCCAGCTCGAAGTCGATCTTCCCGTCGTGAGGGAAGCCGAGCTGAAGAGCTATGGGTGGTCCGGCAAGGATATCGGTGACCTGCGGCAGAACCTCGACAAGAACTCTCGCCGTTTCCTCCTTGCTGGCAAGCGATCGTCTGACGGTCAGCACGTGAAGCAGCGGAATCCGCTTGATTCGGACAGGGATCTCTTCGGTCATCGTATCCTCCCTCCTACGACGATTCCTCTCGACACTCTGACCCAGTTACAACGTACCGCGCGACCGTCACGCAATCGTCTCATGCACCCAGTGTGATCCCAGGCCGCTACTCGATCCAGCGGACGACGTCTTCGATCGGTTTGCGCGGCGGAGTGGTAGGAGCGATATCCGGATACCCTAACGAGACAGCGGCTACGAGCTGATGATCGACCCCGAGCCACTCGTTGATCTCCGGATAGGCATCCCAGATGTCGGCGATCCACAAAGAGCCCAGTCCCAGATCCGTCGCAGCAAGGAGCATGTTCTCGATCGCCGCGCCAACCGACTGAACCGTGGCCAAATCCCACCACGACTCATGCTCGGCCCGTGCCTTCCAGGGATGGATCCCGTCCGTGTTGTGGACAAGAATCGTCACCGGCGCCTGCTCCATCACCTTGATCGTGGACACAAAGGTACCGACATCTTCGCCCTCGGTCTTGCGGTTCTCGATCCCGCGGCGAAGGACGGAGAGCATCTCCTCGCATCTCGGCTCCATCACCACGGTGAACCGCCACGGCTGGCTGTTCTTCGCAGATGGCGCCAACACAGCCGCAGCAAGGACTTGCTCGATCAGCGAGCGCGCTACAGGATCGGCAGTGAACCGACGGATACTGCGACGAGACTGGATGGCCTGGCAGGGACACATGGTATTTCCTCCTTCGCTCGTTTCGTGAGTTGAACCGGAATAGCCCAACACTATGTTTCGGTGCACGGACGGATAAACCAGCCTAGCAAATCGTCGATCATTGCGCAACTGCCCTTTATTACGTCCTTTCTGCCAACCGAGGAGTTCTGTGTTGCATGTCATCCCCCCCCACGCCCCTGAAGCGGGGCCGCTCGCCGTCGGCTGCAAGCAATCTGTCACCTCACGTATGCTTGGGAACCATGCATCCAACACCTTTCCCGGAGTTGAACGGTGTGCTGCGCGCCCTTGCAACGGGCGTGCAGGAGACTCTCGGATCCGGATTGGTCGGCGTCTATTTGCAGGGGGCCTTCGCAGTGGGTGGCTTCGATCAAGACAGCGACGTCGACTTCGTTACCATCGTGGGAAACAAACTCTCGTCCGACAGTGTGGATGCGCTCCAAACGCTGCACAGGAGAATCTTCCACCTACCCTCGGAGTGGGCACGCCACTTGCAGGGACCGTACTTCTCCAGTCGTGTGCTCCGACCGCTTGCGCGACAGGGATTCGCTCGAGCCGTGATCGGATCGTCTCTCCCGCATCACGGATGGGTCTACTCGCCCTTTCTGCCGCAAAGCACGCTCACGGTTCCAAGCATGAACGGTAGCTTGAGAACTCTCGGAATCCCCGCGGGATCAGTCGTATCGACCAGTTCGACGTAGTCGATTCCCCAGCTTCGGATTGCATCAAGCAGCGCGTCAGGCCTTCCGTAGACCGCACGCCACCTGAACAGATCCTGGAACACAAACCACTTGCCCCGCTTCACCACCCGGAGGGCTTCCCGGATGACCTTCTTCTTGTCTCGAACACCGCGGACCTCATGAAAGACGAGGTTGCTCACCACCAGGTCGAACGCTTCGCTCTCAAAGGGAAGGGACTCCGCGTCTCCACGCAAGAAAGACACACGATCCGCAACATCTTCTACCGCGGCGTTTTGCTCGCACAAACGCTTTGAGTACTCCCACCCTGCCCCCCATGGATCGATCCCGATCACCTGTGCGGCTGGATATCGCTTCGCGATCGCAATCGAAAGCGCACCGCTTCCACAACCGATGTCCAGGACCTGCCGGACTTCGCTTCCGCTCGGGAGACGTGTGAGGACTTGATCGAGCACTCTGGCCTGAACATCTCGCCCGCGCGGGGAGAACTGATGACGTGCATACAGGAAGTAGAGCGACACAAGCGCGAACACACCGGCGGGAATTCCTACATAGGGGAGGAAGACCGCCCAAACTGCGAGCAACAGTCCGAGAATTCCCGGCACGACAACGAAACGAACCGAAACCCAGTTCCCGTAGTCGGCCTTCTCCATCACGGCTCCGCTTCCTTTCTTCCTCCCCATGCGCCCCACACCCAATGGGGACTTGTCGGCTGCCACCGTGCTCCCGCCGGCGGATAGCGCTTCACAGGCCCAGACTCTGGTGCGGCGTGCGGTTGATCGGCATCCGCAGGACCGCCTCACCCTCATCCATTTCGCCCGTCGGCTCAAATCCGAGGCTCCGATAGAGCGCGGCGGCGGCGACGTTCTCGGGGACAACGGCGGTTTGGATTTCCTTGCAGGCCGTGTTCCTCTTGAATTCGTCGATCACCTGCTGCATCGCCTCTCGTCCGTAGCCGTTTCGCTGGTGCTTCTCCGCAATCATCAGCCGCGAGATGTAGCCGCGATCTTCTTTGGGTTCGAAGTCAAACATGATGAAGCCAACCATCCGCTCGTCGGCATAGATCGCCCGAGGATGAGAAACGCCGTCGGCCTGAGCTTCGGCGAGCGAGTACATGTTCGACGCCACGAACCCCTTTTGTGTCTCGGCGACTGTGAGCTTGATACACTCCCGGAAGCTATCCATCGTAATCTCTCGCAGTGTGACGGTCATGGTTCTCCTTGTCTCGATCCGGTCGATCCCGCCGTGCAGAAGCGATTCCCTTTGCAGCGCTTCGAAGCGCGCGGACCGCCCACGGAGTGCCGGAAGCGGACGTCCGCCGCTATGTGGAATCGCGTAGCGCTAACACTCCATCCTACAATCCCTACGCGACGGGCTCCAACGAGAAGGACAGCGGCTCGGAATGCACTGCCCCGGCATCGCTCTCCCCAAGATAGCACGAGATCGTCAAGCAACGTGCATCAAGATCGTAGGTGGTTGTGTAGATCGTGCGACTGGGATGCATATCGTTCTCGGCTCTCGGACCGCACAGCACATCAAACGAAGCAGCGCGGGCAATGTCGTGTAGATGACTCGTTTCGAGAGATTCTTGCAATTCGATGCCCCGTGTCACGGATCGATATCGAGCGTACATGAACCCCTGCTCCAAACCATCCGCTTCCGGCATCTCGTCATCGCTCGCGAATCGGGTCCGCCCGAAGTTGGTCATGACAAGCGGTCCACCGTCGCAATCCGTGAACACAATCCGATTTCCAGAGGAAGACTTCTCGCACACACATGCGCGGCCACTTGCATCGGCGATCATGTACAGGCAGGGGGTGAAGCAGTAGTAGGTTCGCAAGGAGAGAAGCGCTTCCTTGGCCTCGTCCACACTGGCACACATGTCGAGGAGATAGCGGACGACCTGCATCTCATTCAGACCAGGTTCCGCATGCCCTACAGGCTCGCATGTATAGGGTGGCTCCGGCCGGAAGCTGCCGGTCAATCGGTGGTCACCATGGGAATTGCAGACAACGACAAGCCCCTTCTCGTTGATGCCGTCCATCGCTCCCATCAGATCGAACACAACAACGGAAAGTGATGCATAGCCCTCGTCCGGTTCCATGTTGACCAGCATGATCCGCGAGCTCGCCGGATGCTCGACGTCGATTCCTAGATCCACGCCGAGATCCATGTTCCGCAGGATGTGGTGGTGACCGCTGTCCATTCTGCCGCCGGGAACGAACGCCGAAGAACATCCGGGCATCCCGACATCAAACCACAGGGTCGCCAAGTCGTGGGTGGGTTCGCCGATCTTCAGCCCAGCAGCCTGGGCAACACCACACATTCGATCGTAGAACGGCCGGTAATGCCGTCGGAAGAAGCTTCTTTGAGCTTGAATTCGCGATGTCTCCGCACTCGGAAGCGGAGCCGCGTCAAGCTCTTCCCTTCCCCAACAGCCAAGTGCGCAGCCGATCTCCTGGTTCGTGCCCCGCAGCCCCCATTCCCACAACCTGACGTACGTGTTGCGATCTCCAACACAAACCCTGGGTTCCGCCTGGTGCATGCTCTCCTCCTTGCTGTATATACGCAACAGAACGCTGTTCTTTAACCCTAGTCAAAGATCAACCCTAAGTCAAGGGGGATATGTGTGATGCCGACGTCTGAGGGGGTGGGGAGGTCTTAGCTGATGCCGCACGGTTGTTTATAAGATCATCCCGGTGCTTGCAGCAGCCTGTATCGGGGCCTCGAAGACCAAGTCCATTCATCACCGGGAGTCTCAGTGTTCTCCGGACCCCGGTGACCACGGCATCAGCTGTTGACATTCAGAACAACACACTCTTTTGTCTTGAGACGAGCGAGGAATGCCGTGCGGACAGATCCTTCTCGGCCCGCGCCAGATCCCATCTGGCGAATCGGTTGCTTGAACCCTGATGCACGACTTAAGGGAGTCACCCTCTTAGGCCTTGCCAACATCCCGTCCGCCGGCACAGCGACACAATGACTTCTACCGCAGGAGCATGTCGGCAACCGTGATTTCCGGGTGATGCGACGGCTCGTTGCGGGCAAGACCGTTCATGGTGATCGCGCTCTCCGGACACCACACGAGACATGCGTAACACGCCTCGCAGTTTCCGTTCCACTTCGGCCTTCCATCGACCATCGTGATGTTGGCCCGCGGACACAGGTTGGCACACGTTCCACAAGACGTGCAGGCATCGGTCGCCGCAAACCCCTTGTCCAGGGTCTTGAACGTAGTCATCGCCACACCGTGAACCAGCGAACCGACCGCGTTGGCCGATGCGTTTCCTCCCTCCGGCGGCGAAGCTCTCTTCGCCTTCACTGCTTCGATGATCTCGGGAAGACGCTCGCCGGCAAGCTCAGGAAAGTGGTTTCGCCCGAGCCAGCCCACAAGCCGAACGATCGCCATGTCACCCATCCCCGGCAGTGAAACCGTGAAGTCATTCCTCACGGCAAACCCCGCATCCAGTCTGCCACCGTTCCGTCGTAGCTTCTTGCCCAACGCCGCGACGGTCCGTCCGGGCGCCCCAGCGCAAGTGGCCACAGCAAACACGTACTGACCTGTCTTCGATCTGAGCTTCTCGGCAAACTCCGTCACCATTCTCGGAGATCCCCAGGCATACACCGGCGTCACCAGTCCGATCCGCTCCTCATCGGCCCCGGTGTACCCCTCCGGATATCGCGCCACCGGCTCGACCACCGCATTCTCAAGCCCCTCGGCGATGGATCGCGCAATCGCCACAGCGTTCCCGCTTCCGCTGAAGTAGAAGATCTTCGTACCGGCCACGCTCATGCCTCCTTGATCACTCCAAACAGCCATATGGTGGCTCCGAGCACGATGTGATGCAAGCAGACTCGAACCTGCCTCATCTTGGTTCCGTGAACGCAGCAAGCACGCTCATACACCCTGTTGCCGCTACGGGCAGTTCTCATCGACGACCCAGATCGGATTCCCTTCCGGATCAGCGAATGCACCGAACCAGAAACCGCTGGCTTCGTCGTAGGACGGCCCAAAAGCGATCGAAGCACCCTTACTCTCCACATACTCGAGAAACGCTTCCACGTCGGCGACTTCAACTTGAAGAAGCACCGTGTTTCTCGACCGATCTCCGGGCGTGACGCCGCTTTCAGCCGCAGGCGCGATCCCGATCCGGATGCCGGAATCGGTCTCCAGATTGCAGTAGCGATACCTGTTCGCGAACCGCTTCGTGATCCGGAACCCAAGCACCTCGACATACCACGCCACAAGCGCTTCGTACTCTTCGGCAAGGATGACGATTTCACGCGGCCGCAAAGGTGGTTTGGGATGATCCGTCATCGTCTGCCTCCTCTCCAGCGCGTGTCGAGCTTCCCGTGCTGGAACGGAACCATCTCGCCTAGATCCACCGAGCTCAGCCGCAGAATCCCGCGAATCCGGCTCTGCGGAGGTTCTCGACAATCCCGGCGCTCATCTCATCGTGGATCACTTCGTTGTAGCGTCCGAGAGTGATCTGCTGAGCTCGGTTGCGAATCCCCTTCTGACGAAGCGCTTCCTTCTCCGCCTCCGGCTTGTCGGCAAACGCGCGATCGATCCCCTCGTACCACGTGCGCACTTCATCATCCGTTGGATTGTGGTACCCACCGAAATGCACGACGGCTTCATCGGGCAAACGCGGGCGCAAAGCCGGATCTTCATCAGGATGTCCCAGGAGCACCAGGCCGGCCGGGAAGGTGTACTCCGGTGCGTCGATCGCCTCGCCCATGTCTTCGCAAATTACCCCGCCGATGTAGACGGCGCCAAGGTTCACGCTCTCCGCAGCGATGACCGTGTTGTGAAGTGCGATGATGGCGTCCCAGTAGGAGATCAAGAAGCTGCTTGGCTTGTTGAAGTGAAACGGAGCCTCGCAAAGCTCGAACCATCGTTTCATCCGATACGTGTCAACCAGAGAGATGACGGCCGCCGCCGCCTTCAGCGGAACCCATTCCGACAGCTTCGCTCGATCATCGATCACAACAAGCGTGTATCCTTGAAGGTTTCCCGCTGTCGCAGCACGCGTCCCAGCGTGTGTAATGATGCGAAGCGTCTCTCGATCGATGGGATCGGACGTGAATCGACGGATCGAACGGTGTTTCGATAGGCACTCAAGAACTTGATTCTCCACGTGACCTCCTAGGAATCCTCCAGACGGCCAACCGGTTTCCGGCACTCCGAGATGCCGGTCCTTGCCCGGTCATCGGCCTACCGCTACAGCTTCGGCAGCACCTCTTCCATCTCCTTACGATACAGAGCAAGAGCCTCCCGTCCCGATGCGGTGAGGCGGACAAGCGTTCGCGGCACCTTGTCGACGAATTCCTTGTCGATCGTAACGTATTCAGCCGTTTCCAGTTTGGCAAGATGAGAAGACAGATTCCCCTTGGTCAGTCCGGTCTGGCGCAAGAGGAACAGGAAGTCCGCGCCTTCGAAGGATCGAAGCACGGCAAGGATTGCAAGACGAGCCGGTTCGTGGATCATGCGATCGATCCCGGACAGCGTGACGGAGATGTCCGATTCCGGCCTACTCAGCGGCATCGCGATTCCCTCCGGCCGACACCGGGACGCTGTGGACGAAGGTCGCGAACAGCCCGATCCCGTAGATCAGAGCAAGGCCTCCGACAACCATCACTTCGAGCGAAATCGCATCGTACCCGGTTGCGATCCCCAGCAGCGGAAGCGCGATGCCACCCGCAACGAACAGTGCCGCGCAGGCATACCAGCGTGCAAGACGGTACGTCTGCCCTACTGTCCATGGTCCGATCGCCATCAGACAGCTGGCGAATGCAGGAACGAAATGACTGAGCCAGAGCGCCGACCCTTCGTCAAATCCAAGAATCCAACTGAACACGCCGAGTGCGCCGAGCAGACACACGAGGAACATGGCAGCGACAATCAAGATGCCGCGAAACGGCCGCTCACCTTTTGCGACCTTTGCATAGCCGATCCGCGGGTAAACGTAGCGTCCCTTCAGAAATCGACCCGTCCAGGTGAGCGGAAACGGCAGGAGAACAGCCAGGAGCGCCAGCGGCGGCGCGAAGAAGAGTGCGACTCCGTACACCAGCAACATCATCCCCATGAGGGCTTCCGTAATCCCATCGCGAGTGACCGCTCGCCTGGCTTCTAATTCGACCTTCTCTAGAGACATTCGCGTCATCTTCCACCTCCAGAGTCCTTCACGCAGACCGGTTTGCGCTGCAAACTCCACCTCAGCATCTCATGAACGTGACGCGATGTCAACGCATCCGCGCGGGACCTTCCTGATGCGATCGTTGACCGTGCCGCTCTACTCGATGACTCTACCAGCAATCCGGAACCGGTATACTTGCCCATCCACAGACACGAACGGCCATTCCCGCCGGAGCAAGAGGGAGGAACCACAATGAAGCTGCTGGTGACAGGTTTCCCGAAGTTTGATGAGTTCCCGGAAAACTCGACGCAGGCGTTGATCGAATCGATCCGGGATGACTTCCCCCCGGAACTCGAAGATCTGCGCGATTCGCTCGCGTTTGAGATCGTTGAGTTCGACAATGAGGACTCGGAGTCCCAGCAGACCACCATGCTCGAAAGCCTGCACGCGCTGCTTGACCGGCATGTTCCATCAGCCTGCTTGTTCTGCGGGCAAGCGGCCAGCCGCCCCTGGATCACCCTCGAGGCAATCGCGATCAACGTGTTCAAGGATGCGATCATCGATGCAAACGGACCTGCGGCCCATTGGGCAACGATTCCCGAGCAAGAAACGCTCGTCCAGTCCATGCGGGAGGAGGGCATCCCGGCCAAGCTCTCGTACCATGCGGGAACCCACCTGTGCAATCACATTCTGTACAGCAGCCTCCGCCACGCCAACCAAACCGGAAGCGGTATGACATGCGGGTTCCTCCACTTGCCGATGACCAACACTCAGGTCATCTCGGGCGAAGAGAATCGTCCGTTCGTCCCGCTCTCCGTGACCCGACGGGCGCTTGTGCTTACGATCCATCACATCGATGAACAGCTTGGCCTTCGTGGGTAAGATGCGTGTTGTCGTTGCCTGCGCAAAGCGTAGACATCGGACCTTCCAGATGGAGATCGCGTCCGTCAAGCCAGGCTCTCCTGCCAATGCATGAAGGGCGTCAGCATGGATCGAAGTCCCAGACAGAAATCGCGGCCGGATGTTCGGCACAGATCCGAGCCACATCGCCGAATTCCCTATCCAGTCGACAGATCCTCACCCGCCAGAGCGCGGTCCAGCAGCTTCACCGTGTCCCCAACTCCGTACAGCGCGATGAACGACCCCATACGCGGCCCTGAACTCTGCCCCAGCAGGATCTCGTACAGCGCCTTGAACCAATCGCGCAGGTTTTCGAAGCCATCCTGCTGCTTTCCGACCTCGTAGACCACCGTCTGAAGATCGTCTGCCGTCGCTCCCTCCGGAACCTTCAGGAGCACATCGCGTAGCTGTTCCAACGCGTTTCGTTCGGCAGCCGTCGCTTGACGGTAGCGCTTCCCGGGCAAGACGAAGTCCCTGTAATAGGCGATGGCAAATCCGATCAGCCGGTTAAGCTCGGGGGACGTCTCTGGGGTTGTCCCCGGCAGGTTGCGCGCCACGTAGTGCCAGATGACCTGGGGATCGTCCGAATGGCAGACGCTGACGAGGTTGAGAAGCATGTTGTAGGAGACGCTGACCTCAGGCAAGGGGGGAGTGCCGTTGTGGATGTGCCACACCGCACTCACCAGCTTCTGTGCTTCATCCTTCCCGGGAAACGCCTCCAACTCGGCGTAGTAGTCGTCTACGCTCTTGGGAATCACGTCGAAGTGAAGCCGCTTCGCCGCCTTCGGCTTCTGATACATGAAGTACGCCAGAGATTCCTGCGGCGCATACTTCAGCCACTCCTCGACCGCAACTCCGTTTCCCTTCGATTTGGAGATCTTGGCACCCTCTTCGTCCAAGAACATCTCGTAGGTGAGATTGGTGGGCGGGGTGCCCCCGAGGATGCGGCAGATCTTGCTGGAGAGCTTCACTGAATCAATCAAGTCTTTCCCCGACATCTCGTAGTCGACCGCAAGAGCCGTCCATCGCATCGCCCAATCGCACTTCCACTGGAGCTTGCAGTGCCCTCCCGTAACCGGCGATTCAACCGTCGATCCATCTTCATCAACGAAAGCAATCGTTCCTTCGGAGGCGTCGTACTCCAGGATCGGGACCTGCAGGATTCTGCCACTACTCGGAGAGACCGGAAGGAACGGACTGTAGGTCGCTTGCCGTTCCGGCCCCAGTGTCGGGAGGATGACGGCCATGATCTCGTCGTAATGCTGGAGCAGGCTCAGGAGTGCGGCATCGAACAGCCCCTCGCGGTAGCATTCGGTCGCGCTCTTGAATTCGTACTCGAATCCGAACGAATCGAGGAACGCCATGAGGCGAGCGTTGTTGTGCTGTCCGAAGCTCTCGTGCGTGCCGAACGGATCGGGGATGCCCGTCAGCGGCTTCCCGAGATGCTCGGCAACCATGTCCTTATTCGGGATGTTGTCCGGGACTTTCCGTAGGCCGTCCATGTCATCGGAGAAGCAGAACAGTCGGGTTGGAATCCCCGGCGCCAAGAGCTCGAAGGCGTTCCGTATCATGGTCGTCCGTGCGACTTCGGCGAACGTCCCGATGTGCGGCAGCCCTGATGGACCGTACCCTGTTTGGAACAGCACATACCCCTTGGAAGGGGGATCCCCGCGCAGTCGGTGCTTCAGAAGCCGCTGCGCTTCCTGAAACGGCCATGCCTTGCTCTCCAACGCCAGCTGTGCGATGTCGTCTCTCATGGTTCTCTTCCTATCTCAATCGGTCTGCCCTGGCCCCGATGTGGGAGCCCTTTCCAGGCATCTCACGTTCTTTCCGTTGGGGGTGATTGATCGCTCCAGATCCTACGCCTGCAGCTGCATTCGATCCACCGACCGCCGTTGCCCCGGCGTGTCGCCTGATGCGGCTCAAGCAGGATGAGCGCTCTTGATGATGTATCCTCCGGACTTCTCATCACGCTCGAGTTCGAGAATCCCTTGAACTCCCGCTTCCTCGAGAAGCTGACCGAACGAGCCAAAGCCGTAATGAGACTCGCTGAACCCCGGTTTGCGGCGTTTGAGCGTCTGCTTGATCATCGAGCCCCAGATGTTCTGACCCTCGCCTCGCTCTTCAACCAACGCCTCATACGTGGAGACGATCAGATTCCATGCCTCCTGCTTCTTGACCTCGGCCGGCGAAGGCGTCTTGGCGCTCTTCTTCGCCGCGGGCTTCTTCGCCGTCGTTCTTCGGGGTTTCGACACCGGCCGGGTTTGGCGAACGAGATCGTCATAGAACAAGAACTCATCGCAGTTGGCGATCAATAGGTCGGAGGTGGAGTTCTTCACGCCGACGCCGATCACCGTCTTGTTGTTCTCCCGCAGTTTGCTGACCAGAGGCGAGAAGTCGGAGTCGCCGCTGATGATGACGAAACTATCGACATGTTCTTTGGTATAGCACAGGTCGAGCGCATCCACGACCATCCGGATGTCGGCGGAATTCTTGCCCGACTGGCGGACGTGCGGGATCTCGATCAGCTCGAACGCCGCTTCGTGCATCGGCGTCTTGAACTCCTTGTAACGGGCCCAATCGCAGTACGCCTTCTTGACAACGATGTTGCCCTTGAGAAGGAGCCGCTCCAACACCTTGTCGATGTCGAACTTCGGATACGCTTCCTCGCGAACCCCCAGGGCGATGTTCTCAAAATCGCAGAACAGAGCCAGATTGATCGTTTCCGCTTGCTGTGTCATTCGTTCCGGTCCTTTATCGTGGCCTTGCATCGACTGCAAGTTCGCTTGATGCTCGGTCATACCGTAGCGGAGCCTGCCTGCCGGGACAAGTAGGCGACGGCTCAGTCGCTTCCCGTCGGCCCACCTGACGGAGCACAACGTCACGTCGTCCGCACCGCTCTTCGCAAACCGCACGCCGTCGACCAAGCGCTCCGAATCCGAAACCGCCGACATCGACAACGTGCCTAGCCTGCTTCGAACAATGCGGCTAGAACAGTCTCGCCAACCGCTCGACCGCGTCGCTCGTCGTCCTCTCGCGACGAGACTGGGCCCAGTTGACGATGGCCGTCCCGCGGATAGATGCTCCTTTCGACTCACAGAGTTTCCGCATCTGCCGGATCGCGCGATTTCCGCCCAGCCATGGATACGGGAACTGCTGCGTGATCAGGCATGCGACTCTCTTCCCCTGAAGCGAGCCGATGTGTTTCAGATAGCGTGAGAACACCGGCGTCAGAGAAAACGCCTCAACGTATGACCCGAACACAACCGCGTCATAGCCGCCGGGCTCCGGCGTTTCCTCAAGCTGGAACGAGCGATCCCCTTGCTCCCGGCCGCCTACGACAGTGACCTGCTCAAGCGTCACGGAGTGCCCCGCCTTGTCCAGCTCGGCCTTGAGTTTCTCCGCCACCGACAACGTGTTCCCGGTCTGTGAGTAGACGATGATTCCGATGTTCATGCTTGCCTCCCGCTGGCTCCGGGCAAGGTGTCCCTGCCCCACGTTTCACATCATATCGATCCGCGACGTCGCCATCGAATTCCCACGTGCGTAATCGTCCAGGGAAGCTTATTTCAGGGTCAACTGCCCACCCCGAGTCCAACGGAACTTGGCAGCGGCGGATTGCTAGGATGGTCGCTCCGAAACGTTCATTGCTTGCTCACCGGCCCCACAGCGTCCCTTCACAGGCACGTGAGACACTCGGAACCAAATGAAACAAAGACGCGAACCGATTTGGATGATCATCGCAGCTTCCGTTTTTCTGCTGGGTTGCGTAGCGTTCTTCTCGGGAGCAAGCGATTCGGAGGTCATCATGGATCAGATTCACGACGATCCGCTGCTGGGTGCAAGCGATGCTCCCGAGCAGGTGGAAACCGCAACTTTCGCGATGGGCTGTTTCTGGGCACCTGATGGCCTATTTGGCGTACTCCCAGGCATCATCCGCACTCATGTCGGCTATGCGGGAGGTACAAGCGACTCCCCCACCTACGACAATCTGGACGGTCATGCAGAAGCAATCCAGCTCGACTTCGACCCTTCCGTCGTTTCCTACGGCGAGCTTCTCTCCATATTCTGGGAGAATCACGACGGATTCGCTCGCCCGTACTCCAGCCAGTATCGATCCATGATCTTCGTGCACAACGAGGATCAGCGCGAGTTGGCCAACAGGCTGATCGATCAGGCCAGGAACGAGAACGGGATCCGTCCTACGACAGAGATTGTTACCTACGAAGGATTCACGCGCGCCGAAGGGTATCACCAGAAGTATCGGCTCCAATCAAGCCGGACCCTCGCTCCGTTACTCGACGAGCTGAAACTGTTGTTCGAGACGTTCGATGAACTCGTCGGCTCCACCATCGCCGCGCGAATCAACGGCTATGTCAGCGGATGGGGGTCACTCGCACGTCTGGAAAGCGAGATCGAATCCTTCGGCCTGTCACAGAACGCAGAGGCGCTTCTTCTCTCCGTTGTCCAGTGATCAGACCGTATCCCCCCCTCCATTCGCACGTTCGACTGAAGCGCGGAGATCCCTCCACCTCGCCGGCATCATCCGCCCCCCTCTCGTCCCACCACGTGCGATCCATACAGAGAGGCCCTGACACAGTCCTCTCCGCTACAGGTGACGGTTCGGCGGACTGTCGAGCTTGACGAACTCCGGGCTCACATCTTGAGGCGGCCTGCCGAAACATACCCCGAGGTTCTCATGAAACGCCACCAACGCCGGATCCACGTGCCGCTGCTTGATCGCATCGGCCGTATCCATGTAGTGGATTGTGTTCCCGACAACATTCGCCACAGTCACCCCGCAAATCCCCTCAACGAGAAGCTCCACCGCGGCCGCCCCCGCCTCAATACCGAAATTGACGTCGAATGCCGACGTTTGCCCGCATCGCACCAGGTGACCCGGGGTGATGGTTCGGATTTCGGGAATCTCGTACAACCCCTCGACGAACATCCCGAATTCCCTCATCATTTTCCTGACCTCTGGGTCTCCGGTAAGCCTCTTTTGTAGCTCATTCCGAACATACTTCCCGGCTCCGGCCAGCTTCTTGTGCCCAAAGGCATCCACGCCGGCCGTCTCATCGACAATCTCGGCACCGGTGGAGTCCGTGAGCCCTTCGGCCACGACAACCAGATACGTTCCCGCACGAACGTCGCTCCGTTGAATCCGCTCGAAAAACCGCTTCTTCAGGTGACGATAGACAATGTCGAAGTCAGTGGGGATTTCCGGAACGAGAATGGCGTCCGCCTCGGCGGCGATCCCTCCACGCAACGCAGTGTGTCCGGCGTTGCGCCCGAACACCTCCATCACGATGACGCGGTTGTGCGTCTGGCCGGTGGTTTTCAGGTCGCGCGCGAACGTTGCGATGCGACTGACGGTGGAGTCCGCTCCGACAGAGTACGTTTGAAGATCAAGATCCATCGTCTTCGGCGCGTGCACACACCGGATTCCGTGTTCGGCAAGATCGAGAATGACGCTTCCGGTATCGTCTCCGCCGCTGATGACCAGCGCATCGATCCCGAACTTGGCCAGTCCCGCCTCAATTCGCTCATACTTGTCCTCGGCATTGATCTTCTTCAGCTTCACCCGCGAATGACCGGCATCGGATCCGGCGATCGTCGCTTCTACATGTGTCAATCGCTCGACGGTCAGCTCCACGAGGTCGCCAAAGTCCGCCAGATTGTAGAGGCCTGCATATCCATTGGGAATCACGAAACACCGGATTCCGTGGCGCAGCCCGCCTAGGGCCGTTCCCTTGATCACCGCGTTGAGGCCGCCACAGTCTCCGCCGCTTGTGATAATGCCGATCCTTCTCAATTCATCTGTCATGTTCACTCTCTCGTTCCTTGATCAGCGGCGTTCAGATTCCCCGCAACCGCTCCCCAAGATCCATCCCATGTTGCCGGTTGATCCGCCGTGCGCCCACAGTGTGTTCCGGGATGATTGCACCGATCGGATTTCCGGTACGTTGCCTGCATGCAATCCTACCCTGTTGCGCCGATCATTCAACGTCGATTTCCCTTTGGAGCCAAGCGATGCACCACTCAAGGCAAAGCGATGCGCCCGACGGATCCTGTAGGAATCCATCGGGCGCGTCTCCTTGGCATCGCTGGGCAGACAATCCGCCCCGATCCACAAGCGGCTCGGCCCGGCAGTCTGGCGGCGTTAGTTCTGTGCTACCATCTTCGCTCTCAGGCCCTTTTCGTTCTTGATCACAATCCGATAACGGCTCTTATCCAGGATCCCTTCGCGGGCAAACCGATTCAGCGCAAGCGTCGTGTTCTCTCGCGCCGAGCCGATCATGTCGGCCAGTTCCTTGTGCGTTAGCTGGAAGCCAATGAGGATCCCCTCGTCGGTCTTGACTCCGTATTCATCGGACAGCTTAAGAAGTTGCCTCGACAACCGCGCCTGGATGTCGCGAAACGCAAGATCTTCGAGCGTTTCCTCGAACTCGCGCAGTCGGTCGGCAAAATGCCCGAGAAGCAGCCGCAGCGCTTGCGGATCCTCCCCCATTACATGGGAGAGCGTCTGGGTCGGAACGCAGTACAGCATCGAATCCTCGATCGCCGTGGCCAGATGACGGCGGTGCTTCTCGCCGACAAGACACATCTCGCCGAAGATTCCCCCGGCGCTGACCATCGCCAACGTGAGCTTCTTGCCGCTCTCATCGAGATATGCAAGCTTGATCCGGCCCTCTTTCACGACATAGACCGTGCTGCTTACCGAGCCTGGCTGATAGATCGTATCGCCACGCTCCACTTGCATCGTATCGGCAATCTCGCACACCAGCAGTTCAAACGTGATGTCCTGATTCACTGTGCCCTTCATCCAATCTCCCTCCAGCGGTCGTACGACAACGGTACGTCGCGGACATCACACGCACGAGGAACGGCGTATGCCAGCGGGGGTGCGTTTTCGGTTCCGAAAGGTAACGTACGTCCCCTCGAAATCGGGATTGAGACCGAGTTGGAACGGGAAATAGATGAAGACACCTAGAAGAACAGGAAGAAAGAAGGAGAAAAAGGATAGTGTGGTTCTTGTCACTGCTACTGCTTGCTTCGCTTGGTCCTGGTAATACTCCCTAGAAAGGAGGTGATCCAGCCGCAGGTTCTCCTACGGCTACCTTGTTACGACTTTACCCCTCTCGCGAAGGTTACCCTAGGCACCTTACAAGAAGGCGACTTCAGGCACCCCCCACTCGGTTGGTATGACGGGCGGTGTGTACAATCCCCGAGTACATATTCACCGCAGTATGGCTGACCTGCGATTACTAGCGATTCCGGCTTCATGAGGTCGAGTTTCAGACCTCAATCCGAACTGAGGAGGGCTTTTTGAGATTCGCTCCGCCTTACGACATTGCAACCCTTTGTACCCCCCATTGTAGCATGTGTGCCGCCCTGGGCGTAAGGGACATGATGACTTGACGTCATCCCCTCCTTCCTCCGGCGTTTAACCGGCTGTCTCGCCAGAGTCCCCGGCATTATCCGCTGGCAACTGACGACGGGGGTTGCGCTCGTTTCGGGACTTAACCCTACATCCCACGACACGAGCTGACGACAGCCATGCATCACCTGTGCTAGCTCCCAAATCCGAAGAAAAGGGTCGTCCCCCTTTCAGGTTCCTACCACTAGCATGTCAAACCCAGGTGAGGTTCTTCGTTTATCATCGAATTAAGCCACGTGCTCCACCGCTTGTGCGGGGACCCGTCAATTCTCTTGAGTTTTAGCCTTGCGGCCGTACTCCCCAGGCGGTTCACTTATCGCGTTAGCTTCGGCACCGAACTACATTAAGCGTCCGACACCCAGTGAACATCGTTTGCGGCGTGGACTACGGGGGTATCTAATCCCCTTTGCTCCCCACGCTTTCGCGCTTCAGCGTCGGTAGCAGGCCAGAGAGTTGCCTTCGCCATCGGGGTACCTCATAGTATCTGCGCATTCCACCGCTACTCTATGAGTTCCACTCTCCTCTCCTGCACCCAAGTTAGGCAGTATCACAAGACCGTCCTCGGTTAAGCCGAGGGATTTCACAAGTGACTTACCAAACCGCCTAGACGCCCTTTACGCCCAGTAATTCCGGATAACGCTTGCATCCTTCGTCTTACCGCGGCTGCTGGCACGAAGTTTGCCGATGCTTATTCCTGGAGTACCGTCATCGCTCGAGCATTTCCTCCCGAACTTATTCTTCCCCCAGAAAAGGAGTTTACAACCCGAAAGCCTTCATCCCCCACGCGGTGTCGCTGGATCAGGGTTTCCCCCATTGTCCAATATTCCCCACTGCTGCCTCCCGTAGGAGTCTGGGCCGTATCTCAGTCCCAATGTGGCTGATCATCCTCTCAGACCAGCTACCCATCATTGCCTTGGTAGGCCGTTACCCTACCAACAAGCTAATAGGACGCAGCCCCATCCCCTTGCGACGGCAGAACCGCCTTTGGCAACGGATCCATCAATCCGTAACAACATCGAGTATTAGCCACCCTTTCGAGTGGTTGTCCTCGTCAAGAGGGTAAGTTGGCCACGCGTTACTCACCAGTCCGCCGCTCCGTCGCCGGTTCGCACACCCCGAAGGGTGATTGATCCGGTTCGATCGCACGACTTGCATGTGTTAAGCGCACCGCTAGCGTTCATCCTGAGCTGGGATCAAACTCTCTCAGTTTTATGAAATTGTTGATCCAAATCAAGAGTGACAAGGTGTTGTCGTACAACACTTAAACCACACTATCCACTTTTCAAGGACCAGGTTTGCGAAGGGAAGTATAGCCCCCCCTTCGGGGCGTGTCAAGGAAAACACAAAAACTGGCGCTAAGCTTGTACACAACAGCTTTCCAAGCGCCATCCTCGCCGATCCCCGAACTGCCGGAGTTCGCTATCGTTCCTTGCGCTATGTAGCCAGAATAGCGCGACGCCCCACCCCAAGTCAAGTCGCGCGTCCGGCGCGTCAACGACGTCCATCTATGGCTCGCCCCTGCCGCGCTCGTGATGCCCCATCAGCAACCTCCACCGTGCATCCCAGGCACACACCGCCAACTCCGGGCCTTGTCTATCCTTATAGCGGTCGTTCACCCAATGTCGCCCCCAACGAGTCACAACGTCCCGATCGAGCAATGCACGACGACGCGGCGCCGATCGCCATCGGAGACGCAAGGTCCACTCCGCCACAAGACGCATCCGCGCTTGCGGCACCTTTCCGTGATGCTCTTTGCATCTTTCTTCCATTGACGTCGCATGCTCATTCGTTCTACGGTAGTTCATGGCACTTTGTCGCGAGCAGAAGCAGTGGATGTGGCTCTGCATGACGGAGCTGCCATGCAATTCACTGAACCCCCCGTAGGAACTCTCTAGCTCTAGCGCGTTGTTCACGGCAACCAACCGGTCGGTTGAGTTGTGCGTCGATCCAATACAGAGCTTCTCAACCACCGAGATCATATAGAACGTCTAGAACGTCAGGAGCATCTATGCCAGCGGATATTCTCATTCGCGGGGCGCGGATCCTGGACGGCACCGGCAACCCATGGTTCTACGGCGATATCGCCGTATCTGGGGGACGTGTCACCTCGATCACAACCTCCAAGAAGATCGAAGCCAAGAAGATCATCGACGCCACAGGCCTTTTCGTGGCGCCTGGATTCGTCGATTGTCACAGCCACGCCGATTTCGTGCTCGCTGACCCCAACCATCCGGATGTTCTGGAATGCCTTGTGCGCCAAGGGATTACAACGGTCATCACGGGGAACTGCGGCTACTCGCCGTTCCCGGTTCGTTCCAAGGAAGATGTCGACCTCTTGCGCGGTTACAGTGCGTTCTTCCAGTCCGACGGATTCGACTGGCACTGGTCCGATGCCAAAGGGTTCATGGAGTATGTTGAACAGAAGGGATCCGCGTACAACGTGATCCCGCTGACATCGCATGGAACCGCTCGGTTGTGCGTCATGGGGCTCTCCGCCGGGGTCGCGTCAGAGGCGCAGCGTACAGAAATGGCGCAGCTGGTACGCACCGATCTCTCTCAAGGTGCGTGGGGGCTTTCAAGCGGCCTGATCTACCCCCCCGGTATGTACTCCGATACGCAGGAACTAATAGCGGTTGCCGCACCGCTGCGTGAATTTGGTGGCGTCTATACATCCCACATCCGCGGATCGAGCGAAACGGTCGCTCAAGCCGCTCAGGAAGTCATCCGTGTTGCCGAGATCAACGGGATTACCGCGGTTCACTCCCACGTCGAGGCATTTGGCGAGCGGTTCTGGCCAGAGATCGATACGGTCCTCGCCATGCACGATGCAGCACGCGCACGCGGCGTCGATGTGGGCATGGACGTCATTCCGTATATCGCCGCCAACACAACATTGTTCGCGACGCTGCCCCCGTGGGCCCTTGAGGGCGGGATGGACGCTCTCGCGGAGCGTCTCGCCGATCCGGAGATCCGAGAGAAAATCCGCGTTTCGGTCGAAGAAGACATGCCGGGCTGGCCATCGTGGCTACCCGGAGCATGGCCGCATAATCTGGTCGGCGCAACGGGCTGGGACAACATCCGTTTGATCTCCGCTCTTCTCGAGGAGAACCAGCGGTTCGAAGGGATGTCGTTCACCGAAATCGGCGCGGAAACTGGCAAGACCCCGTTTGATGCCGCCGCGGACATGATCATGGCCGAGCGTGGCCCCACGATGGCACTGTATATCGGCAGTTCCGGCATCGACGATGCAGACGACCCCTGGCACCAGAAGCTTATCGCTCACCATCAGGTTTCGATTGAGACCGATGCGATCGTCACCGGCCGTGGTTTGCCTCATCCGGCGGCCTACGGCGCCTTCCCACGCTGTCTTGGGCACTACTGCCGCGAACTGAACCTTGTCCCGCTTGAGGAGATGGTGCGGAAGATGACGTCGCAATCGCTTATGCGGTTTGGGGTTCGAGACCGTGGCGTGATCCGCGAGGGTGCATGGGCCGATCTCACCCTGTTTGATCCGGAGACCGTCTCCGCCCGCGCGACTTACCAAAAACCGGAGCAGTTCCCAACGGGAATCGAATACGTCTTGATCAACGGCGACGTCGTTCTCGAACGGGGGGACTACACGCGTGCCCTGAGCGGACAAGTCCTTAGGAAGAGCTAAAGAAGCATGAGCAAATCTAGGGATCGCCTCTCCCTTTGCAGGACACGGGGTGTTCATAGGGGCGCCCCGGAAAGGAGGTACCTGCAAGAGCAAACGTACGACCAGGGGAGTAGAAGGACCGAAGGCGTTGACACGCACGTAAGGAGGAAATGCATGCATAGCAAGGTTACCAAGATCATTGGCCTGCTGATTGTCGGGATCGCCCTTGTCGCAACAGTTGCCGCAGCGCAGGAGCCGATCCGCTTCGGCGCTCTGCTCGACTTCACCGGCCCCGTCGCTGACCTCGGGCCCAAGTATCAAGCGGGGATCGAACTCGCGCTGGAAGAAGTCGGATATGAAGTCGCTGGCCGCCCGATCGAACTGATCATCGAAGACAGCGCCACCAGTGTTGGTGTCGCTCTCGACAAGTTCAAGAAACTCGTCGACAGTGACGGCGTGAACATCTGCATCGGCCCCCTGATGGGCGATGCCCACCTCGCGATCGCACCGTACGCCTCTGAATCCAACGTTCTTTGTACATCGTTGGTCAATGGGATGGGCGTCATTGCACGCAACGAGATCGTGGACCGAAGCACCTACCTCATCTATCCCACCACGGTCTACGGCCAGACCTACTGGTTCGGTCAGTACTGCCATGACGTTCTCGGTTACGAGACGATGATCACCGTCGGTGCCAACTACGCCGGCAAGATCGGCTACACGAACGGTGTTTCCGAAGGATTCAAGGCCGCCGGTGGAATCGTGACGGCCCAGATGTGGACCCCCCTGGGGACGGCAGACTACAGTCCGTATATTTCCACGATGGTCGGCGTTGACGTGGATGTCGTCATGTACGCCCTCGAAGGACCTGGACCGGTCGCCCGCTTCCTGTATCAGGCAGCGCAAGCCGGACTGGAATCCCCGATGGTAACGATCACCCAGGACGCCGACTACACGCCGGAATCTCTCGCCGAACTGCAGGAACTCTCGCTCGGGATTCCCGGCGAAGCCACCTACTCCTGGCAGCTCGACAACCCGGAGAACGAGGCGTTTGTCGCTGGGATCATGGCCAATACCGGCCAGTTGCCGACCAGCAACGAGCAGAACGCGTACACCATCACGAAGATCATCCTCGCTGCCCTCGAAGCAACCTGCGGCGATGATTCGTTCGACGTGCTGTGGCCTGCGGTTCTTGCCGTTGAACTCGACACGCCCGCCGGCCCCGTGCACTTCACGCCGGAAGGCGTTGCCGTATGTCCGGCGTACGTCACGGAAGCTGAGCTGACGGACGGCGAATATGTTCTGTCGGCACCGCTCTACGTCGAAGAGAACGTGCTCGATCCGACGCTTCCCAGCAGTCAGCAGTAAAGGAGAGACGACCGCGCCAGCGCTTCTTGGCGTTGGCCGCGGCCGCCTTGGCGGGTGCAGGTGGGATAGGAGTTTCGCTCCTTGCCTGCCTGCACCCCAACCGAATCGGATGAGGCAATCCGCCTAGATCGGAGGTCTGCAGTAGTGAGTATGTTCCTCACCAACCTCATCAACGGCGTTTCCTACGGAATGGTCCTGTTCCTCATCGCATCCGGGATGTCCATTGTTATGGGTGTGATGGGAATCAGCAACCTCGCGCACGGTGCCTTGTACATGATCGGCGCTTACGTGGGATGGCAAGTGTTCAAGGGATTTCATCTTCCGTTCACGCTTGCCGTAATTCTCGGGGGTGTCGCCGCGGGGCTTTTCGGTCTGTTTGTTGAACGGGTTTTCCTGCGAAGACTCTACAAGCAGCCCGACGAACAAGTCCTGCTCACGTACGGCTTTGTCTACATCGTTACCAACCTCTGCATCTGGATCTGGCAGGGCTGGGCCCGCATGCCGTTCACGGCGCGAGCGCTGTTCCGTCCGATCAAGGCCGGCGCTCTCCGCCTCGCTCCTTCACGCCTTCTGATCATCGGTGTCGGCGGGGCGATGGCAATCCTCCTCTGGTATCTGCAGGATCGAACACGCATCGGTGCCATGGTTCGAGCCGGGATGGACGACAAGGAGATGGCGCAAGGCATGGGGATCAACATGGAGCTGGTCTCCACGATCGTCTTCTTCGTTGCAGCGTTCATCGCCGGGTTGTCGGGTGTACTGGGCGCTCAGCTCATGGGGGTCAACAGCCAGCTGGGAAGTGACATCCTGCTTCTGGCAATGGTTGTGGTCATCGTCGGAGGGGTGGGATCCATCCAAGGGGCGCTGCTCGGTGGGCTGCTGATCGGCCTCGTCGACACGTTCGGCAAGGTGTTGTTCCCGCAGATGGCAATGTTTTCAATCTATCTGGTGATGATCATCATCCTCGTCGCTCGCCCCAAGGGGCTTCTTGGGAAAGGATCCACACGATGAGCACGCACGGAATTCCAGGATCCCTTCCTGTTCGTCAACGCGTAGATTGGAGGAAGCACCTCATCCCGTGGCTCTTCCTGATCGGTGTGCTTGTCGTGATGCCGATCTTCCTCCCAACGTTCCTGCAACGAATGATGGGCAAGTTCCTGATCTTCGCGATCTTCTCGATCAGCTACAACATCGTTGCCGGATACGCCGGGCTCCTCTCGTTGGGGCAGGCCGCTTACTTCGGCGTCGGCGCCTACACCGTGGCAACGATGTCGTATCACTTCGGGATTTCCTCGATGTGGATCACAGGCCCGGCAGGGATCCTGATGGGAACGCTCGCCGCCGCCGTGTTCGGTCCGATCGTCCTTCGGGTGTCCGGGATGTACTTCCTGATCCTAACTTTTGCCATCGGCCAGCTGTTCTACAGCTTCGTGTGGAACATCCCGTGGTTCAATGTTCCCGGAATGCAGGGAATCGCCGGCCTGCCGCAACCTTCGATCGGGATCGCCGGATTCCGATGGACCGAGCTATCGTTCTACATTTTCGTGTTGATCGTGTTCGCCATTGCGATGTGGTTGCAGCGGCGTCTGTCGCGGTCTCCGTTCGGCCATTCGCTGGAGGGAATCCGTGAGGGCGAGAAGCGGATGCTGGCAATGGGCTACAACGTTTGGCTCCACAAGTACCTCGCGTTTGTCATCGGCGGCGCTTTCGCCGCGCTCGCCGGAGTGTTGTTCGTGTACCAGAACCGATTCGTCGAGCCGGCCCATCTCAACATCATGACCTCCTTCCTACCGATGGCGATGGTCATCATCGGAGGACCGGGAACGCTATGGGGACCTGTTGTTGGTGCGGCGACTATCGTGTTTGTCGAGTACTACTCAAGTCTGCTCATTCCCGAGCGATGGCCGTTGATTCTTGGCGCTCTGTTCGTTCTGGCAATCATGTTCGCTCGCAAGGGTCTAGCTGTGTATGCGGCGCGCGGATGGCGCCACGTGGAGGCAAGACTATGGAAGCACTGAGGCTTGAATCCCTTTGCAAGAGTTTCGGCGGAGTCGATGTCCTGACCGACGTTTCGCTCTCCGTGGACGAAGGAGAGCGCGTCGTCCTCATCGGCCCAAACGGTGCAGGGAAGACCACCACGTTCAATTTGATCAACGGGCAGTACTCCGTGACCTCGGGCTCCATCCATCTGTACGGACAGAACATCACTAGGCTTCCTGTCCATCGGCGAGCACAGCTCGGCATTGCGCGCTCGTTCCAGATCACCAGTGTCTATGCGGATTTGACCGTTCTCGACAACGCGATCCTCACCACACACGGATGCCGACGCTCGCGATACCAGCTTCTTCGTTGTGTCCATGGATACAAGCAGGAGATGGGGATCGCCCAGGAAGCGCTCGAATCCGTCGGGCTGTGGGACGCACGGGATGAACTCGTCGCCAATCTCGCCTACGGGCAGCAACGCCGTCTGGAGATCGCTCTTACGCTTGCTTCTCAGCCGAAACTTCTGCTCCTCGATGAGCCCAGTTGTGGCCTGACAAGCGGCGAGTGCGCCTCGATGATCGAGGTTATCAACAACCTCCCGTCACACATCACAACGATTGTTGTCGCTCATGACATGGATCTCATTTTCGGCGTGGCCGATCGGATCATCGTCCTCTACTACGGAACGCTCCTCGCAGACGGCTCTCCGGAGGAGATCCAGGCGAACCCACGCGTTAAAGAGATCTACATGGGGGTTGAGGAGGGTACCCATGCTGAACGTTGACGGCATCCACACCTACTACGGAGAGAGTTATGTGCTTCAGGGCGTATCTCTCAGCGTGTCCGAAGGCCAAGCGGTTGCCTTGCTCGGAAGAAACGGCATGGGGAAAACGACAACCATCCGCTCGATCATCGGGTTCACTCCACCGTCCCAGGGCGACATCACGTTCAAGGGAAAGAACATCACATCGTGGTCGTCATTTCGGAGGGCCAAATCCGGGATCGCCCTGTGTCCTCAGGGCCGCCGCATCTTCCCGTCACTGAGCGTCCAGGAGAACCTGACGATGGCGGCGCGATCCAACGGACGCAACAAAGAGCAGACGGTCACGCTCTCCGATATCTACGACCGCTACCCGGTTCTGAAAGAGCGAGCCAAATTGAAGGGAACGCTTCTGAGCGGCGGCGAACAGCAGATGCTGGCCATCGGCCGCGCGTTGATGACCAATCCCGATCTGTTCATGTTGGACGAACCGTCCGAGGGGTTGGCCCCGATGATCGTCCGCGATATCGGCGACATCATCGCCAATCTCAAGGAGACAGGACTCTCCATTCTGCTCGTGGAGCAGAACATCAACATGGCGCTCAGCGTCGCCGACTACACCTACATCATCAGCAAGGGACAGAACGTATTCGATGGTCCCGCTGCCGAACTCGCTGCAAACGAGCAAGTCAAGGAGCTTCATCTGGGCGTTGCTGCCTAGCTGAAACATCAATAACAGGAGGAGTACTGTGGACAACTTGATCTACAAGGATCCGAAGGAGATCGGAGACTTCTCGCCGGAGGCGGAAGCGGCGCTACGAATCGTTCAAGAAGAGCTCAAGTCATGGGAATCGCACGATCTTGACCGTCTTCTCACCGTGATGGACGAAAACATCATCTATCACGACGTGACACTGCCGCCAGCCAAGGGACACGCCGGACTGCGTGCGTTCGGCGAAGGGTGGCTTGCCGCCGCGCCCGACTTTGCTGTCCCGGTGGAGAAATTCATCGTCCAGGGCAACACCGTTGTCACGATGGGGCGGATCACCGGAACGATCACCGCTGAGTTCTTCGGGCAACCTGCTCCGAACAAGGCGTTCGATTGCATGTACGCCCAGGTGGCGGTCGTCCGCAACGGCAAGATCGTCTACGTCCGCGACCATTGGGATTCGGCAACGATGATGCGGCAGATGGGATGGCTGCAGGATCAGCCGGAGGACGCGTCGTGACGTACGAGCAGGCGATCAAGCTCGTCGAGGAAGACATCGCCGCCATCAATGCCGGCGATCTCGAACGCCTCTGCGCCTGCTACACCAGCGATGTCGTGTTCGTCGATGTCTCGGACACGGCTCATCCCGCATCCGGGATGGACGCGTTCCGCACTTCGATGCAGGGGCTGTTCGATACGTTTCCCGACATGCAGGTCCATCTCGAGCACACCATCGCCGAACCATCCGGCACTCGTGTCGTTGCGCAGTACGAACTCACGGGCACGATGCGCGGATCGATGGGTGACATCGATCCAACCGGGAAGGTGTTCCGCATCCTCGCCGCATCCATCTACGAGATCCGAGATGAGAAGTTCTGCAAGGAAACGTTGTATTGGGACACAGGTGCGATGTTCGGTCAGCTCTGCATCGCGTAGGACAACGTGAGACCAGGAGGTAACTCATGGGAGTCGAAAACATACTCTATAAATCGCTGGATGAACTCACCGTCGGACTGACCGATCAAGAGAAGATCGCTCTCCGCGTCGTTGTCGATGAACTTCGTGCGTGGGACCGCCACGACCTCGAGAAGCTTTACTCGATCTGTCATCCCGACATCATTTATCACGATGTCACCCTTTCTCCCGCCAAAGGAATGAGCGGCATGAAAGCGTTCGCCGAAGGATGGATGACGGCGTCTCCAGATTTCACCGTCTACATCGAGGAGTTCGTCGTTCAGGGAAACACGGTCGTCAATGTCGGTCGGATCTCCGGCAACATCACCGGCGAGTACTTCGGCGCTCCCGGCCCCAACAAGCCGTTCGACTGCATGTACTGCCAGGTAGCGGTCGTCGAAGACGGCAAGCTGAAGTACGTCCGCGACCACTGGGATGGATTCACGATGATGCAGCAGATGGGGTGGAAGGCAGACAAGTAAGCACGTTCAAGCTGTCGATCTCGCGCGGGAGGTCATTCCACCCGCGCCGGAAGGGAGAGAACCATGGCGGAAGCGACGAGGGGAGAACTGGTGTTGATTCATCAGGTCATCCTGTCACCCGAGGAACGAGCCGAGAACATCCCCGACTGCACCAAGTGCGTCCCGTACGAGGCGTGGATCAAGGGGTTCCTGCTCGACGAAGAAGCCTCCATCGGAGGCACCGTGAAGATCGAAACGTTCATCGGTCGAACGCTGTCCGGGACCTTGGTCAAGGTTCAACCGGGCTACGATCACGGATTCGGGAAACCGCCCTTACCCCTGATTACGGCAAGCCTTGAAGCACGGAAACGGATTGACAAGCAGGAGGCAACCCGATGACGCGTGACACAAGCTACACCGCCGTGATGGCACGCAAGGCGTCGATTCTGAAGGAATCCGTCGGCCTGGATTACGCGGAATTTGAGTTGTCTCCGATCGCCTTCGATTACGAGGCTCTCCTTGGCTCCTGCGGATACGAGATCGAAGATGTCGTGCGAATTCTGCAAGAGACAGGCGTCGGCAACACGCCCCTCGTCGAGGTTCGGAACATCACCGAACTGGTACGTTCCGTGTCTGCTCCTGGCAAGGGCGCAAGGATTTTCGTCAAAGACGAACGGGGTGAACCCAGCGGTAGCTTCAAGGACCGCCGCGCTGCTCTCTCGGTGTATCACGCCTCGAAGCTCGGCTATGCCGGAGCGGTTTGCGCAAGTTCGGGCAATTACGGCGCAGCGGTCGCTTCGCAATGCGCCAAGCGCGGATTGCGCACCATCGTCATGCAGGAGGTTTTCGACAGCCGGCAATCCGGTCAACCGGAGATTCTCGAGAAGACCCGCACGTGTGAAGCCTACGGAGCTGAGGTGTGGCAGCTTACAGTCGGGCCGGAGCTGTTCTACGTCATGCTCCGCGTTGTCGAGGAGACCGGCTACTTCAACGCTTCTTTGTATGTTCCCACCGGGATCGTCGGCATCGAAACGCTTGGGTTCGAGATCGCCAACGAGATGATGGAACGAGAAGGCAGGTTCCCGGATATGGTCGTTGCCACCACCGCCGGCGGGGGCAACATCACCGGAACGGCACGTGGACTTGCCAAGGCAGGCTGCACAACGGCCAAGGTGGTCGGATCCTCGGTCGACCTGCGAGGGCTTCACATGGCGAGTGATGAAGACTTCAACCGCAAGTCATTCACCACCGGCCACTCCGGGTTCAGTGTTCCGTTCATGGCGTGGCCCGATCGAACGGATGTCCCTCGCAACGCTGCACGATCCCTTCGCTATCTCGACCGATTCGTTCTCGTTTCGCAGGGCGAGGTGTTCTACGCGACGGAGCTGCTTGCCAAGCTGGAAGGACTCGACCGAGGTCCGGCAGGCAACACGTCTCTTGCCGCAGCGCTGGCGTTGGCCCGAGAAATGGATCGCGATCAGATCTTGGTCGTCCAGGAGACAGAGTACACCGGCGCCGGGAAACTGCCGTCCTCGCAGCTGAGCTTCGCAGAGAAGAACGGAATCCGCATTCTACGCGGCGATCCCACCGAAAACGTTCCCGGCGAGTCCATCATCATCCCCAACGATCCGGATCAGATTCACCTGGATGAGGTCGACCTAGACCGCATGCGGAAATCCTACATCCGCCGCGCTCTCAAACGGGCAGGGGCCTACACCGCGACAGGAACGGACATCGCCTTCCTTGCTCAGGATGCCCGCTGCACCGAGGCGTTTGTCCGGCAGGTGATCGCAGAGGAAGAAACCTAGGAGCAAGTTGGCTGCGGCAAACGACGGCGGAAGTGACAAGGAGGAGAGGAACAGATGATTTCTCAGCAAGAAAGGGACATCCAGCATCAGGTGTCCGGCGCACGGATCAAACGGAACGTTGAGGAGCTATGCAATGTTGCGCCCGATCGTTTTGTCGGAACGCCGGGAGACAAGCAAGCGATCGCCTACATGAAACAGCGCTTTGAGGAGCTCGGCCTCGAAATCCACGAGACGAAGATCTACGTCCCTTCGTGGCAAGAGCTGAAACCTCCGGTCATTCGGATCGAAGCGACTGGCGAATCCATCGAAGGGATCAGCGCATCATTCGCGGTGTCCACACCTGACGGTGGCGTGGATACCGATCTCGTGCTCGTCCGCGACGGGCAGGATGCCGACTACGAAGGAGTCGACGTCTCCGGGAAGATCGTCGTGCTCACCGAGGAGACGCTGGGCTTCTCCAAGTTCTGGATGGGAACCTACGTCGATCGGGCAGCCCGTCGCGGGGCTATCGGCGTCATTCTTATCCATCCGATGCCTTGGCCGTACAGGATTTCGATGGAAGCAGGCAATTCCGTGATCGCCAACCGTTTCTGCGAACGGCAGATCCCGACGGTCTGCATCTCGGGGATCGAAGGACTCAAGCTGATGCACGCCATCGGCCGTGGGGATAGCCGCGTGCACCTGGAAACGTGGAACAAGGTCGAACCCAGCGAATCCGTCGTCATCTCCGCCATCCATCGAGGAACGGAACTTCCCGAAGAGCGGATCGGCTTTGTCGGGCACCGTGACAATGCAAACACTCCGGGAGCCAATGACAATGGCACCGGAAGCGGCACACTGCTTGAGCTGGCTCGTGTTCTCTCCAAGCTCCAACCGAGAAGATCGTTCGAGTTTATCTCAAGCACAGCGGAAGAAGGTGTCACCGAGGGGATCTGGCAGTTCATCCAAGCCCACAAAGACGATCTGCAGAAGAACATGAAAGCCGTCCTCGACACGGACATGGTCGGCGTCGGCGGCGTCCCGATCCAGGTCGATATGGGCTATTGGCCGGATGCCAAGCCGCAACAGCATCCGCAATGGCTTCTAGAGATGGTCGAGCAAATCGCCGAAGAACTCGGCTACGGTTTCGACCGAATCAACTGCGAATGGGGCTATCCGGAAGAGGGGCGATTCAACGCCATCGGCGTTCCGTCCACCGTTCTTTGGCAGCCGGACGACCCCTACTACCACTCCATTCATGACACGCCGGACCACTTGAACCCCGGCTCGATCAAGGCCGTCGCCGACACGTACGCACTCGTCGCCTGGCGGCTTGCCAACAAGTAGAGAGCCCCAAAGGAAGGAGATCCGATGGAAGACAAAGCAATCGTTCTCAGCAATCCCCTGTTCGCAGACCTCAGCAAAATCGGTCACAAACCCGAAGAAGACATCTATGTCTGGTCAATGGGCCTGGGACTCCACAACTTCCACCTTCAAGACGCACTTCGGAAGAACATCACCGATTCCACCATGCGGAGGAGCATCTATCGGGATCTGTGGAAGCATTTCCACAGCATGGAGCTGGAAAGCATCAACAGCGTTCTCGGCGTCACCGCCGACCCCGACGTTGATGCCATCAACGCGACGCTCGACAAGCTGATGACCGACCAAGAGCACCCCGCCATCTTCGGCGCAGGCGATTACGTCGAGGAGGCGATCCTCAACTGGGTGAAGGGTTTTGCCGCCTACGACTGGTGCGCTTGGACCTATCTCGAGAAGTGGCTCGGCGCCAAGGACGCCCTCGGCATCTACATGGGGCTGTGGGAGGCGTTCTCACTCGGCGAACTCGAACACTGGAAGGAAGTCGTCGGGATCACCGACGAAGCGAACGTCACGATGGACCAGCTCGGCGAGCTGTCCCGCGTCTATTGGGAGTCGATCGGCTGTCCGTACAAGGTGACCGAACACTCCGAAACCATCCACGAAGCCGAACTCGAAGACTGCCCCTACTGGCAGAACATGAAACAGCTATTCGGGGAAGACAAGGCGCGTTCGATGACACTGAAGACCGAAGCTCACGTGTCGGTCAACTACTACGATGCCGTTCTCAAAGCGATGGGTGTGTTCGACAAGTACTCGTTCACGATGGATCGGTTCCTGTGTTGTGGTGACGGCTGCTGCCGCGTCCGCTTCGAACTTCGGAAGCCGCTGTAACGACCTGCAAGAGGAGAATGTACGATGCGCACACCGCTGGAGACTGCCACGCTGTGGATGAATGCGATGAACGATCATGACTTGTCTGCCATGACATCGCTGTACGCGGAGAACGTGGTTGGATTGGAAGTCGCCGATCCCCCGGAACACAACAAGGAAGCATTGATCGCCTCTTACAAGGACCTGTTCTCCGCCTACCCGGATTGCCGGGCGGAAACGCTCAACGCGTTCGAGGGCGCTGATCAGGCCGTGATCGAGATCCGCTGGACCGGAACAAACACCGGGCCGTTCCGCGGCGCTCCTCCGACGCAGGCCGTTTCGGATGTGCGTATCGCCTATATCTTCCGCGTTGCCGGTGACAAGATCGCCGGGATCACGGAGTACTACGACACCGCACAGGTGTAGGGACCCAGGGAGCAGGAATGTTCGACAGCCGTGCGATGCGAACCGCCTTCGATCTTCGTCGACCGACGCACGCCATCGTTGACCTTTCGGCCATCGCATCCAACGTTAGCGACATCCGCGATCGAATCGGCCCCGACCGCCGTCTGATGGCCGTTGTCAAGGCGGACGCCTATGGGCACGGATCGATACAGGTCGCCCGAACCGCACTTGAAAACGGGGCTGATTGTCTGGGCGTCGCGATCCCCGAGGAGGGCCTTGCTCTACGGCAAGCCGGGATTGACGCACCGATCCTTGTGTTCGGCTTCATCCAACCGGAGGAAGCCGACAAGATCGTTGCCGCGCGGTTGGAGCAGAGCGTTGGGTCGATCGAGTTGCTTGATGCCCTCAACGATGCCGGCAAGGCCGGCGGCGATCCCGTCCGCGTTCACTTGAAGATCGACACGGGGATGGGGCGTCTTGGAGTGCCACCCCATCAGGCACTCACATCAGCCCGCGAGATTGTGAAACGGAAGCATCTCAGGTTGGCCGGCGTGTTTAGCCACTTCTGCACCGCTGATTGTGCCGACAAGACCTACACCCGCCTGCAGATGGAACGGTTCGACTCGGCCCTTCACGATATCGAGACCGCCGGGATCGATCCGGGACTGCGGCACATCGCCAACAGCGCCGGCGTCCTCGCTCATCCCAACTCCTACTACGACATGGTACGCCCAGGGATCATGATCTACGGGCTGTATCCGTCAAGAGACGTGGAACGGACCGTGCGTCTTCAACCGGCGATGCATTTCGTGACAAGGATCTCCGCCCTAAAGACGGCACCCGCCGGTTCATCGATCAGCTACGGCAGAACCTACATCACACGAAACGGCGCCACGAAGATCGCTACGCTTCCCGTCGGCTACGCCGACGGGTTCTCCAGGCTGTTATCGAACAATGCGGTGGTCACCATCCGCGGGCAGAGCGCCCCGATTGTGGGAACCGTGTGCATGGACATGTGCATGGCAGACGTGTCGGCAATCGACGTCGCACGTGTGGGTGACGAAGTCGTGCTATTCGGAGATGGACCAAGCGCCGACGACATCGCTCGCCGTAGCGGCACGATCAACTACGAGGTCACATGTAGGGTCAGCAAGCGCGTTCCACGCATTTACGCGAACAGTCAGTCAACACGAGGTGAAGCAGTATGGCCAACATCCTTCTGATCTATCAATCCAACACGGGAAACACAAAAACGATGGCGGAGGCCGTCGCGAAGGGAGCACGAAGCGCCGGCGTTGATGTTGACATCAAGCCGTTGGCACAGGCAAGCGTGGATGATCTGCCGCAGTACGACGGCATCATCATCGGAACTCCGACCCACTTTGCATCCATGACCGCTGATGTCAAGCGGTTCATCGACGACAGCATCAAGTACTACAAGAAGCTTCAAGGCAAAGTAGGAGCAGCATTCTCGTCCTCGGGCGATCTCGGGGGCGGCGCTGAGACAGCAGTCTTGGACATCCTGCGAGCGTTTTGGGTGCACGGGATGATCGTCCCAGGATACGAGACCGGCGGGCACTACGGCCCGGTCTCCGTCGGCGCACCGGATGACGACCGCAAGGAAGTTTGTGAGCAAATGGGCGCACAAGTCGCGAAACTGGTTCTCCGCTTGAACGACTGAGCGGTCACCGAACGAGCGACGACGCGATCAACAACAAGCAAAGCACGACCGCAACACACGAAACCACAAATTCGTGCGGCCAAGAAGTTAAAGGAGGAAGTAAGATGGGTTGCAACAACTGCGCAAAGAACATGCGACACAACAGCTTCGTGGACAACGTCAAGGATCTGATGAAGATCCATCCCGAGTTCACGTGGGAACAGATGTACAACGATGCCATGGTGCTCTGGACTCGCCATGACTACTCTGCGTTCAAGACAATGGACGACGAGCTCGGGACCGAGAAGGCCGTAGAGCTCTACGCCAAGCTGTGGGCTCTCCGAACGCGCCTCGAATGGAATGACCTCCTCGCGATGATCGGCAAGAAGCCCGGAGACAAGCTAACCATCGATGAACTCGCTGATGCGATGGTCAAGAGCTTCGCTCTCTACGGCAACCCGGTCGAGATCATCGAGCAAACCGACGAAGTCGTGACGCTCCGCTGCTACGACTGCCCGTATACCACCCAGGTCATCTGGAAGACGCTCAGCGAGAAGGAAGCCGAAGTCTATAACCAGAAGATCCAGGTCGACTGCAACTACGCGATCTTCGAGGAGATGTTGAAGCTCTCCGGTCTGTTCGAGGAGTGGGTGTTCAACTTCCCATCCCAGCTTTGCCTGACCAACCGGTACTGCGAATTCAACTTCACCAAGATCGCCCGACCGCTCCAGTAGAAAGTCTCCGAGCAAATCCGTGGCAACCAATGCCCGGGACAACAGCGAAAACGCGGCTGTCCCGGGCTTCCTGCTAGGCACAGGAATCAATCAACAGGATTAGGGATAGGAATAGGAACAAGAAGGGGGAATCCGATGTCGCGAAGCTACGAAGAGATTCACCGTCGCTCGATCGAGGATCGGGAAAGGTTCTGGGCCGAGCAGGCGGGTCGGCTTCATTGGTTCAAGCCTTGGGATACCGTCCTCGATGATTCGAACGCTCCATTCTTCCGCTGGTTTCGCGGAGGGCAGACCAACCTCTGCTACAACGCCGTCGACCGACACGTGAAGGACGGACGAGGCGATGATCCAGCGATCATCTGGGAAAGCGTTGAGGTCAACCAACATCAAACGATGACGTTTCACGACCTTCAACAGGCGGTGAATCGATTCGCTGCTGTGCTGCGCCGGAACGATGTAAACAAGGGAGATCGCGTCCTCATCTACATGCCGATGGTTCCCGAGGCGCTTGTCGCCGTGCTTGCATGTGCCCGTTTGGGGGCTGTGCACTCGGTGGTGTTCGCGGGCTTCTCGTTTGAGGCGCTCGCCGACCGGATCGAAGACTGCACTCCGAAGGTTGTCGTCTGCGCCGACGGCAGCACCCGCAAGGGGAAGGTCATTCACCTGAAGCAGATCGTCGATCGCGCTCTGGATCACGCCGCAATCGATGTCCCGAAGGTGATCGTGCTCGACCGTGGCATTGATCCTTGGACACCGGTCGGCAGCCGCGACGTGTCGTGGGAAGCGGAGATCACAGCTGTGGGAGATGCCGTGATCGAGCCCGTCGCTCTCGATGCATCCGATCCGAGCTACATCCTGTACACCTCGGGGACCACAGGAAAGCCCAAAGGGGTCGTTCGGGACACCGGCGGCTATATGGTTGCTCTTCACACGTCGATGGATCAGATCTACGGCTGTACGAAGGATGACGTGTTCTGGTCGACATCCGATATCGGTTGGGTGGTCGGGCACAGTTACATCATCTATGGCCCTCTCCTCTACGGGATCCCGACCGTCGTCTTCGAGGGGACGCCGGACAACCCCAATCCGGGGATCTGGTGGGAAATCATCGCCAAGCACCACATCAGCGTCGTCTTCTCGGCTCCTACGGGAATGCGGATGCTTCGCAAGTTCCCCACCGAGTGGATCGAGAAGCACGATCTCTCTTCCCTCCGCCACATCTTCCTCGCCGGCGAGCCGCTCGATGAGCCAACGTACAAGTGGGTCAAGGAGATTCTCGGCGTCCCGGTCGTCGACCACTACTGGCAGACCGAGAGCGGTTGGCCGATGATCACTAATCACATGGGGATGGATCCCCTTGAGTTCAAGCCGGGGTCGCCCACGCGCGAGGCGATGGGCTGGCATCTCGACGTGGTCGACGATACCGGAGATCCGATCGCCGACGGGGAGCGCGGCTATCTTGTCGGCCACGCACCTCTTCCTCCTGGCACACTGCAAACGGTCTGGGGCGATGACGAGCGGTACCTCGACAGCTACTGGCGAATGTTCCAGCGGCAAGGCAAAACCCTCTACTTCTCCGGCGACTACGCCATCAAGGACAGCGACGGATACTTCTGGCTCCTTGGACGCGCCGACGAGGTGATCAATGTGGCCGGCCACCGTATGGGAACCCGTGAAGTCGAAGAAGTGATCTCCAGCCATCCGGACGTCGCGGAGGCGTCCGCGATCGGGATCGACGATGAGGTCAAAGGCCAAGCGATCGCGGCGTTTGTCGTGCTGAAGAAGGGCATCGTTCCCGCCGAGGCGGTTCACAAGGAGATCATCTCCTTGATCCGCGATCGGATCGGCCCCATCGCCACCCCGAAGATCCTGAATATCGTCGATAAGCTCCCCAAGACGCGTTCCGGCAAGACGATGCGACGGGTCCTTCGAGCGTTGTGCGAACAGAAGGACATCGGTGATCTCTCCACCATCGAAGACGGTGCGAGCGTGGATGAGGTCCGCAAGGTCCTCGACGAGATGCGTGCCACCCTCGATCCTTCATCGGACAAGAGCTCGCAAAAGGGTGGTCCCTCGTGATCGAACGAACCGATCCGGCAGCATCGCCGGAATCCTTGCGTGTCTTCGGAATGAGAGCGGCTCACGGACGATGGCTGTTTGTCGCGTTCGGACTGCTCATCAACGTCTGCCTTGGCGCCGTGTATGCGTTCAGTGTGTTCAAGCGGCCGCTGATCGACACGTGGGGGATCAGCACGACGGCAAGCGGGTTCCCCTTCATGATCTTCCTGGCGATGTTCGCCGTATTCATGGCCATCGCCGGGCCGATGATCGCCCGGTGGGGCCCGCGGCGCGTTAGTCTCGTCGGCGCGGGCGTAGTCGGGGTCGGCTGGCTGCTGTCTGGGCTCTCGCCCAACATCTGGGTTCTTACCGTGTTCTACGGCGGCATCGCCGGCGCCGGTGTCGGCATCCTCTACGGATGTCCGATCGCCACGGTCTCCAAGTGGTTCCCCGATCGCCGCGGGCTTGCCGTCGGCCTCACGGTGCTTGGATTCGGCGTTTCGGCACTGGTGACCGCCCCCATCATCACCCTGCTCATTGAGCGTGCCGGGGTCCTTCAGGCGTTTTCGATCCTCGGCGGCGCGTTCCTGGCACTGCTCCTGGTCCTGGCGGTCCCGTTCCGTTTTCCTCCCGACGGTTGGAAGCCGGAGGGTTGGACACCGTCTGCACGCCAGAAGAAGGCATCCATCGAGGTCGATCGGGGAACCATGGTCAAGACGCGGACGTTCTATGCGTTGTGGGCCACGTTCATCATCGGCTCGCTCGCCGGGCTGATGGCGATCGGCTTCTCCAAAGACTTCGGAATCGACGTGGCAAGACTCGAGGGATCTCTAGCGACAACCGCCGTCTCCATCTTCGCTCTGTTCAACGGCGCCGGCCGGCCACTCTTCGGCTGGCTGACCGACCGCCGCAGCCCGCGGTTCGCAGCCGCGACATCGTTTGTGCTGATCCTCGTCGCGTCGCTGCTCCTCTATCTGTGGGGAGAAGGCAACATGGCGCTGTACTTCGTTGCGTTCAGCATGCTGTGGATGACGCTTGGCGGCTGGATCGCCATCGCCCCGACCGCAACGGCAACGCTGTTTGGCCCCAAGAACTACGCGCGCAACTACGCGATCGTCTTCTCGGCCTACGGGATCGGCGCCATCCTCGGCTCGGTCCTATCCGGGATGATCAAGGACGCCACCGGCAGTTACCTACCGGTCTTCCTGCCGGTCATCGGACTGGCGGTTCTTGGATTCGTCATCAGCATCACATCGCTGAAACCCCTGCGAAGCTAGACCGAGTTCCTTCGCGCCGCGGCGGCGAGCCCTCCCGCCGCGGCCATCCACTCCCGGACGGTGGCAAACACCGGTACGCCTGCCGCCTCGATCGCCGCACTCATCCGGCCGGAGAACGCGCCGCCGGATGCACCGCAGAGGATCGGCTTGGACGCATCATGAGCGATCTCGGCGAGCCGATCGACGATCGATTCCTCAAGCCCTGCATCCTGAAACACGAACCACGGCATGACCACGTTAACGTGAGGATCGTCGAGCAGTGCTCGGATCCCAACGGAGTAGTCATGCGCCGTTGCCGAGCCGGTGACGTCCAGCGGATTGCCGACAATAAAGTGCGGAGGGTACAGCTCTCGCATCCCCGCAACCGTTTCCTCCACCAGGCGAGGAAGGGTCAGACCGCGTTCGGCAAGCTGATCAAGCCCCTGAACCATCGGCCCGGCTCCGTTGCCGATCATCGCGATTCCTGTTCCGGCGGCTTGAGGCTGCATCACACATGCCTTAGCCACGGCAAACAGCTCCTCGACGCTATCGACCAGGATCGCTCCCGCCTGAGCCAACGCCCCGCTCCAGGCGCGGTAAGTTCCTCCGAAGAAACCGGTGTGCGAAACGGCGCCCGCCGCCCCCTCCGGGGAGCGTCCCGCCTTGTAGACCACGACCGGGGTTGACAAACAGACCTTGCGGATCGCATCGAGCATCTTGCCGCCGTTGGACGAGCCTTCCAAGTAGCACGCGATGACGTCCGTATTCGGCTCTTCACCCAGGAACCGGATGAGGTCTCCTTCGTCAACGTCTGCGCGGTTTCCAAGACTGACGAAGCGGCTGATCCCGGTGGCAGCAGCAGATTCGATCATCGCCGCTCCGACGGTTCCCGATTGCGTCACCACCGCAAGCCGACCCGCCGGCGGCCTTGTCATGCGATCATGCGGCTGGAAGAACGTATCGACTCGTGTTTGTCCGTCGAACACGCCGATGCAGTTGGGTCCGATCATCCTCACACCAAGTGCATCGCCGAGTCTGCCGATCTCTTCCTCCAGAACGCGCCCTGCATCCCCGGTTTCCTTTCCTCCACCGGAGACGATGACCAGATTGTGGACCCCCGCATCCGAGCAGTCCCGGATCACCGCCGGGACAGCCGAGAGCGGTGTTGCCGCCACCACCAGATCCACCGGTCCAGGAATCTCGTTCAGCTCCGGGTAACACGTTCGACCGAGGATCTCAGCACGCTTCGGGTTCACCGGATAGACCTCGCCTTTGTACGCCCCGGCTAGCAGCGATGCCAGCACCGCGTTCCCGACCTTCCCGGGCGTCGCGGATGCCCCGACGACAGCAACCGATCTCGCTTCGAAGAACCGCTCGAGGTGCTCGGTGCGGACTCCTCCGGGCACACGCTGCAAGCTTTGCTTCGCGGATGCCCAGATGGCCTTTGCATCGAGAACCATATGTTCGGCACCGCGGACAAGGATCGGATTGAGGTCGATCGATTCGATCTGGTCGCCAATCTCCTCTGAAAGCGACGACGCAGCAAGGATTCGCTCCACAAGCATCGTTTCCGACACCGGGGGAAGACCGCGGAACCCCCGCAACAACCGGATACCTTTGAGAGACCGGATCATGTGCGTTGCATCCGCTTCGGAGAGCGGAACGGTCCGCACTTGCACATCGCCGATCCATTCCGCAAAGATCCCTCCGATCCCGAAGGTGATCGTCGGGCCCAATTGAGGGTTGCGCTCGATCCCGAGGAAGACTTCGATCCCGTCCGTACATTCCTTCTCAACGATCGTCTCTTCGACCGGCGTTCCGATCCGAGACGCCGTCTCGTCGGAGTGCATCTGCACGTACGCAGAGCGAAGCTCATCGGCGTTGGCCAGATGCAGCTGAACCGCACCGACTTCCGTCTTGTGCAGCAACCCCTCGACATGTGCCTTAAGAACGACCGGATACCCGATCCTTCCCGCGGCGGAGAGCGTCTCCTCCATCGAGCGTGTCACCGCACGCTCCGGAAGCCTGAATTCGTGTGCCTCAAGCCGTGCAATCAAGTTGGTCAACTGTGCCTCCCGTCCTTGCCTGGACGAGAGACTAGATGACTGGCACATCTCTAGCAAGGTTCGTAGGAATCGGACATTTCGCATTGTGCCAGCGGACGCAAGTCGGTAGGATCTGACCGACATGGCCGACCATCTGATCGGGGTCCTCTGCGGAGGCGATTCCCCGGAGCGTGAGATCTCTTTTCGATCGGGTCGCGCCGCTCACGCGGCGCTTGTTCGGCGTGGCCACAACGCTCATCTCATCGAACTTGCCACCCTCGATGACT